>Ga0210059_1002049_pt1 | contig 31177 bp, 24 predicted proteins | sample Ectturendosymbi2_FD_188042 | JGI IMG/M metagenome (GOLD analysis project Ga0210059, IMG submission 188042) | Ecteinascidia turbinata endosymbiont from Florida, USA - Sample 2 (SPAdes) (version 2) | ecosystem: Host-associated > Tunicates > Ascidians > Unclassified | place: Key West, Florida...
ATATAATAGAGTTGTGTTCTTGTATCGCTTCTGAATCACGAAAATTTTTCAACCGAGTATTTTATTTGAAACAAATAAATTTCATCACGGGGGGCCCCCTTGCAGCGGGGGGCCGGGGCAATTGCCCCCGTTGCCCCCCCTTAATCCGGCCCTGACTATGTGCAGTTGTCATACATGATCTGCACATGCTTAATTGGTCATATATCCCTTTGTTATTCGACAGGTATCAATGGGCCAAGATGGGCACATATTCTTTTTGTTTCCGACAGTTACCCAAGACCAAATTGGCAAATTTTTTTGCTACACGTCAAGAAAGCAAACCCAAATAGGCCATTTAGCCAGAGGCGAATTTTCATTTTCGGGACCCTAGGTTGTTTTAAATTAGGGGCTCTTCTGGAAGGTTTGCGCCGTCTGATGTCATACAAATTAGAACTACACGTGCTTATTTCATTCACTGACAAGTTGTTCCAATTCATAAACATATTACAGTACTTTATTCTGAATTCCCTCGATATCAGGAACAAAAACAGTCACAGTGATACTAACGAAAAAGGCAGCGGTGAAGTTGTCTGACCACACTCATATTACATATTTATTGAGTATCTCACTGGCCTCGAGTAATCTGAAAAATGAATTCAAACGTTTTTCTCCACACATTATACGCAGCAATACCGATTCTCACCGCCATAAAAAGAGAATGGTCATCGTCATCCACTTCAATCTTTCGTGCTAATTCTTCTACAGAGATCTTTTGTTTGCAGCATAGTAAAAAACGTGCGCTGAACCAAAACAAAAAAAAATATCTTTCGCTTGTGCTTGCCTCAGTAGTTCAAAGCGATGCAGTCAACTGCAACAGCCCCCTGGAAAAAATCCTTCCGACGCCCATGCTCTGAACTTACGCAGTTTTTAATACGATTGTTCGACATAACGCATAAATGTACAGTTACTGAAAGAATCAGTTTTAAACGGTAATTCTAAGTATTGCTAAAATTAGGTAAGAAATTGGTTCTAACCGATTGAGCCCTATGTTCTCGAGTTTTAACTTGTTTTATTAAGGGGGTTCACAGCTTTCAGCCAAATTGTCAAAAGGGTCCACAACACCGATAAGTTGGGAACCACCAGGCCCGTAACCAGCTTGGGACACCAGGAGGGGTGAAGAGTTTTTTGAGAGGGGCACAAATTTTTTGAAATATGTCCAATAGTTTCAAAATTTATCCAACAAATTTTTCCAGAGGGGGCAAAAAATTTGCTAGGTGGGGCTTTGCTCCCCCTGGTTACGGGCCTGGGAACCACTGTTCTAGAGGCTGAGAAAGGTTGTTAAATACTTCTGTCCAAGTGTGGCACACAGGCCTGTAACCAGCTTAGGACACCAGGGGGGCGAAGAGTTTTCTGAGAGTAGCCCAAATTTTTTAAACTATGTCTAATACTTTCAAACTACGTCCAACACATTTTTCCAGGGGGGGAGAAAAATTTCTCCCCTGGTTACGGGCCTGGTGGCACACCGTAAGAAATATCATTGTCTTGAAACAATCATAGTTCAACTGCACGTGTGAGAGGGTGTCCGTTCAAAACAGACGTGTTCACAGCAGACCAATCGAAACACACCACGTTCATTGCCGACCAGTTCATAACAGACCACATTCGTGTTCGTTATAGACCGCGGCTCTCAAACTCAAATTGCTCCGAGGGCCAATGACGACTTATAAAGTAACCCGAGGCGCCATTATGACACTGACCCAACAATGACGGAACCTCAACCTTACTGGAAACAGCCTTTACATCTTACTGTATTTCAGGCAAATCATTTCTTGCCGTCTCTCAGCAATTTGTAAGCAAAAAACTTACAGGAGACATGACAAAAAAGACTAAAGCAAGATCAGAGAAAGTGCGCAGATTACAGTAACAAGCACACGAAATGTGGGTATGTGCAGTCAGAATCAACGCAAAGTTATGAAAGCAGTACGTGGCAGGCTGATTCCTCGCAGGCTTAACTACCAAACTTGGAGATTTACATGCAAGAAGTTTCCATGGAGAAACATATATCACTGTTTCTATCAATGTTCTTCACAGTTAATTTAATGTGTAGTTGTCATCCACAGTTGCACAGCGTTAAATAATTTAAGAAAGCAGGTATTCCTTTTCAACGAACCAGGCTTGGATGTTTATGCTGAAAGATTACTTCCGTATATGCCAATGAAACAACCGCAAATTTACGAACAATCGTTGCAACCAACAGACTGACCTCAATTTTTAAATAGAATACTTGACAGGTCTTTATAAAAGGGTGGCCTTGCGGGAAAGTCTTGGCAAGCACAATATGACGAATGACAGTGCCGATTTACTTTTTGGTTTTACGATTAATTATACTTCGGATGACCTTAGCCGCACGCGAGTGCATGAATACTGCAGTTGGAAACATAATTAAATCAAGATTTACTAAAAACCTTTTCTCCTTTTCTGGTTTCATTTGGTTTATGCTGCTTTTTTAAAAATGGGTGATGATTTTTTCGAAAGTTTATGGATTTGTCAATGCTTAATTAAGAGCGTGCCTTGCGTTTAAGTTACCGAAAGCCGGACCTTGCAAGTTGGCTACTTGTACGTTCGAACGCCAGGTGGCAAACGGTCACTTTTTATGTGCAGGTGGTGTCAAAACCTAAAATTCGTCAACGTTTCGCCTACCAACAACAGCTGGTTTCTTCAGGGCGACAACATGCTGACAAAGGACGGGGCTGATGCCGGTCGTTCACTCACTTGTCGTTTCTCTGAAGATACCTAGCGAAACACGTTTTTAATAACACAGGTACGTTTTTAATAACACAGCGAAACACGTTTTTAATAACAAAGCGAAACACGTTTTTAATAACACAGGCACAACACAGGCACGTTTTTAATAAAGTTTCGTCCTTATCAACGGTCCAACCTTAAAATACAGTAAATGCAACTGGCTATGTTGAGTTAATGTTCAGGCAACTCATTTTTATCGAGCCCTGGTTTCTCATATGTCGATATCAGAGTGTGTTGGTGCTCCAGTTGATAAAAAATGCCATTGATTTCGTATGAAGGATTTGTGCTACGGAGATTTTGATACGTACCAGGATCTTTTGTTTACTTCGTTGCCTTGCAACTTGGTTGTACAAATTTCTTCAATGCTTCTTTCGTTTAAATGCAGCAACTTGCTATTACATAACGTGATTCGACATTCCTGAATTTCATCAGGAAAGTTTTACTAAGAAGACGGAAAGGACCTTAGTTCCAGTACTTAACCAAGCACCTGTTATGTGCCATTTGATTCAGGCAGACTTTTCCTGAATTCATGCGAGTAAGCGTATTCCACTAAATCCCGTTACGTTATCCAGTACATCACAACAAAAGCCCTTTCATTACTTACTAGAATTTGTTGTTTGTACTGCGATGCCAGTAACCGTGAGCGAATAAGGTCATCTTTTGTGTCAGCTCTGAAATTGATTTGCCAATCCAGGCTAGGGTTGCAAGAGGGCCGGTATTTCACTCGCCCGGCCGATGTTTTACTGCTAATTTAGCAAAGGCCGGTAAGAAGCCGATATTTTGAACATCAGTGCCTGAAGCCGGTATTTTGAAAATAAATAATTTGCAGTAACCACATGAACTAACGCAGAACCACTCAAATTATAATGACTCTAGAAGTGAATCTTGTCAGGACAGTTCCTTCAGCTAACTTCATTTAACAACACTCATTGTCCCTCCGTTTTCCTTTTTCCTTTGTTTAGTCATACTGAGCATCTTTCGTCGTCCTAAACGTGATCTGTATGAGCATTTCTTTTGGCAATTAACCGTGTAACCGGCGTAGGTGAGGTTGTTGTCTGAACTACTACCGTGGGCTATCACAGGCAGAATGCAGGAACGTCATAAAAATGGACAGGACGACAGTGACATTGTAGAGACTAGCGAACCTTTTACAATCACTCGAGCTGCATTGACAGGGTTGTCCTTGGGACATATTTATTCTGTCCCATTCCCTTCCCATCCCATAGAAATTATGCCTGTCCCATCCCATGGGATTCCCATTACATTATTATAATATTCATATGGAATACAATACAATCAAAATTATTAAATCTATGAAAGTTTAGATTTAGTACAGTGGTTTTCAAAGTGGTCGACATCGACCCCCAGGGGTCAATTGGACCATCCAAGGGGTCGATAAATAGTTAAGGGGTCGAATGGGGGTCAATGAATGGCCAGGGAGTCAATTAAAAACTGCTGGGCTCTTCTGGAGATATGAAGCCTCCAATTCAAAATTATTGTTAATCGGGCAAGGAATGCAAACGGCCTTTTTCAACAAATCAAACAAAATTAAGAGGGCTGATCAAATCTCAGCTACAGTAGTTTAAAAGGACATTCCAGGGGTAGACAAACCTGCTTGCCCCATGTATGAGCCGCAAGTCGTAAAACCCAAAGTACAAAGAGCCGCAACATAAAAATCTAAAAACACGAATTTATTTGCAATCTACGCTTCTGTGACATCATAAGTTTTTGTAACGACTTGCAAAAGTAATACTGTACGGCACCCAGGTCACCATAGTCAGGGACGGATTTAGGGAGCGCTGGGCCCTAGGCCATCTTAGTTTTTGGGGTCCCACATAGGTGTGACCTATTTTGCCATTTGTCTGAAAAGCGTGAAAGTATGCCCCCTTTATGTGTAGGGCCCCCTCAAAGATCTATCTTTTGTGGTGCCGACTTTGGTTCTACGACTGCCTTAGATCTTCAACAGAAATTGTAGACCGTTTATGGAAAGAAATCCTTTCTCAGCAAAGAATGAGACACTTTAAGATCTTACAGAGCATATATTTCGCCTACGATGTAGGCATCATCAGCTCTTATTCAAATAGAAATTGAAGACTTTCCTACATTCTTCTCTGGAACAAATGGCAATGCAGTCTTTTCTTGGAATTTATGGCTCTTTCGTGTAGTTCAGAAGTTCTCTTCGTTAAATTTCCGAGATTTCTAGCGTTTTTCGTAGGTTTATTTTTCGGAAATATACATTTTCATGCAGGTCCACCAGTTCTGCAGTGCCTGGCTGTCTTGCGTTGTTGCGAGCTTTTTGTCTGGAAGATTGAACATCAAGAAAGTACTGTTCTTTCTTTTTCATTCTTTTCTTGTAACCATAGGCGTAGCCAGGGGGCAATGGAACCATTCCCCCTAAATTTCTAACATATCTTGCCATTTCGTGCTTTGACAGGCAATGTCCAAATAAAATACCGTTGCTCGCTTTAAGTCATAGTATTTGGCCCTCCCAAAAAAATTTTGGGCTGGCAACGCTACTGCTTGTAACTACTTTCATACAGGCAACCTGCATCGCTCTCGCGCCCAGCCATGCTCCTTAGTATCAAACCTTTGACAGAGCATTTCTTTATTTGATGTTCAGTCTTCCACTGACAAAAAGCTCGCAACAATGCAAGACAACCAGACACTGCAATATTAGGCTATAATACTTATATTGCGTAGCAAACAATGTTATCGTGTTGTTACTGTACTGATGGTCTAGACTAGACGTTTGCATTTTCGCTCGTTTCAAAGTAAAGTCATGACTCTTCACAGTTTCGCAAATTTCAAGTTAATAATGAGTCGTCATAGGAAAGAGTTGGGCGGGGCCCTAGGCCATGGCCTATGCGTAAATCCGTCATTGACCACAGTACCACTTAACAATATTTCTACACTTTGCAATATGTAGAAATAAAAATACTATTTTTCGGAAAGCTCAAAGAGCCGCGGTTAGGCCGCCCTGGTACATTCGATTCGAATAGTTTTTATTAAACCATCGATTGTGATGACATTATGAAAACTGTTCTGTTTTATACGTCACAAACAATATTGTAGTGCATGGGTGGCAGTTCGGCAATTGCTAGACTGGCAGCAGTGTTGCCAACCTTGCGGTTTTCCCGCAAATTTGGGCTTGTTTTCTGTGGAGTTGCGGGTTTTTTTGAAGACTTGCGGGTTGCTTGTTTTTGGGCTTGTTTTAATTGAAATTTGCTTGTTTTTTGGGCTTGTTTTTTGCAGATTTCTGTTTTGCGGATTGCCTTTTTTTCAAATTTTATGGCACTTTTATTGTTTGAATTTACTGCTAAAAGCATGTTGGGCGTGTTTTTGTGAAGATTTGCTCATTTTGGGCTTGTGTTTTCGGATTTGCCACCCTGATTCTTTATTTGATTTTCTTGCTAATTTTTCGTTTTGTTGAATTTTCCTGCCAACGCATTTTGGGCTTGTTTTTTCGGTTAAATTACCTATTTTTGGCTTGCTTTTCAAATTTACTTGCTTGTTCTTGGAAAATAACCTGGCATCACTGAGTGGCAGTACAGTAGCAGGCTACGCATTAGGACGGAGAACAATTGTTGTTTTATGTTATGCTTACACTTATACTGTAGTTCGAAGCATATTTTCGGATTGTGTATTATTTTATCATGCATTTCAAGTAAAAAGTACTCAAATTCATTTTGACACATACTATCCTTGTATTAGTTACTGTTGGGCTAGGCTACGGGATCTACAGAAAATTGTATACCCTAATTGGGGGTCAACGTGCAGAAAAGTTTGAGAACCACTGGTTTAGTATCTACTAAATAGGACTACATGTACAAAGAGACATGCAAACTACATGTACAAAGAGACATGCGAAGTATAGTCTAAGTATGACAATTCAGTAATATTCTGACACTCTCATTCTATTTCTGAGTCTCATGGGAAATACAAATGTGTGCTGTCCCATCCTATGCCATCCCACGCAGGGGCGCAGCCAGGAATTTTGTTCGGGAGGGACTAGTCACTGACGTCGTCAGATTTCAAATTTAGCTATTTTGCACAAAGATCATTTTGATGTCACTGGTCAATTTCTGGTCTATTACAACAGGATATGACGTCAAATATCTTCTACCAGTCAGCATTGATAAATTTTAACAAAGACAAGAAAATGTTTGCTTTCGCAGTGATCATTATCAAGCAATTGTTAACCAAACAGTTTTCAATGAACATTAAGCGGAAAGCGAAAGCGCCGTGTAATGTTGTCCTCGAGAATATCATTGAGTATGCCTATTGAATAAGTCAAAATCAACTAAAAGTATGCAAGTGGATTCATAGGAACAAATCAGAGGATGCCAATAGGGAAATTTTGATTTTACACAATACCTGCGAGCACAATTAAAAGATAAAATTCAGTCTGCGTTTCTTTTTGAACAACTCATCGATAACCATCTCAGGATCAATTTCACATCACGATTATTCGTCAAGAAAGCCAATCCATCAGACGGTTTTGCTCAGGCCCTTAACCAGCTTGGGACACCAGAGGTGGCGAAGAGTGTTCTGAGAGGGGCCCAAAATTTTCAAACTACGTCCAATAGTTTTCAACTATACCCGACAGAGTTTTCCAGGGGGGGCGAAAAGGTTTGCAGGGAAGGATTCACCCCCTTCCCCCCTGGTTACGGGCTTGTGTCCAATAGTTTTAAAGTATGTCCAACACATTTTTACAGGGGGGCCGAAAATGTTTTTGCTAGTTACGGGCCTGGTTTTGCCCCATAGTGATACGTAGATAGGCTAGCAACCGTTGAAGCTCTGCAAATGAACGTTCATTTGTTGCTGTTGTGACTGGCAACGCTGCAAATAAATGCAGCGGTGTGTGAATGTTTGAGAAAAAGACACAATTGGAGTTTCTCTATAAGGTTTAACTCGCAGCTCAGAGTTTGGGTTACTGGCTCAGGGCCTATGACAGGGAGGTCCAGCAGGCACATTGCTCCGGGGTCCGACAGCTACGGAGGAGCCTGAGACAGAAGGACAGGCCCGCAACCAGCTTGAGACACCAAGGAGGCGAAGAGTTTTCTGAGAGGGGCACAATTTTTTAACCATGCCCAATAGTTTTTAACTTTGTCCAGCACATTTTTCCTGGAGGACAAATTTTTTTCTTGGGGGCCTTCGCCCACCGCTATCCCCTTATTTACGGGCCTGCTGAAGGAACGATTGAGTGTTTGTTACTAACACACTCGGAATAATGTAGCGACATTAATCCCTCCCGGTGACAAAACTGGTTTGTCCTAAAGGATTTGGTAAGACGTGTGATGTAATTTAAAGTGAATCGCTGGCAGTGCATTTTCGTGATACGATGTATTGATAATTATTAGCAGTAATCATTGTTGAACTTGAGGGTTTTCCTACTTTGCCGAATTTAAGACATTTACGAATACTGTTCCAGTGTGTCCATTTAACTGAATATTCTTTTACGTCTTTCATCTTTAAACATTTTCAAACAAATCATTAATGAAAACTCTCTCTAATAAACCAAGAGTTTTGAACTAAGAGATACTTCATATGAAATTTGATTGGACACAAGCCAGTTCGCAATACAATCTAATCTAACAGCACTAGCCCTCAAATGTTGCGCATATGTGTAAAATGATAATAACTGAAAAGTTTAAAATTAACAAGTAACTGCAGTGCAGGACGCAGGTGCTTATAGTGCATCGCGAAGGTGTGTTGTGCATTTTGCTGATTGTTAAACTTGCGCCGCAAGCTGATACAAGGTCGAATCGAATGTGAGTTTAGGATTAGCGGACATACCCAGAAATCTGAAGATTTCGAAACATACAGGAGAAACTAACCACTTACAGTATTTCGACAATGCTTTAAAGCTGTGGTCGCCGCCTTGTGGCCCGTGTGGCTTGTGTGAATAATTTCCAAATGTTTGTATTAGCTTGAGAATATTTTTGACAATTCTAGCTACAGTAGCATCTGCTGAAAGATTTTTCAGCAAACTTAAACTTGTAAAAATTTATTTGCGGTCTGCTGTGTCACAAACTCGACTTGTTGACCTAGCAAGATTAAACATTGAGTCCAGCATTGCCAGACAAATTGATTTTGATAGTTTTATTAGAAATTTTGCGAATAAGAAAGCCAGAAAATCGCTTATATAATAGTTAAATGATTTTTTTTCTAATTTTTCCCTTGATTAGATTTTACTATGAACACTTAAAAGTCATATTTAAAAACTGGGAATATGGTCACATTTCTTGAATACCGTTATGTTTTAACGTAATGTTTCATATGATCAATAAACGAGGACTTCTTGTTGAAGTACGACACACATTAATTAGCCTCAATTTGTATTTATTTCAAAATTATTTTGCAAGTCTTGGAGGCCCCAAATGGGCTTTGTTCCACCAAAAAAAGTTTCTCTATACTGGTTCACTGCACCACGTAAATATCCATCTGTCAGATTCTGCTCTCAAGACTAACGAAGAAGAGTCAACACCAGCTTTCACACAAAATCACCATGGCTGTTTGGTGACTAGTAATGGTTTGCCTGCTAATGATTTTTTATATTTGTTCTCTGAAACTGTAAGAAATGTGATATTGACAAAGTTTGTGTTCCGCGCTGACAGTGATTTGTTGTACATTTCAAAACTGAGACCCCATATCACTACCTGGCATCGTTTACCCACTAGCCACAATGCCAATCGTGCTGTGAGAAACATTGCGTTGTTGCATAACTTTCCATTGCGTGGTGCGCTTGGTGTTGATCATGTCTTAACCAAGTGTGCTTCTATTTGGTCCGGCAATACTTCGTGCAAATAATCCTCTCAAAAATGTCTCATCTGAATTTGTACTCCTTTGCAAGAAAGCTGCGCGCTTGCACTTCATTCAGGCAACACCTCAGCTCGTGTTGTCCGCATTAAATGGCAACTTTGCTAACACAGTTGCATGCTTCAGTCGTATAGTTTCGCATCCAATCGCAAAAAGACACGTGAAATCTTTGTCAGTGAGAGAAAAAGACGCTACATTACTCCGACTATTCCTTCCGTTCGGGGGGGTGGGCATGGCCTCTTCGGCCTCATTCTGGCTGCGCCTCTGATCCCATGGAACGTTTCCCATGGGATTCCCATAGGAATGACATTCCCATGGACAAGCCTGTGCATTGAACAGACACATTGCTAAGTCAGCGGACCATGTCTGTCTCAAGCAAGGGCCAGCGAATCAGCGGGGCGGTCATCTCTCAGCCATTCTTAGTGGTACAGAAAGCAGTGAGAATTTTTTTGAAAAGTTTCAGGTGAGCTGCAAAATGTTTGTTGCAAACTGAAGTGAATGTAGCACTCAAGTAATTATTAGTTGTGCTATGGTGTTCATACAGGTAATGCTACCGTAGAAAACCAAATACCATCAAATTGTACGGAAAGATGTTCACTTCAGAAATTGATATACGAAATGCAAAATCTGAATTTTACTAAGTGCATTATTTTTTCAGAGTTTAAGAAAACGCCTCGATTCACATTGAACACTGCAGTTATCGCTTTTCATTTTTAATGAAGAAAGGTTAGTTTGCTGATGCTTAGCACAGGGCAATAGACTATGATCACAAAACGTACGTTAATACAATGTTTGAAAAATTGTCAAACCAACCATTGTGGAAGCTTCATGAAAATGTAAAGAAAATAGCACGAAAATAATGAATGCATTGTCAAAAAAGTGTTTTTTAATGTTTTTTGGACAACCCAGTGCCATTAAATATGCACGTGCGAATGCAGCCTAGATTTATCACTGTTGACAAAATGACCGGTATTTTTACAAAATGCATCTGGCAACCCTGATCCAGGTTGATGTAAAACCCAATTTTTTGAAAGAGCTGTTAAGCAACCTGGCGTCCACGCGTCTATTGAAGGCACGCGTTAAAAATGCCTTCGCTTGCACGTACCTTCGTGGGGAAGTCCCTGTGATCACCTGGACCAACACAAGTGATTCACTTGTTGAGACAATGCAGTGCAGCGGAAATCAGCCGCGACCATCGCTGCTTTCAGAAGCAGTACCACGGCGGCTGCGCTCAATAAGCCCCCGTACGAGTGTGCTTCAGCGCGCCTGAATTCAATAGGGCGTCGTCTCTGTTGCTGAACCGGAGGGGGAGGAGGGATGTTTCCGTAAGTTTGCGTCACGCGAAAAGTCTAAAAGCATATGCCGTGATGCATCGACTGGAGAGATTGCTACATGCGTCGATTTTGTGTCATCCCTTGCGAGATTCTCCGAAACGAAAAAAGTTGTTCAGTCACGAAACGGAAGCAGACCAGAACGATTCATCGTTGGATGCACCACAGATCTTCAGAAGGTTAAGTTGCTGCAGTGCTAGTGATAGCATCACTGTGCATTGCCACTCACACTGTCATTCTCAACAGTGTTAATGTGTTTTTCATGTTCGTTGTAGTACCAGATAGTATCATTGTACCATACCAGTTACTACAATTTCAGTTTCAATAGTGTCACTGTAATTCATGTTTTTTTACAGCAGCAGTTACAGTATATTTGAACAGTTAGGGCTACTAAATTATCATTCTCAGCAATGCGAGTGTGTATTTCATGCTTTTTTTACAGTAACAGCCAGCATGTGCAAGTTGATTATGGCAAACACTGGGTTTTATGGTGGTGGATATTTTTACGGTGAGACAGTCATTCATTTTTTGCCGGTTTACGGGAATGGTTGCAGTTAGTGTTTAATGCTAACTGATTTGCATTTGTGCTTTTGCTGTTTCTTTCAGGTTTAGGCAATATGAGATTCTGATGTTAACAACTGCTACGTTTATTGCTACAGGTGACAACGCAAATGTTTTTTTTGCTTTGGCTTAGTGAAGTACAACCCATCCATGAATATTATCAGTTTATAATTGCATGAATCTCATTGATGAGGTGTACATTGTGATCTTAATCATAGAAGTCTACATCACTGCTTCGTTTGTTTTGACATCTGTTCAAGTTAGGCATCACAAGTTGTGTGAAGTGCGTTTGAATTAGACACCACATGGTGCTAACTGCTAGCCTGCATTCAATTAATTATTATTTGATACTTATGGATTTAAACTGATGCGTAGTCTAACTAACATGAATAAGATTGCTTGTGTTGCTGTATTTGGACGGCCCGAGCGGCAAAGCGCACAAAGTTTCACACTGCAGCCCCAAACAAGAATTGAGACAACCCGACGAGATGACCCTATAACTGGTTGTCCTTGCCTTAGTGACCGCCAAGGTATTTTGAGAGGTCGCAGCAATTTAATATCAATACCGAGATGGTCATAAAACAACGCTTTATGGAATTTTTGTGGTAGTCGTAGAGCGAGGTTCCGCTCAATTTTGTCAGATCGTTGGAAGATTTTGGTCTCTCAAATTACGAGAAATCGATGCGTACACTTGTTATTCTTGGTGCACTTCCCGTTCGTGGTACCTCGCGCATGGGACACCGTGCTGACAGAGCGGTCTGAACAGTGTTACCAGGCCCGTAACCAGCTTAGGACACCAGGGGGGCGAAGAGTTTTCTGAGAGGTGCCCAAATTTTTTAAACTATGTCCAATACTTTCAAACTATGTCCAAAACATTTTTCCAGTGGGGCGAAAAATTTTCTAGGGGGTCTTGGCCCCCCCCCTGGTTACGGGCCTGAGTGTTACCGAGTAGGAGCAGATCAAAACCGAAATTTGCTAAACAGGATAAATGCAGAATAAAGAACACCTCTTCTCTAGCCTATATGAGTGATGGCTCACGGAGTTGCTTTTGTTTGGAATGTGTAATATTTCATATTGGGTGGTTTTCTTTCGCAATCGTGTCGAGTTTTTCTAAAATCTTGCGGTTTTAAAGTTTTGTGAATGGCAGCACTGAACCAGAAGCGTAAAGCACTGAACTGAAACACTTTTCAACGCAAAGCACCCTTAGTTTGTGATTTTATCTGTCACTTTTTTATGAAACAGTGAGATAAATTATGAGTAAAAATACGATTCGAGTTGTTGAAACCGAAACATTTTTTTGGCAATTAGCGAACGGTCAAAGCAAAATTGCGTTTTGCCCGGATGGTAAAAGTTGAAATTCGTGCTGGAGGCTACAAAACAATGGCCGTGAGTCGATCTCTTGACTTGTCAATCAGACGACAGACGTTGTACAGCTGACATTTTTGCAGTCCCATAGACAGTGCTTGTAAATCAACCGCTGACAATGATTCGACCTTCACAAGGTTTATCATAATTGTAGTGAGTTGAGGAGCAATTTGCAAAAAATGTGGTTGCGTGGAAGATTGTCAGTGATAGGTTTCAACAACAGATAATGTGGAATGTTCGTTTTTATTGGATCACATTTGGAAAACATGTTCGATTTAAGAATAGCAGCAGACTACCGAAAACTTATAGAGTAGAAAAATCGGCTTTCGATGCTTTTCTGAAAATAAAACAAAAAAAGAAAAAATATCCTAAATTATATTTCCAGATTTGTTATGCTGGTTGTTTATCTGATTATTGGTGTTCTTTTAGACTTAAATTTCAACTCGTCATCAAACGTTGACTGCGAAATAACTTTTCAATTCACCCTCCAACTTGACGACGTTTTGTACTCATACTTGAATCCGACGTATTGTGAGTAAGGATAAAGTTGTTTGCATTGCCGTCGCTACTGCAGGGACCGTTGCGTGTGAGGAACTCGTTTCAGCGTACAATTCCAAGGAGGGGGCCTATAGCCCTGATAGTTGAGAAGTCAAGCTAGTTTTTGCAGGAGCGCGAGTCAGTCTCCCAACTAAGCGGCCTGACAGCTTGAAGTTGCCAAGACAAAGGAAAGCGGTATAACAGACCTCACTACTTTGTTAATAACTCTCCGAAACTCTCGCTTGATATCTGACATCAACCAAACAGTTCACGACCAAGTACGTTGCATCTAATCACGAATGGAATATGCCTGAAATCACCCATTTGCCATGCACAAAACACTGAAGGATCCACTATGCAGTGTGTACCTTTTCATGATGGGCAAGCCCCTCTGAAACCTCTTCGCACAAGAGCCGAAAATATGCGAAAATTGAGCTATTCTTACACATGCAATCTCATTTGTAAAATGTAAATATCACGAGGTTGCTGCTATTCATGGTTTTAAATGTTGTACAGCAACGCAAGCACATAATGACTTCGAATGCTGAGAGCAGCCTTGCAGTTATTTGCGTGCATTCGCTACCTCGTTGCAAAACTTTTTCGCTTTGCTTCTGCTAGAGTGGTACCTTCACTTTTTGTTTTCTCTTGTTTGGCACTCTGTTGGTGCGAAGCCCAACTCAAACCAAAACAGTGATGTAGTTTGACATAGGGTAGCGGAATAAGGGATTGAAACCATTTTTATGGCAAAACATGGGGTTCAGTTTGCGGTTGTTTCAAATGTTTTGGATGCTTTGATGTAAACCTACCTCACACTAAAAAATTCAAGTTAGACAGCATGGCAGCCAGTCTATCCGCTGCACCAAACAAATTTAGTTAGGAATTCGTAATTTAATCATTCATTTTTCTATGAAACAGTGAGTTAAATAATTACGTCATACAACCGATAGAAAAGATTTGTCATTCATTCATTTGGATGGAAAGTTCACGCCTGTTTACACTGTGGTCTCCAAAAGTTGTCAACCAAGGCAAGTGAAATAACATCGAGGTGCAAATCCCACACGCATTAAGCGCAGTCAAGGTTTTGTGAAACTGTGTGTGCTGGAGTCTTTCTTCAAGTTGTTATGGCATGTTCGTTGCTGTGCAACGTGCCAACTTGTATGACACTACATTTCTCGCTTCGAAGTTCCACCAGATAATAAAAAGTAGCTATCTTGCTTCGAAAGGTAGTATTTACTGCTTAGAGATCCGTAGCAAAAAATTTGTTTCCAAATTAGCTATAATACCTATGCAGATAACAAGTCCGGTACTCACAAGATGGATAGGTCGTGGGTACTATTAAATCCATGGCTACAAAAAAGCGGTTTGCAGGGAAGCAGATAAATATACAATAGCGAAGAGGTCAAAAGAAACAGGGCTCTCATTGCAATAAAAATAGGCGCGAGAAATCAGATGAAAAATGAAATGGCAAGCCGTTTGCGAAGTTTGTCACGTATAAACCCTCTTACCACATGACTGAGGGTATTTGAGTACTGAGAGAACGCTGGACCGACGCATAATGTTTCTGAAAACAGCGCTATGAATAACCACACCACTGAGAGGTGCAACACAAGAAAATCCAGAGGAAGCAGAGATAAGGCCTTTCGAATTTAACAATTCATGAGCATTCTTTTACAGATTCACATTAATAACCTCCTGGAGTGCAAATTAATACCCTTCGACAAGGAAATAATAATGAGAAGTGCAAACGAAGTAAGTATTTTCGCAAGCACTATCATTCGCAGAGAAAACACCGCAACTGTCGACATGACATCTAACCAACAGCAAATATGCGAGTCTACAAATGTCACAGTAGTATGTCAAGAGAATAATAGCAACTCGCATTTTCAAGCGACCGTCAAACGAGTAAAAGTAGCCGTTCAGTGAGATAACCGTAGATCACCCCGTGCTACTGGTTCGACAAGCGTGCTTACTGCACAATGAAGCAACTGACGTGAGGTCAAGTAGACAAATGCGACTTAAACACGAAGGAAGTGGTGTTGATATAACAAACCCAGTTAGAAAAACCGTTTTTTGTGTATGCCGCTTTTGGCGCATCGCTAGGATCTCTTTGGGGGAACCTTCGAGACAAAGCTTACCACTGTGATGACATAATAAATCAACGACTAGAGCAGTTCACAATCTATTGTAACTAAAAGCTTGAGGAAGAAAAACAGCAAGCAAGCGGAATAATTGACAAAGACAACAATACAATTTGAGAAAGCACAGTTGCAAGCAGACTGAAAAACTGCAGTAACGCACAAGATCTAGCAGAACTGCGGCGTGATTTAGTGTCAACGGCTGCATATTGAGCAGCCTTTTACAAGGACACGCACATTTTATTAATCAATCCTAGGCAGTGAAAAATCCGCCTTCACTGTTTGTCGGCCTGCGCAGTGACACCATCCAGTGACGTTATCAAACCCCTGCTTCCTAGCTATAACGAAAAATTGTGAACTCTATGGCAGACCGAGAAAAAGAATAATGCTGACGAGATGCAAAGCGAACAAGCGTAAATCACGCTATCGATTAGGAGCGAGTACCCGTTACGCAGACATAGGTTTAAGAGCAGGTAAAATTTTTGGGGTGCGAATAATTTTTGTCCGAATTTTCCCAAACCTGCCAGAAAAATATTTTTGCCACTTTTTATGCGAATATTTTTTCATGACAACCGTTGTGGGATGACCTCCAAAAAATCACTCTTCATGTGATTCTGCACACGTTGGGCGCCATTTTTTCCAAATCAAAGTTCGTAGAGCGCCACTTTTGCCCTTATTTTCAGGGAATTTGCCCAAATTTTCAAGGATTTTGCAAAGGTTTACCCAGATTTTTGCAGATTTTTCCCGGATTTCAGAGATATTGCCCGGATTTTTACCAAATCAAAACTTTTGAGGGTGTGCTTGCACCCTCTGCACCCCCGCCTCCACCAATGAACGCAGAATAATAAAAAATACCCCCGCAGAATGGTTTCCGAAAAAAAGATACCACGCGCAATGTAACTGTAAAACCATTTGACCACAACGCTCCAGGAGATGTGTTGCCGTGTGGGACGTCAAGATAAAAATGGGCTTCGGCCACGTTCCACATGATGGAGCCGATGTCATTGAACATTCATTTGGAACTCAGTTTCATTTCCTCAGCAAACAAAAAGTAATGGCTGAAATGTAGCTAATAGAAAAGTCCTCTTCGGAAGCGTTAGCCTAAACTCTATCCTCGCCTAGCTAAATCTAGGAGCAAATCATTCTGATGTAAGGTAAGAACCCTAGAGAACTGGACAACAAGGTTTCCAGTAAGCGTTATTACAAACATGCATGATGACTTTTTCTAATACTTGTAATGTAGTATTCAACGTGACAACACCTATGGCATCTATGCACTTAATTCAGACTAATCTAACTGCAAGGCAGGAAATGCAAATCCACCTTACCAAAAATTCGATTCATGACATGCATTTGACAATTTCGGCTTACCATAATAACAAATATAATTTAAAATCGACTTCAACAAAGATTTAAAAGGCATTAGACTTTTTTGAGAGAATTCGAAGCAACACCGTAGCGTAAAAGAAACAATTTAGCGAAGATCTATTACACAAAAACCTGCCGTAACAAACGAACGTGGAACATATGACTTTAAAACAAGGTTTATTCACAAATTTCCTTGGGAAGTATTTCCTTGGAGGATTTGGGTGCAGTAAAAAATAAATTTTCAAAAAGCAAGGTTTTTGAGAAAAACAATTTCTTCAGTTTCGCAATATTTTTGGAGACTCCTTTTTGGAGTGAGTTTTTGTTGTATAACAAAATTTTAACCATGCCGCAAAAGTGTCACCATATAGCTATATTATCAGCAATCACGAATGGCTGGTGGCAGTTATGACAGTTGGAGGCAATATTTGTAACAAACGGGATTGTGCGTCTACGACCGCAGTAATTGAATGGAAATTTCCATGGATTTTGGTGTTGCGTTGAAAAATTGCTGGTAGGTTTCAAATGTGATTGTTTCCTGAGGTAAAATACAATAGAATTGCCCTACAACAGGGCTACTCAAATGGCGGACCGCGGTGCGAATCCGGACCTTTGGATGGCGACGGCCGGACCTCGTCAGCCTCTCACAGGTGTATTCTATACACAGAAATTTGGCCGTACCTATAAAGCATTTACTCTTCGCCAACTGTGTGATTGTCGATCTAGCTGTTGTTCAATTAAATTGCAGTGCACACCTGAGTTGGACAAGCTACGATTTTTTTGTTCAAAGTAATTGTTTCGTCATAATTGTTCAACAACAGCTCGTCACTACAATTGTTACAGGCAAGTTTTGCCTATAACAAATATTGCTGTACAGAAGCCAAGCCTGTGGAAACACGCCCTAACCTCGAATCCAGTCAAACAAGATTCAAAATAATCCCAACGAATCAGAACTCACCATTCGATCGACTGATCCTGACGTCAGTCACGAAAAACGTAACGAAAAGACGTATCAAGCCTTACCAAGGCTGTTTATGGTGCTAGGCAACCGAATGCAATTAAGCATCATTCGAACACTTGAATTGACCAATGGTAAAGTAATTATTTAATGGGATATAATTAGGAACCAATCAATACACTTGAATGAACGGGGAGTGTCCAAGAATTCGAGTATAAAAGGCCTCGAATTTGCACCAAAAATCAGTTGAAATTAATTCCACTCGAAAGTAATTTCACTCCTTCTGCCTAAGGACCAGCGGTCCTAGGTCAAAGTCGGTCATGGCACTGTATTCGTTCCTGCTACTGGTAACTGACTAAGAAGTAAAGTAACTGACCTGCTCTACCTGTACGGACTGGTCAAGTCGATAGTGGAATTGTGTACGTCCCTTCCGAAATCGATTAAGAGTAGTAAAAATAGTGATCCGAGGCATGACCAGACACTATGTCAGTTTAGAGTTTAATAAACTGTTTAGTCTTAGCAGGATCCTGCCAGGCTAGACAAAGGCTTGTCCGAGATAACCCCTGCTAAAACGAACGACAAGAATAGGCTTGTCAGGGTTAACCCATGCCAGTTTAAAGCGATAGTATTTACACTGTCCGAGTAAAACTCTGTGAAGCTAATATCGATGTACGGTGACATTGCAAGCCTTGACATTATGAAATACCGTAAGACTAGAATGATAGCCAGTCATGCTCGTGTTGTAATGCATGAGTAATGCTAGGCGAACAACCCGAAACATTCACCTGTGGAAGAAACTACCCTCAGCTTTGATTAATGATGGACTTCCGTTGAGAAGTTTCCAGCAATGCTCTGAATGATCAGAGCATAATGGAAGAATCGAAACGTTACAGCAGGCAGTACCATAATCACACTATTGTGAATTAAGTTACAGAATAAGATATAGTTTAGATTTAATCTATTTTATAAGGGTTATTAAATACATAAGTAGAGAGTTGCATGAGCGTTATTATTCGAGAAGTATTCTGGATTGGAATGTTATTATTTGGTGAGTACCATCATATGTTTATTATCAGGTTTTCTCATGAACAATAAAATTTATAAAATAAACATTACTCACAAGTTTTATTTGGAGTAAAACTGTGAAAGTATCAGAGGCAAGAGGCCTTTCAAGCAGACTAGCTTCTGTGTTAAAGGACCTGGATTCAGTAAAGAAGCGAACCCACATTTAGATTACTGCTGAATCCGAAGGGGTTACATATCCTCCCATCTGGGAGCAATGAACCTTAACACAATGTCTCTCCTGGTGAAAATAGTATATTCAAGGCTAGAATATAGCAATAAAACCTTTTCTTTCCGAAAACAATGCAATTATACCAATTTATTTGTGCACAGTTGTGAAAGATGCTTGAGTAAGGGAAACGTTTTACAGAGATTTTATCCTTGAGGAAAAAATTTTTATATTTTTGCGGGAAGTCAACAAAATGTGAAGAAAAGCTTTCAGCTTTTTTAAAAAATGGTAAACTAAAGAAGAGGAAACTATTGAATTTTTGGCTAATATAGTGTAACACTTCAACGACTTGAATGTAAAACTTCAACGAGAAAAACATAGCCTACTACTCTTGATTTGATCACTACTACTTGCCCTTTCCAGAAAACGTTTCCTTCAAACAAGTCATTCATAACGAGCTAAGTAATTTTCCGAGGCATTTGGGGAAAATAAAAGCAAGAAGATTCCAGGTATATTCAACTTATAGAAAAGTTGATTACCAACATTGTCGAACAGTTTGGCGACTTTCTTTTCGAAAACAGTTGCTGCTCTTTCCTCAAAACGCTTTTTACTGATAGACATTACCGAATTCTCAACTGAAGCAAAAGACACATGAACATGTGTGCACGGAAGATGAAGCGGAAATTTTTATAGGTACTAGAGCTCTGTTGGGCACCTTCGCTTATATTTGTAGGCAACGACCCATCATTCACTTATGAAGGTGGCGGAGCTCCGGCAGTTTGGCACCACTGGTGTGGACGCAGCCAAAACGCAACTGGAATTAATTGAATTCTGTAGCAGTGAAAGTAATATTTTTTGATGGCACACCTGAGCACTTCTTGTCAAAGGAAGGTATCTCCAAATTTTTTCCACTCCTCGCAAATAGTCAGTGGAAATTCTTACGGTGTTTGGGTCTAACTGCTGCTGCTGGAGGGACGTATTGCCCCTCCTGCCAGTTACAGTAAACGTAAAACTCGGGCCCTCACTTGGCTTATACTTCAGTTTTAGTATTCTTTTGGTTTTCAGTAGTTTTTTTGCGATTTTCGGAGTATTTGGTGGTGATTTAGTGTTTTAATATAGCCATCCACATCCGGATTCACCGTCTTTGTTCAGGGTATTTCTGAGTGTTGCTAGCAGCCCTCCTACAGTGGGCAGTGGACCTTTTTCAGTTACGTTTTCCCTCCTAGCCTAAACATCTAGTTACGCCACTGACTGCTGACAGTCCGCACTGTCATAAAAGAAGCTCATAAAGAGCAAATTTCACATCTGTATCACAAATAAAACCTTGACCATTACATTATATTCACTGTCACTACCTTGGAACAAAAATTTAGGTTACTGCTAAGAAGCACAAAATGCCATTGCTCCCACCAACAGAACAATAAAAAACGCCGACAGCGTTTCTTAATATCTGTATGTCCATTAACCGGATTTTTTATATCTATATACAGTATAATCGTATTAAATTCTCATATTACGTTTTTTGATAGAAAAATCCAAGATATGTCACATTTGAAATGAATTCATAGGAGTGACCGAACCTCGAAAATTTTGACATTTGTAACTGGACCCTTTCTTAAAATAATTGAGTAGCCCTGCCCTACAACGTCACTTTAAGGGACCGGAGAAAAAAGGTCGTTTTTGGCGAACTATCGTTATAGCCGAACTGAAATAAATCGTTCCTAAAATGGATTTTTAATTCAATGCCAAAGCCTTTTGCAAGGGTTACAAGTGTTCTTTGATTACGATTGTCGCTAATATATCGGGTATGCTCTGATAAGAACAAGCGAGAATTTATTTACTCTGTATTTTTCGGAACTGGATTCAAGGTCGTAGTTGGAATATCGAAATCTTTTGCATTTGCCTTTTTCGTACCATTTTCGCTATCGATCGAAACAACGACGTCATGCCTTTTCCACAATAGGATACTGCTTCTTTTGTTCGAGAATTTACACACTGCTCCACCAAGACTATCGATCAAATTGACTACAGTCGCAACAATCCCTAATGCGGTAAGACGCATGTAACGATTTGCCTCCATTCCCGTTGATGGTCCCATCCTTGATGCCTTCTCATGTCACACTGCCACGGCTCAGCGATTGGCCGCTTGACTTAACTGCGTTCTTTTCCGGTTATAAATGATTTGGTGGTGGTCCCACATAGCCGGGTTTGCACTTCAAACCGCAAAGAAAACTTGCAACTGTCGTTATAAACGAACAAAATATACTGCGGGATCGATAAAAAGCATCGCTACAGGCGACTTGAATAAAGATAGGAATTCTGCTCGGACAGACAACAAAGCGTCGTCACAGCCGAAGTCGTAGTAGAGGAATTCTTCTGCATCTACAGTATTTTGTTCGCCCGTGCCGTGGTCGCAAGTTTCAATAGTGAGGTGCCCGCTTCACTGGGGTTCCCATAGCAAAACAGAGGAGCTCAGTTGGTATGGACTGATAGTGCGCGTAATAACGGTATGCCCGCCTTGCAGGGGTGGTCGCAAACTGAGGTTCTACTGTATTTTGATAGACGTTTTGAAAACTCAAATCAAGAGAGTTTCGGTCCCTCAAAACACCTTAGAGGCACTGATGATGTGTGATAAATTTATTGAGAAAAAGCAGCGCACTTAAGACGAAAACATTTTTGCCAATTACAACGTTGAACGTTGCTGCTGATCTCCCATCAGGACCGCAGCTGTTGTACGTTGAAAACGTGTTTGCGACGCAAACACGGCGCAACACTGAGTTTTTTCCTTGACATTTTTTCCAAGCACCTCCATATAGTCAACTATTGTGTTAGAACAGGGTTACAAAATTTTCTGTGAACTTTAGTAGCGCGCAGAAGTTTTTAGTAGCGCACACATACAAGATTTGCCATAATATTGCACTTAAAAATACAAACTATAGGCACCGCTACGTAGCTGCAAATCTCGTTCGCGCGCTATAAGTTTTTGGTCGAGCGGCGCAAGCGCATGACCGCGTTTTTGCAACCCTGTGTTAGAATATATAATAACCATAGCTCATAAGGCCACGTGGACACACAATTTCTGAAATTTTCAACAAAAATTTTTCAGTTTTCAAGCCAAACGACTGAATTCCACCAACGTATAATTTTCCAAGCCACTGCGGTGTTTATGCAGTCAGAAAAAAGTAGGATTTCTGTTACACCAGCGATAATTCCTGCTTTCTTAGCTTTTGCAAAAATACCGTTGGAAGTCATGCGTTCACGCTTATTCAACGAGAAGATCTTTTAATTTCATATTCTGATAAATTTTTATTGATCAGTTCTGCTGCAAACAATATTTGCTCGAGGTGAGTGGTGACACGTAGAAGTTAGATGTGGAAAGAAGCTCGAAAAACTCACCTGTGAAGCATCATCCACTGTAAAAGTAAAACCCCATCTTCTAAAAGCTTAGTGCTGTTCCAGACAAAACATTACAAAAAATTATATCAAACACCTGCTGTTTCAGACAAAAAGTTTTACTTAAACGTTGAAAAATAACTTCATCAAACTAATTTACACAAAATGAGTGTTTTGATACTTATAAAGCATTGCTCGATCACTACATCCATTGCAATTTCCACTTACTCAATGTGCTTTCAAACCCAGGAAACTAACTGTTAATGATTGTTTGGGGAAGTAGCTGAACCTAATCAATCCCTTCGTGGTCACATAAGACTTTGTACCGTTGAAAAACACATAATGGTTTTACTCTTCCAAACCGAAATCTCAGTCAGAACTCAACTAGTTTCACTTCGGGAAAGAACTGAAATTCATAGCTTTATCTTTCACCATTGATTAATCCTATATTTTACGTATACTGTAGTACATATGCGAGAATACATTAAATGGTTCCCCTAGAAGTTTTACTGCAAAATGCGACGAGGTCTTTACAATAAGATTTTTGCCGTCATGACAATGGCGTGACTTAAACATAGGGATAAATTGTGAATGACGTCTAATGTTACTCCCTTTATTTAAGAACAATGCGCACAACTATCGTTTATCCTAATAATGATGTCCCATTCTACCACCTTTGCTGTGCGTGCCAGTTTAAGCGGAACGGACGAACGCTTTTAACCTGCAAGATATATCGTCTTGTGCGAGAAAGTATTTAAGTTTGTTGTTGATCCTTTTTCGAAGTAATCGGATGGTCGAGCAACAAAACAGCAATGCTTTAGCATCGTAGCAGCAATGGTCAGAATGCAGCAACAAAAGCTTGAGATAACCAAGTGTTACTCAAAACAAGGTTGAAAGTTTCGTCAAATTGGAAATTGAGTAGAAATTCGCATCTTATTTTCCAAGAATCGCAAACTATGCTACACACATTTAAGTTAGACTGATGACGAGGTGGGGCAAGCTGATGGGAATAACTGTAGCCCACTGAACCCCTCAACAAGTTTACGCGAGAATAACGCTGCATGAATCTTGTGAGAAATAGAAATACCTTTCACATCAAAATGAGGATACTGCAAATTGATCGCCTTAAGATGATCAATAAACACCAATGTAAAGACCCTATACGTTGTAAGTCAGTTATTTCAGACAGATTAGAGCCCTGCAAACTCAAATTCAGCTCAGGTCGTGAATGAAAAATAGCAAACGCCACTTACGATTATAGGTTAATTCAGTTCGCGTAGTACATCTACAAATGCGGTTTTGAAGGGCTGAGGAGTTGGGAAAGTTTATTGGAGTAAAGTGAAGTAGACTTCAGATTTAGTGTTTGGAACAGTTAGTCCAAACTTTGAAGTTGAACGTGCTGCAACTGTGGCGAATTGTGATGCTTTGTTGATTATTTTGGTCGTAGAGTAAAGACACAGCAACGACACAGGAACGGTCATGTTTATTTATGGTGCCCCGCGAAAGAGCGCGTTGAAATTTCATAAACGTGATATGCTTGTGGCATAACGTAAAAAAACTAGTTTCATGCTTACGTTCACTCTGCGTATATCATGTTTTCAACAATCATAAGAGAAAGAAGTGTCATGCATTTTTCAAGCAGTAGTAACACAGAAAAATACGAAAACGAATACCAAAGTTAAATTACAAATTTACAAATTATAGACTGACAGTCAAACGGCCAAAAATTGAATCATTGTTTCACTCACGCCAGCTTGAAATAAAAAGTTGAAAAAGAAAGCTAAAATGACCTGCAGACGTATTTGCAATTTGACGTGGTGGTAATGCGTTCTCTGATTAATTGGTTACGGATTTTTCGTGATTTCCCAGTTAGTGCAGATAAAACATACTCATCTTAGTGGTGATCAAACGTAAGATTATATACCATTTGAGACACTGATCCTACTGAAAGATTTTAACCTTCGCCAAACTCATCCTGCTCGTTAAAGAGGGTTTCCCAAACTGTGCGCCGCGGCACACATGTGTGCCTCGAAAAAGACTGAATCGTGCCGCAAAAATTTCATGCTTTGATAAAAAGTTTATGAAAAGCTTGGTCCAAGTGTTGCAGCAGCTTTTCGATTATATAAAGCATGTGTGCAGCAGCCAAATCCAGAATTTGTGTTTCGTGACGAAAAAAAGTTTGAAATGCACTGCCGTAAAATAGGAGAATCATGACAGTACGTTCAAGCCTGTCAAAGTTTTTGTTTTCAACAGACAAATCAGAGGTATTCATGTTAAAACTAAATTTCTAATGGATCATTACAAATGTCTTTTCAAAATACTGACCAACCATTTAATGATAAAACTCAATACAGAAAGCAGTTAAAATAGTCCGAGCGCTTTTTTGCGAAACGTCTTTAACCTGATTTTTTTTGATAGGCGTTTGTGTTGCTTTAAATCTTACGTTCAATCACATTTTATTTGCAACGTTTATGAAACACTGATATTTCCCATGAAGAATGAACGAGTTGTTGATGGGAACGAAATCAAGATCCGGCGTGCGCGTCAGGAAGACCAGCCCCTAATCAAGGCACTTGTGTTTGAAGGCTTGTGCGAAATTATAAAGCCAATGGTGAAACGCACCGTGTTACCTCACAGGCCTTTCCAGGTGCTTGTTTGCTGTGTGTTTTGCTACTGGCGTTAGTCCCTTCTACTGTAACTCTTTGCGGAAATTCAACGAGTCAATTGTCAACTTCCCAAGATTGAAAACTGGAATTTGCGTAGCAATTCGAATTTATCCTTCTAAGTGTGGCCACTCGAATTTACTTTTCTTGTGCAAGCACTAAAATACGTGTCTGTTGTAATAGAATAATCATTTAGATCCTTTTATATGTTTTTTACATGTTAATCATTTAAAATATTAGATCTCTTTGAAACAAAAGTATGCAACAAATGCAATTTGTATTATAAACCGAAGTTTCCTGTGCTTTGAATTTCGCACCAAAATATAAGCATATGTACCACAAAAAGCTAAAGGGGAACGTCTGAAGATGATTAAAAAACAAGTGCCAGAATACAAAATTAGCTCGGATGAACAACGACACGCCTAGGCGGTGTAAAGAGTCCGTACATTAATTCTGTGTGATACTCTACACTGTAGAGTCTACAGTCTACAACTTAAGTTTTTATTTTTTAGAAAATTTCAAGAATACACAGCACTGCTTGAAGAAGTTAGAAAAAAATTCACAACCACACTTGCCACGTAGTGTTTGGTTTTAGGCTATAGACACTGTTATTGATAACCTTTTCTTTGCAGATCACAAGCATTCTGATTGCCCTGATAGTTTGCGCAATGGTTTCGGAAGAACTCCACCTCAATGTTCTCCTAACCTTTTTATTAACATACGCCATCTTGGTGTGCATCACATGCGCAGTGGGTAAGTGTCATGTCATAGACGTACTTGTTTTGCTTTGTGTTGTGTCATAAGCTTGTATTTTCGCTTTCCCTGACACAATTTTTTTTCAATTTGACACAAAATGCTGTTGCTAATCTTACGCTGTCTCAACTAGGTCACCAGAATCACAAGTTTGTGCTTTGTACTCTCGTTTATTCAAGATATTCAACAACACTTTTTTGTTTGCAACAATTTTGTACTCACCGGTTTCACAGTCACACTTAAATGACCTTTCCGGAAATCTCAAAAATGGAACTGGAAGTTAAAGAAAACCTTGCAAAACAAAAATTGACAAAGCACTCTAAAGGTGATTTGTCAAACTTACTGGATTTTGAAAAATCATTGAGTGCCCACTACCCCGTATTTCATGCCCTAAGCCTTTTTTGAAAAACGCATGATTTCAACACATTTCGAAGTTAGAGGTCTTGTGTTCATTGCGCATGTAAGTGTGCTTTAAAAATAGTGATGATCATCACCAAAACGTCATGCACATTTATGCCATTGCGTTAGCTATGTTTATTCAAACAATGAAATCGAAAAAACGGCTAGAGGGCGCGTTTGCTGTTGGCGCAAATGCCGCGGCGCTGATTGTTTCTGCCGGCAAATGATTTATTCCACGCCGCGCGTTGATTTGTTTTGCGCGCTCTGTACCTCGTGGTCGGTCGCTAAATACTGTCGCCTTTGCTGGTAACTCATTCTATTCGATACGAAGTGCGTCCGCTTCGGTGCTGGTAGGTCGAGAGTTCGACTCTCGGCCGGGTCTTACCAAGACCTTGTAAATTGGTACTGCAGCCTTCTTACCAGACGCACGGTGTACGGAAGAGCTGCAGGGAACTCACCCAGAACAACAACAAAAATAAACAAGTAAAATGACACCTGAAATTGTAGAAATTCAGTCGTGGCGCTACAAGACCATTGTAGTTATAAAGCGCCAACAACAAACCACCATATCAAACAAACTATTCGATACGCGCTCTGCAGCTCTACATTACTGCACTCAAGCCGTAAGCGGAACTGTCTGCCTTGCTTATCGTTATCTTCTCCGAATAGAGTACAGTGCATTTTGTATAAGGTGCTTTGAGTTTTTAAGCTCTGTCAGGGAAAAACACAACAGAGTTTTACTGGCAAAGAGGATTCTCACTCTTTTCTTCTGGTCTGAACGAGGACGGGCGATCGTCAACCGCAGTCACTCCGAACCATGGAAAAGCTTGTCGAAATGATGCAATTGCAACTTCAGCAACAACGGGAAGAAATGCAGCAACAACGAGAAGAAATGCAGGCTCAAGAACTGCGGTTCCGCGCCCAAGCTGAAGCTCAAGAACAACTATTCCGAGAGCAAGCAGAAAGACAACAGGCGGACATGAAGGCCATGCTTCAACTCCTTGCGAAGGCCGCTCAATCGAGGCAGGTCTTACAGCCAGCGACCACTTCAGCCACTCCAACTTTTTCGCCCTTTGACTCTACTTCGGAGCTATGGAAGGATTATTGGTTGCGGTTTCTCACCTTTACGAGAGCTCATGCTGTTCCAGATGACCACAACGCGCAGGTTTTTCTCACCAACCAGTCCTCGACGGTGTGCAAGTTACTTTCGAACCTTGCTGCACAAGAAACGCCGCCGAAGGAAATCCACGATCTTACGATGGATCAGATCGTGGCGTACATGAAGGTGCAGTTTGACCCAACCCGTTTCGTCATCCGGGAACGTTTTAAGTTCTGGACTACCATGCAACGTCGGCCAGGGGAGTCCATCCAAGAGCTGGCTGCACGCACACGTCCAGCAGCGGCCACGTGCGATTTTGCTTCCATTGCAGACCCCTTGGACGAAGCATTGCGTACGCGCTTTATTTGCTCGGTGAACAATAAGCGGTTCTTAAGGCACTTTTAAGATGAAGGCGGACGAGCTCGACTTCACCACTGCTATCCAGGTTGCCATCCAAACGATATACGCCGCCAAAGTTGCGAAGGAGACGGTGTACGGCCCAAAATCCGTTCCGGCGTTGGCGATTGCGCAGAAACCGTCTCGACAACAGCCATTGCTTCAGCTCCCTCCCAAGAAGGAGGTGTCAGTTGGACAGCAACGATGCTACCGTTGTGGCAATTCAGGCCATATCGCAACTTCGTGCAAGTTCAAAGATGCCAAGTGCAGTTTCTGCAATTCACCGGTCACTTGGAAGCGGTGTGTCGAAAGAAAGCGCGTTCGAAAGCTAACCTCAAGGCGTCAAATGGATCGATGTCCTGGGAATGGTTAAAGCAGCGCCGTGCCGCATTGAAGTCAAAGTCCATCCACATCAACGGGAAGCGTTTACCCTGGAACTAGACACTGCCGCCGGTGGAAATTTCATTTCTACTCGCGTCTGGACAGAGTTGGGCAAGCCGAAACTTCAATAGGCTCAGTGGCGTTACCATTCGGCAAGTAAGCATCCCTTGCCGATCTTTGGAGCTTATACCGCCGAAGCCAAGTACCGTGATGTCAGCAAGTCATACCCAGTTTCGTTTCTTGTGTCCGAAATTCCCGATTTGTATCTGCTTGGTCAGGATGCTGTTAAAACCATGCGGATTTCCCTGGAATGACCTGCTGCTGTTTTCTGAAGCTACGTTTGACAAGACGGACCACCGGCTGCTGGCTATTCCTCGATCTGACCGCGTGGATCGACACTTACAACAGGCATGTCGTGAATTGTGTACCGAGTTCAGCGAGCTTTTCAAGCCCGAGTTGGGGTGTCTCCGTGGTGTGCAACTCGAGGTTGAATTTAAACCAGACGCAAGGCCCATCTTCTGCAAAACACGCTCCGTTCCATTTGCCTTCCAGGAAGTATTATCGCAGGCCTACGATGTTGGAAACGCTAGCGGCATCTGGACGCCTATGTCATTCAATGATTGGGGAACTCCCGTCGTTCCAGTGAGAAAAGCAGCGCAGACTTCCAACAAACCTGCTTTACGCGTTTGCGGCAGATACTCTGTAACCGCCAACCCGCAGCTGGAAACACGTCGACACCCGTTGCCTCTTCCTGAAGAATTAATGCAAAGATTAGATGATGGTTATGGTTTCACCAAGATTGACCTGGCAGATGCCTACAACCAGGTCAGGTTAGGTCCGAAAAGTCGTGAAGGCTAGCGCTGAGCACATCGCGGAGTTCTACTTCAGAACGTACTTCCTTTCCGCCCCTGCAAGTAATGGACGAAATCACCAGTGATCTGCCCGGTGTCGCCGTTTACTTGGACGACATTCTCTGCAGTGGTGCAACAGCGGAAGCACATTTGCAGAAAGGACTGCGATGCCGTCTTGAGAAATGCACCTTCCCCCAGCCACAGGTGGTTTACTTTGGGCACGTGCTGTCCAGCGAAGGAATTCACCGATGTCCAAAGGTCAATGCCCTCAACGAGATGCCAGCGCTGCATGACGTTTCCACACTACGTTGGTTTCTCGACTCCGTCCAATTCTACGCCAAGTTTTTGCCACCCACGTTTGCTTTAGTGGCGGAACCGCTATACCGTCTTACCAGAAAAGGTCATCGGTGGGCATGGGGGTCAGAAGAGGAAGCAGATTTTCGTCAGCTGAAAGAACTCTTATCTACAGACGATGTGCTCGCTCATTTTGATCCATCCCTTCTATTAGGAGTGGCCTGCGATACATCAGCGGTCAGGATTGGCACTACTTTGTTTCACGACCAATAGCCAATATTTCCAAGACGCTCACAGCAAGTCAGCGCAAAGCGTTGGCTACCATCTACGCCTTGAGAAATTCTTCCATTAATATGGAAGAAAGTTTATTTTAGTGACGGACCACCAGCCTTTAGTGGCCATGTTCGGGCCGAATAAGCCGACTCCGGCTTTCGCTGCAAACCGTTTATCTCGATGGGCTCTATTTCTTCGACAATTCAACTACACCATCGCGTACCGCAAGACGACGGAACACTCCAATGCTGATGTCCTCAGTCGACTGCCAGTAGGTGAAGATCCCGTTTTCGACAGACGAAAGTACCGACGACGTGAAAACCGTTTGTACCATTTGAAACACGAGTTTGCAAGTGGAACCAACCGACTCGGGTACGTTGCGGAAAGAGTCTTCTCGAGATCCAACCTTGACGAAGGTCATGCGATTCACGAGAGAAGGTTGGCCAGAGAAAACAGATGGCGATGACCCAGCAGAGAAATTCCGCAAAATCGCCGACTCACTTAGTGTTTGTCGTGGCTGTTTACTGCATGGAGCCCGGGTGGTGATTCCGACCAACTACGTCGACAAGTGCTCGATCTTTTACACGAATGCCATTTCGGCATCCAACGGATGAAGCAGTTGGCTAGAACGGCCGTTTACTGTCCGAACATCGATTCCAACATTCTCGATCTATGCCGGAAATGTTCAACTTGCTCCGGGCATCAGTCTGAACCGTCGAAAGCTGCCGTCCACCCGTGGATGTTACCTGAGAAGCTGTGGAGCCACCTACATATTGATCATGCCATCAACTTTCTGGGTTTCAACTGGTACTAAGTATCCCTGCATCCATGCAACGCAGTCGGTATCAGCGAAGTCAACGATCAAACTCTTGGAAGAGGAGGATTTCGCGCATTTCAGTTTTCCCCATACAGTCGTAACCGACTGCGCGGCTACCTTCAAATCTGACGAGTTCCAGGAGTTCTGCGAAGAGAATGCAATTGCCCATCTGACTGGAGCTCCGTACCATCCTGCCACCAGTGGCGCCGCTGAACGTTTGGTGCAAACTTTGAAGAAGTCGGACAAAGCCCCAAAAGATACGTTGCAAGACTTCCTTCTAAATTACCGGCACACTCCCATCAACCTGTTACTCGCCCAGCGAGTTGCTTAACGGACGTCAAATCTGCACTAAAATTGACACCTTATTGCCTTCACCTGCTCACACTGCACAGGGCAAACAAGCCAAAGAAGCTACCAAGTCTCTACAGTCTGAGTGTCAGCTCCCCGTAACTCAAGTAGCAGCTACGTACAAGGTCGGCGATCCATGCTATGCCTTATACTTTGGACCACGACGCGATCGCGATCCTAGATGGGTGCCTGCCATTGTTGTCAAACGTTTTGGGACCCACAGTGTCAACGTGCGTGTGGTTCCGAGAGGTCCAGTCTGGAGACGCCACATAGATCAACGGCGTTACGTTTCGCCAGATGATACAGAACCTGGTGATACTCCCAGGTTTTCCGAAAGCAGAGAAGAGAACCCCTCCGTTTCCGAGCGACACTTCGGCAGCGACCACCGGGCAACCGCCGACGTCACAAAACGTTAGCCCGGAAT
>Ga0210059_1002050_pt1 | contig 31173 bp, 23 predicted proteins | sample Ectturendosymbi2_FD_188042 | JGI IMG/M metagenome (GOLD analysis project Ga0210059, IMG submission 188042) | Ecteinascidia turbinata endosymbiont from Florida, USA - Sample 2 (SPAdes) (version 2) | ecosystem: Host-associated > Tunicates > Ascidians > Unclassified | place: Key West, Florida...
TTGGGCACCAGAAACGCTAGGAAGTCGATCTAGGCCTCTAAAGCTTCATATTCCAGCCTAGAATACAACCAAATTTTGAGCCAAAATTTTGGCCCTTTGTGGAGGTGATGACGTCATAATGAAATAACCAAAAAAAGCCAAAACTACCCTTTTTCTAACCCCACCCATCTTCTCGCGGGGAGTTATCGCGGGTTATCGTGAGCTACACTAGCCGCCAGTGGGAGACTCATGCATTTTCTGATTTTGAGGGTAAAATGTTTTTTTTGGGACATAACTTTGGTTCCAGACATGCTAGAAGGTCAAACAAGGGCTCTATCGACGCGGAAGATCATCTAGTTTCCAAAACAAGTTTGAGTCAAAATTTTGGCCTATTGTATTGGCGTTCAGGGCCTGTCAAAGTTGGTAAAGAAAGCAAAACACCCCCACTTTGCGAGCCTCTCCCAGGCGAACCCCTCACCCAAATCAAAAAAAATTTTTTTAATAGAACCAAGAAGACTTGCCGCATCCGTAGAGGGTTTGAACAACACTTTAGCTATAGCGGCTGGCGAGTTATAACCAAAAAATCTTGCGCCAATTTATTGGTTCGCGCGGTCGTTAAAGGGAACTGTGTTTGTCCACAGGCGCGGTAAACCCGAGGTACGCCACTGCTTGAAGTGTCGTTTGTTTTTTGCAAAGTGCTTTCATGTCTGATGTTGCAACATGATACTGTGGATAAAAAAGCTGTTTGGAATCTACGTAGTCGTATTTAATTTCGTTCAAACCAGCACGAAAAACTTCTTGTAACTTACCTTTGTAATGAAATGCCACGTTTCTGTTACATCACACGTTCTTTTTCTCATAGGCATAACAGGGTTTCTTTCACACTGCAGTTAATTTGGGAAAGCGTTATTTTTGTAAGCGTGGTTGCAGGGGTTTTCACTTTGAGCTTCGTACTTCGGATTGTGCAAACTAAACTCAACAACTACATAATTCCTCTTTTTCTCATTTGACGACTTTTGTCGTATGAAAAAATTATCGTCTTTGAGAATCGTGAATGACATTGTTATTGCTCCACCTTAAAAGTATCGTTTTCTGTTTTCATTGCCATTTGCATTTTCTTAGATGCTTACGTTCACAAGCCCAGCAACAAAAATTTACCAAACTTTTCTCTGAGCAAAAAATGCACATCAACGTTGAACAAAAATCGCCAGTTTGTATACTAAGCGATGTCAATCGTGAGCAACATAATCTATGCGATTAGAGACATCCATTGTTGCTTTTCAAGTAACATAATCAGTTTTTTCGCTGCGTGGCTTGCCAAAATCGATATGTTTTTGAAACAATGTTACAATTCAACGGTCTCGCTGGGCTACCCTCATACTTGCAACGAAGCTGTTACTGTGTATACCTAAGCACCTTGGAAAATATACTCTTCAAAACCGACCAAGTTGAAAATACAGAATGTTTTGCAGCTTAGCATTAACGCGCATTGAAAGCAAAGCTTCTTTGTATTCCATGGTTTGCACTGCTTGTAAACAAACCTACTGAATGGCTTGGCTATGCGGTTATTTTTTATACCGAAACTTCTCGTCGTGTTAATTACAGTGTATCAAACGAACACTGGACATCGAGCAGTAAGCCTTTGCAATGAATCCAATGCGCAAAACAAATTTACATTCAAATGTTGAAGTTGTCACGCTTTTAACGTTGTGCACTAACGTTCCAGTTTTTGCGCACTTTGCTTTGCAATCTTCGCCGATGAAGTTGTACTTATGATATTTGTCTTGCACACATTTTCCTGAAATTACTCACCAACACATTTTGTTCGATCCCCGCTTTCATCACTTGAAACATGTCGAAACATCTGCTATACTTTGCGTTGTAAAAAGAATACTGCTAGTCAACGAACTTAATTTAAGATATCCCCTAGTACTCAAAATCAGTCATTTTCCCTACTCACTAAAAAATCTATCTTCTGTGTGAAACTATTTTCGTTGAAGAATTATACACTTTCACTGAACGAGGCGCAGAAAGCGCATTATTTTTGTTTTCTGCTACTCATTCAAACTTCTGCTGTTCAGCAAAAATCAAAGAAGGCTACTTTGCCAAACACCAAGTGCTTTTTCTACTGTAAAACTTGCGTTTTGCTTAAAATCGTTATATTTATTGTTTCACAATATTTAGTTTTCAACATCAGTGATAACTGCTGACAAAGTTCGCATGATATGTGGACGTTGCCAAATCACAATTCCCGGGTCACTTGAGGGTTTAGGTTTCCGAGCATGCTACAACGCGTCCGCTCAATCTCCTACCACCCCGTTTTGAAAACCAAACGCTCTGGGGGACCTACAGGAAAATGTTCCCTTTGAGATGACTAATAAATCACTTCGCGTTAAACTTCTTATCGTAAGTTTGCTTGAAGATAATTTCAATCAACGAATGTCACATTTTCGTACTTTTACCTCTACATGCAAAGTTAAAATTGGCGAAACCTGACATGGCCCTACCAAACGTCAGGTAGTTGGGCATTTTTATCATTGCTAATTCGAGGAAATTTTATTTGCCTCCATGTGTTTAGATAAAAATTACATGATACCATATTTTTGCAAGTGGCCATCGCCTGGGCTAAACAAGCGGAGTTAATGTTGAAAAGAATGCTTTGATTAACCTTCTTACCTGACACAGCCACACAACATCAAATAATTGATTTCTTTTATCATCACGATCTTGCTAAAATTCTATTCACCTCCATGTGCTAAGTTGCAAATCACATGATGTCGATTTTTGCTTGTGATTGTTGTCCGAATATAACATCAAACTTTGGATGCTACAACTTCGCATTAGAAAAAGAACTGTTTTCTGACCGCTTGGCTTTGATTTTCCTCTGTTGTTAAATAAATTATGTGTGGTTCTTAGTGCTTTTTTTGCACATTTTCATGCTAAACTTTTTCAGATATTGCGAAGAAGTACGTATGGGCATTGAATGTGCTGACAGGGAAACTTAATTTCATAACGGAATAAAATAAATTTATGATAGGATATTTTGTATGAAGAAGATTTCAGCACTGTGGATGAGTAGTGCTACGTAAAACCGGTGAGCTATAAAATAATTAGCTTGACTGATTCGCTTGCTTGTCACCTTTGTGGGGACCCGTAACTTGAATAAGCCTACAGATATGCGCAAGTTTAAATCATCGCAAAAACATAAAACCAGGCCCGTCGGCAGATTCCTCGAAAGCTTTCACAGTAAATCGAGAGGTTTCAATTGTTGATGTTGGGATGATTATTTTTTTAGAGCTGATGCCGGCTGCTTAATGCGCATTGCACACGTTTGAAACTAAAGCATTCAACACTTAGTCTGCACTTTCAAAAGCTGGAATGTTAAGGAACTGGTGCTTGGTCAATTCTCTCTCGGACATCTAAAAAACCATTTTTTGCACGCAGGCCATATAAACTACGTTCTACACAAAACTACTATCGCGAATATATTGAACCATACAGAAACAAGGACCTCAGTTTATACAAGTAGTTGGTAATTTGTTCAGCGGTTTATACAAGTAGTCGGTAATTTGTTCAAATATAAGTAGTTGGTAATTTGTTCAGGGGTTTCACATGAAACATAGATCAACATAACATTTTTTGAAAATCTAAAATAATGCATAAAAATTGCGTGGGAGGCTTTGGTTGCCTGGTTTTTCCCCCACCCTGGTTGCGGGCCTAATTCAGTTTACATGCGCAACTCTGTGACAAACAGATTTGATCTTTTATTGCTTGATCATTCTCTTGAGTACATTCTCTTGTACTGTACACACAGCGCGAAGCTTGCATTGATAAAGGCGATTGCTAGTCTACAACAATCGACTCACCAAGCTAAATGCACTTTATATGGGCGTTTTTGCATTCAGTGTTTCATTTAAATGTGCATGCACTGTAAAATAATTTTTCCTATATCATAACTGTTCAATGACTATGTTTTTCAGATCACATTTTTTCTTTAACAACTTTTTACTAAAAACATTTCAAGGTTAGGTTTTTCAAAATAGATCCTACGTCTGTAAAACAAGACCAAATTTTTTTAAAGCAGCAAAAGGAGCGGTAGCGGATAGCGGTAGCGATAGCTCGCTACTATTTTTATTCAGGAACGGCTGCGGTAGCGCCTCTATTAAATTTAACAAATAGCGGGAGCGACGCTACTAATGAAGTAGCGGTTGCCCACCTCTGCAAAGGTGAAACCTCTACAAGCTAAGCTAAAGAAATGGTGAGAGCAGAACCAACGAACAATCGCACAGCAAGCATAGACACTAACCACTCAACTATGTTCACGTTGCTACTAAAACTCAACGATATTTGTGAACAACGGTGGATACAGTTCGAATTGCAAAATAGTCCCAGCAGAATTTTTGCATTTGATGGCAAAATATACACTACCATTTAGCAAACCTGTGAAATTGGATCACAACCAAAATTTTTGATATTTTCAGAATAATCACATGAAAACAAAAAAAATTTTCTGAGTCCGATCCAGTCCTGATCCGCCAATTTTGAAAAAAACTTGCAGTTCGATCCAGTCCTGTTCCGCTAATATTGGCGTCAGTCCTGATCCAGTCCGATCCAGTTCTGATCCGTGCTCATCTCTGTTGTGCAGTGTGAGTCAGAGATGATCACGCAGCCGGAGTGCTGGAGTGGACTCCGGCCGGAGTTTGTATTTTAGGCTGGAGTCGGAGCCGGAGTCAATATTTTAGGTTCGAGCCGGAGCTGGGGCCGGAGTCAACATTAAGGTCTGTGCAGGAGCCAATCGAAATTTTCAAAGGACCTAAACTAGCTGTTCATGTTAATATTTTTTGTATGATTTGATTGCACATTGATGTTATTGGCTCAGTTTGGAATAGTCATAGTTCAGAGTTTTATTTGAGCACATGGTTCAAGTAGGCCTATGATTCAATATTTGCGAAAAGGCGATCAGCTGATGACCTCGGATATTTAAAATGAGTCTTTTGCAAAAATTGAAAATTAACACTCAATTCAAATACTTGTCATCTATCTGGGTAATTATTGAAGCTTGAACTACTAACTAGTGTTTCAATGGTTTCCACTTCATAATTTAATCACAGTAGAACCTATACTTTCAAGGTGTATATTTGATAAGCAGCCTCTATTGTGCCTAATAAGACAAAAACAGTTGTGAAGTTCTTTTGTTAGTAGCTAGACACATTTGTTTGAAGTGATCACATGACAAGTTTGGAATGCATGACCTACATAGCTGACCATAAAGTCTAATTTAAATGTGGGCAAGCTTTTAGTGGCTGTTTGTGTACATTGTGTAAAGAATAGCCTAAGCCACAACTTTAAGCCTCAACATATTGTGTCTCTCTGTATTGTACTAGTCACGTGACCATTTCAACCATTTGTGTTCTATCAAAAGCAAAATAGCCACGACATATAGGCTCATGAGGCAAAACAGACAGTCTCTTTTTAACATGAGTTACTTGGATGTTGTCGGAGTGTTAACAGGAGTCAGGGTTGATGTTTCAAAATTTTTTGGAGCAGGAGCAGGAGTCTTAGAGCATGGAGCAGGAGCGGAGTCGGAGTCTTAAGAATGTGACTCCGCTCATCTCTGGTGTGAATGTTACCTACTAGTTTTGAACAAATCGGAGATTTTTGCAATCCTAATCCAGTCCAAAATTTTGTTGAGATATCCGGTCCGTTCCTAATCAGGTAGACCTGTCCATATATTTGATCCAATCGGTTTCTATCCGAAAAAAAACTCTTATTAAGCATTTTTCTACTCCGCAGTAATCAACACAGTTAGGACATCCATATCTGATCCGGTTGTTTTTTCGAAATCCAGTCCAATCCGGGTCCGGTTCTGAATTGCAGAATCAGGTTGGATCACGATCCGGAAACCGGATCATATTCAACACTGTTACCTACTATGCAGAGCCACTGAGCCACAACATGGCGACCACAGGTGTTCGGAGTTTCGGATTCAAGTTTTTTCGTGACCGACGGATTTTTTTGTCCGACTCAGGATGCCCAATTGAATCAGTTTTTTACATCACACTCTTAAATTAGGAATTCCTGATGAAATGGTACAATTTTTTTGAAACATTTATTGAAACAGAGATTTCTTTCTGTGTATCACGATTTCCATTGATTTCAGCCAAATTTCATTCCTTTTATGTGAAAGAGTCGGGGTCAGAAATTTTGGAAAAGTCGGAGTTGGGAGTCAGATATTTTGCCTCCGACTCCGCAACCCTGTTAGCTACAGTAAATCTAATAGATCTTTTTGTCATTACAGAAAGGATGAATTTGTTCCAGGATGAATTTGTTAAGCTTGTCACCCACCTTCAAATCAACAATTATGACTATTTAATCGGTGGAGATTATAACATTAACTTAATTAAATATCAAGAAAATTCAAATGTGTCAAACTATGTTGTTTGTCTTGCCAGCTGTGGCTGTATTTCTCTTATCAATAAACCAACCAGATTCAGCAAAAATTCAAACCCATCTTTATTAGATCATATATACACAAACATTTGTGATGAAAAAAGAATAATTAACTCTGGAATTACTATTTTTGATATTTCTGATCATTTACCAATTTTTATAAACTTCAATTCACCATCCAACCCATCAAAATTCTCAACCTAAATTTAGATGCATGAAACATTTTGACTCAACTATTTTTGTATCTGACCTCAGCCTCAAACTAAACAACCTTAACCCTAAAGCTGACAATGTAAACACTCTCAGTGATGAATTTGTGAAAATTCTAAATGATACTCTTGATACGCATGCTCCATATCGTTATGCATCTAGAAAAGAACAACGCTCCTCCCTTTAAGTCCCGCGAAAACCACGTTTCATGCAGAGTTTTGAAACCTATAACTTGCCAGGCGATTGAGTTAGAGAGCAGTTCAAACCCTCTGCGGATTCATCAAGTCTTGTAGTCAAAATCGAAAAAAAAACATTTCTCGTTTTCGGTGGGGGTTTTCGGGGTGGAACGACACAAGTGGGGGTATTTATGGCTACTTTATCTGGCCCTGGGCCCCAACCTATTGGGCCATTAATATGACTCAATATTTTTGCGGAAACTAGGCCAAAATCCGCGTCTTTAAAGCCCTTGAATGACTTTCTAGCATATCTGTAGCCGAAATTATGGACAAAACATCAAAAATTGGTGAAAATTTCAGCACCCACAAACCCCAGTCTGGGGTGGAAAACATCTCTTTTCTAAATTGCCAGCAGATTGAGCTAGAAAGCTGTTCAAAACCGTTCTGAATAGGGGAAGACGTGTAGTTTAGGCTGAAAAAAAACTTTTCGCCATGCGATTTCGCTCTTTTTGGCTATGTTTACAAAACCGCAGGTTGTTTTGACAGGTTTCTATCAATAATCCGTGACGTCAATGGCCCGTGGGAGTGCGTGAATTGAGCAGAATCAGCGGCGCGAAACCGTGCGAGATTTAAATGCATTCTAGGCTATTGTACGAAGTTTTAGAGGGTTTGATGGGCTTTTTAGTATTTCTGGTTGATGAGTTATGGACAAAATGGTAGAATATGAATATGCAAAATCCCCTGAACGTCCTTGGGGAATTCCTGACATGTTTGGAATATTTTTGGCATAGCTTTTGAACCAGAAACGCTAGAAACTTGATCGAGGGCTCTAAAAACGCGTACTTTAGCCTAGAATCAAAAAATACTGCAGGCCACAATATTGGCGCGTGGGATCAGATGATGACGTTATATAAATTACCAAAAAACAGACCCCCATAGTGAGGCCATTGGCCCCAAACCCCCATCGAAATTTAAAAAATGTTGTTTTTTATTCTAAACTACACGAAGCCACTAGTCATTACAGGGTTTGAACAGCTCTCTAGATCTATCTGTTGCCGAGTTATGGCCGGCCAAAATTTGGCCAGAAAGGGCAAATTACGCTATTTCTGAAAAGTTAGGAATTAGGCCCAAAACTAAGTTTTTGGCCCATAATTTTGACCACAGATGTGCTAGCAAGTCAATCAAGGGCTCTATAGAAGCGGATTGTCTCTTAGTTTTCAACAAATCGTTAACCCAAAAAATGGATCACTAGGTTGGGGCCCAGGGCCGGCCAAACGTGGCCTGTTTTTCAAAAACGTGTCCTCTTTGTGACGTCACTTTTAGACAAACCCCCACCAAAACCGAAATTTGTTTTTTTCGATTTTGACTACAAAACTTGCTGAATCCGTAGAGGGTTTGAACAGCTCTCTAGCTCAATTGCGTAGCGAGTTATAGGATTGCAAAGTTTTACAAGAAAAGTGGTGCACGTGGGACTTTAAGGGTTTTAACAAACCATGACTCACCAAAGGCATTTTAACTTCTAATGCAAAAAAGAATACCCTCCACAGAAAGCAGTTGACTACAAACAACCCAAATATTATTAGAAAATACAAAACTTACAGAAATAAGCTTACCCACTAAAAAGAAATCTCCAAACAAAATTATTATCAACCATCTTTCCAAAAATACCATCATGATATAAAAAAACATGGAAACTTGTGAATGAAATACTAGCAATACAAAACAAATCCCAACAAACTAATAGGCTTTTTAAAAATTCAGAATGCCAAAAACAATGTGAAGATTCGAACATTTTTTTCTCAGAACTTGGAAAATCCCTTTCTACAAAAATAAAACCATCCCCTACCACTTACAGACATTTTATTAAACATATAAATTCAAAAAATGCATTATTTCTAGCTCCTACTGATGCATATGAAATCCAACTTCTCATTAAAAACCTTAAAATGAAATCTAATAGTTCGCCCAATGACATTCCATCCAATTTACTGAAAATAGCTAGCTGCATTGTGTCAGAGTGGTTGTCCAAATTCTTCAACAAATGCTTGACTACTGGTGAATTCCCGGACTCCTGGAAAATTGCCCACATCACTACAATTTCTAAAGTTCATAGCCCAAGTTCGTTCCTCATCTGAATATAGACCAATCTCTGTTCTTCCAGTATTGTCAGCGTTATTTGAAAAAGTTCTTTATCACAGAGTATACTCTTATTGGACAGAACACAATCTAATTGATAAAAGACAATACGGTTTTAGAGGAAATCACTCAACAGAGCTAGCCATTACAACTATTTATGATGAACTACTCAGAAATTTCGACAATAAATTAATAAAGAATAGAACCAACTCTTCTGATGCAGAGAAGATAGAATGAAACTCGTGTAACATCCGTTAAAGTTATAAAAGATAAAGTAACAAGTCACCAAGACATGAGCTGACTAGTGATGTGTCCGAGTAATTTTTGTCGAGTCAGAGTCATCTAATTTTTTTGCGAGTGGATTCAGAGTAATGACTTGGTCGAGTCGAGTCAGAGTCGAGTCACGAGAACTGTCGAGTCACGAGAAATGTCGAGTCACGAGAACTGTCGAGTCACGAGAACTGTCGAGTCGCTTCGAGTCATTGGTTTGCAAGCTCGAGTCAGTGTCAAGTCACAGGAAATTTCACATTTTTTCTTCAACGTTTTTTGCTATGAAATGGCGCCCGACAAGTTAGAAAATGGTGACCAACATGCTATGAAATGGAGCCCGATAAGTTAGACAATTGTGCCCAAAGTTGCTTTAACTAGTTTGATTGCAGGTATTTATACCTAAGTTTATTGAGATTGCGTCTCTTTCACTCTCAGTCATTTCAAAAAGTCTAGCCCAACCTTGTTGCAAGTGTTGCAGCCTCTCAGTTAGCATTGTTTTGAATGTGCGATTCACCAAGAACGGGATGTGCATGATGAACAAAACCCATGTGGCGCGAACAAGCAGAAATAAAATGATCACGACGTGGGATCTTCATTGTTGCTTGGTGCAACCATGAAAAGCTTTGCGCACTTGCTGCTCTGCCTTTCCAATCACAACAAAGTGGTGCTTTGACCAGGATGTGAAGGTGGTGCCAGGTGCAACCTTCACAAAAAGAACCTGCAATGGGTGATGTTCGTTGCAAAAACAAGGGGATGTTGTTGGAACCTTTCAGTTGGCATTGTATTGAAAGTTTGGTTTTCGCATGCCCAATACATGAAAATGACCAGACATTAAATCTTGCAACATTTCAATATATTGATGGATTTGGATGCTACCATTTTTGCTTAAAACAGAATTGGATTGGAATTGAATATTTTCCTTTGAACTTCTTCGCAACTTTCGCTTCAGTTTTGCGACTGCAGATTACTGTTACTTTCGGTTCAGTTTTGGGACTGCAGGTCACTGTTACTTTCGGTTCAGTTTTGGGACTGCAGGTTAACAGTGGATTGCAGCCACGGACACGTTGGGAGCAATTTGTTGCAAGCACAGTGCTGCATCGCCCTGAGCCAACCAAAGAAAGTGTCGAACCGACAACCCTCAGCACAATAGCAATTGAGATTACTCATTTGACCAGGTTCACTCTTCTATTGCTGCTACGAATTCTACGTTATATGTGGCGTGATCACGTCGCCACCTGGGCTCAAGCTAATGACAGTGGCAGGAATTTGGATTTAAACAAGATTCGGTTTTCACATTTGCATTATATCTTGCAATAGAGTTTTGGTTTTGAATCTGAAAAACTTAAATCACTTTATTGGTATCTGGAAAAGACACACGGTAACAGTATGAGACCCACTGCCATGATCACGATATGCAAAAACAATATTAAACCACGATAAGGTGTCAATATATTGTGCTCCTACTGATCCCTCAGTGAAAGCAAAGTCTCAGGTCTGCCTCTACGCAAGTTGGGGACACTTGATCCTTAAAATGCAGCATAGCACAACTAGACAGTCAAAACAGAAAATTTCCCCCATTCTTGATCATCACTGAAGCAAAAAATCCTCATTTCTTTGTGAACAAACGGACTGGGTTTGTCCATCAGGAACTCAGCGATTTTGTAAAAATGACTCTGACTCGATTCTCGAGTCATTGACTGTGACTCGAGACGAGTCATTATGTGAAAAACGTGACTCGACTCGAGTCAGCACTTTTTTCAACGTGACTCGAGTCGAGTCCGAGTCATCAAAAAATGTGACTCGAGTCGAGTCGAGTCATTGACTCGAGTCACGCTATCACTGGAGCTAACTAAGAAAGCAACCTGGAAAGCCGATAGCAAAGAATAAACAAGAAGCCTAAACAACAGGAAGTCTCCTGATAGGAAGACATTAGCCTACATGACACACGTTGACTAATAACAGGAGTTGAAGCTTTGCAAAACAACAAGTGACATTACGAGCCCGGTCACAAGACTGCCTTACCGACAAGATAAATGAAAGAGAAAAGTTGCTAAAGATTGCCTCAGAGTCATGTGAACATGACAGGATGAAACAAACCAACAAACATGCTTAAATAAGGCCCAAACAAGTTATGAGAACAGGAAGCTAAGCTCAACCTTATAATAAAGAACGGGAAACAGAACAATAATCCAGTCATAGAATGCCTTGCTCCAAAGAAGATTAAACACGAAACAAAGACTTTAATTACAAAAAGCGTGTGATTTTACCCCAAAACTTCAGAGATCAAGTTTCCCTCATGTGGTCTATTGTAAGAAGATGCTCTGCAAGACTGAAACCCTTTTCCGATTGAAACTTTATTAAAAGTAAACTATGTGTTTGCATTTCTGTCACAACAAAATTCTGACAATATGTATCATGATTTCTGCAACACATAAATTCTGTCAATTATTCTAGCCATTATTTCGTGTCGTACATTCTGGCCAAACGAATTCTCGATTTGAACAATACTCTTTCATAAGGTAGCCTTAATACTAAATTTAGGGTTAGTTACGCAGTCTTAAACAGTGCAAGAACTTACCAGGGTTTATCTAGCAAACTCACGCAAAATTCTAGGTATTCCAGAAAGACAAGTGGACGGCTAACCAAAATGACAAAAAGGTTTAAACCCATATCCTCAGACTTTGTTACAAATATTTAAACCTTTTGGGCTACCCTATGCATGCAAAATGAAAAAAACGATTTCAGTTGCAGGAAAGATATATTGCCAGGTTGGTATTTCAGATTCCGTTGCAGATCAAGATCTCACAAAAGATCCAAGTACAATAGCAACTGTGACCCTACATTTTCCCATGCTTGTACCTGAAGAACAGCTGGAGGATATATCGATATTTTAAACATGTCATTGTCCATTAAATCTATCCTTGATTTCTGGTATTATCTGTGTAATGTCAAAGACGGTGTGGATAACACGGAGTTCGAAATATTTTATGATTTAACCAGACGTATGCTTTTGCCATCTACTGCATCACTAGAAAGAACATTTTCACTTGCTAATACTATTAAAACAAATACAAATTTTCTAAAACCGAGACTGTTTAGAAATTTTTTTATCAAAACAAGCATTGTCATGTAGCAGCCATCAAAACGGTTATTGGATACCTAAGCCTGAATTACTGAGAAATCTCAAAGGGTCAATAGAACATGTCACCAGCATGACATAAAATGTCTTGAACAATGGGATCCAAATGTTACATGTTCACGCTGCAAACGAAAAGTTGGAAGAGGAACTTTAAGCAAATCAGGACTTTAATCACTGTTTCACCTCAGGTGTTTTGATCTATTCTCTTTTGCAAATTATAATTTCCTTTTTTTGGCAGAGAGATGTTTTCTTCCATTTATAATCCGAGTGTATTAGAAATTAGCCTACTCAATGGGAGCCCTAGACAAAATAGTCGGCGACTAGGTATGCGGCTTGGCCAACGGTCGTGCTGAGATTCACGCAAACTCGTTGAAAGACCTTGGCGTTATCAACATGGAATCTGATTAGGTGAATAAAAGTAAATTTCATGAATAATTAAGAGTAGACATACAATTTTGACGAATATTTATCGATTTGATCATATACCGGCAATTAAATCTGTGCATACCACAGTTTCCTGGAGCCCCCCTTGGATATTGAGACCCTAGGCTATGGGTGAATCCGGCCCTGACGCCAGTCCCGTCGCGAAGGGAGGGCTTTGCCCCCCAAACAGAGATCCAAGTCACCCCAAATTGAAACCTGAAACACTATAAATCAGTGGAGTTTTGGTTAATTTTATAATGTCAAACCCCCCGCACAAACGCAAAGCCCCAATGCAGAACCGTAAACCCCCCTATTGAAAACCTTCTGGTGACGGTCTTGCCTGACGCCACATATGATGGGTAAATCCTGCCCTGACGTCACATATGATGTTGAAGTCGTGACAGCCGTAGTGGAGTGAACCTGTTGGAATTGAATCTCTACTGCTGTTATGTATAGGCGTAGCCAGGGGGGCCAAAAGGGCTGTGCTCCCAAATTTTTGGAAAATATAGTCATTTTGTGCTATGAGAGGAGTTTTTCCAAACAAAATAGTGTGATTCGCATATAATCATACACTTTAGCCCCCCCAAACTTTTTGGCCTCCCCCAAATTTTAGGTCTGGCGACGCCACTGCTGTTATGCCGAGGGTCGTTGGTTCGACTCTCTCTTTGGTTGGCTCAGGGCGACGCAGCATTGTGGCTGCGTCACTAAAAACTCGTTCCGACGGAGTCGATGTTGCTGTCATACCCAGGAGTTCTCCAGCAGCAGCAATCAGATAAGGGAAACGATGCACGGTTTTACAAAACCCTAAAAGGGGGTGTGCAGCCCATGGCCAAAAGTGGCCAGGGAGCTGACGTTTCGTGGCCTGTGGCCCGCGGAAAGGGCCAGATTTTCAAGCAAGCACTACGTTTTGGAACGGTATTGTCAGGGCTGGATTAAGGGTAGCCTACTGTAGGCTTAAGGCTAAATTAATAGTTCTTCAAATTTTAGGAGATAATTCGGTAGGTACAGTAAATGTAATAAAAACAATAATTAAAAAGAAATATGAGGGCCGAACTTTTATAGGGCCTAAGGCTCTAGCCTAAGCCGATGCAACTGCATTGGATCCCGCGCATCAGGGGTCCAGACCCATGGTATTTAGGTAGACTGTTCATTTTTACCAGATACCCCTTGCGCTTGAGAATTCAGTGGAAACGGCTTATAAATCTCATTGTTAGCAAACAATGCTCTCGTTAGAACTAGCGATGAATTTCCTCTATCATCCAACGTTAGCAAACGTGCTCAATTCTCGTGGAAAAGCTTTATATCTGCGGTCTATCGTGTTCGTATAGCACGGTTGACTGAGGATGACGACGTTATAAACCACTGCTCAGAGGGGCCCCGCGTCTAGATCTTGCATTGAGCCCCGCACCTGCTAGGGCCGGCCCTGTTAGTAGCCTAATGGTTAATTCGGCATTGGGTATTGCCAACCTTGCGTGGGTGGTTAGCCTGTTGTCTAACACGCAGAGCTTGACACATGCAACTGTGGGCCATGGATCATTCTGGTTATTTCATTTGGCCCGTAAACATCAAAGCTGACGGACTGTCGTAACGATTGTGACTTCTGCGTGCGAGTGGACAGGCAATGTGATAAAATAATCATTGATAAGACTACGTAGTTTGTATTGCGACTGTGAATAAGAAATTGATCGAGTTTTTACTGTTTTCGCTTTTCTGTGATGGGATGGCGGCATGGCACTTGTGACCATTTTCTTGCACTTTCATTGCACGAGGTTGCATTCTCGTTTCATGATGCACTCTACTTTCACATTTAAAATTATCGTTGGACAAATTAGCAGTTTTTTGCAAAACCGGAAATTAGAATTAAAATTGGAGCACTGACGCTTTTAGCAAATTAGTCATCAAAAAGCTCTACAATTTTGGTGCGAGGTCCCGGACATTTCCCGGTTCACCCAAGGTTAATCCGGCCCCGGCTTTAGGCGAAGTGACGATATACCCGAAGTCGTTATCAGTGGCGGCTCGTGGTGAAATTGGCCGGGATGGCTGCGAAATTTCATCTCTGGTTGAACATACAGCATTGTCGCCTTGGCTCTTTTCATAATTAGTGGCGTTTCCAGACACTCCAGCAGTCCTAATTATATCAAACTCGAAATCTTCAGTTCTCCTTATTGATACATAGAACACATTTACTTTAGTGAAACCAAACCCAAACCCTAAAGCGTAAACACGAACGCAAAAGAATTAAACCGGTCCCATCAAAAGTATGACGCATAATCACTGCCACCAAAGCTGCAAAGGCGAGAATCGAACCCAGCAACCAGCACCACTCGCTTACAAAACTTAGAACATTCCGCTCGACTACTAAGGCATTATTATTAACAAGACAAAGCTTAGGATTTTTTTCAAACCGTGTCGTGGCAGCAGACCTAGCGCAACTTTCTTTGAGCTGGTACTTTAATCAGGTTCTTTCAAATGAAGCTCAAATTTTCCAAAAAATTTCAAACAGTTTATGATTTTACACAAAATTTCTGGTATTACTGACTGGATTGTTGTGCTTTTCCAGTAACAGTTTGTATCCTGAATCAATTACAGCTGCAATGTTCACCTTACACAAAAAAAATTAAAGGTCTATTTGAATGCTTATAGGCTTGCCAGATTTCTCATGCATCAAAATTTTCACATTTCAATATTCTAAATCAGTCACACCTTTCGTTGTCCAAGAATTATATCCACCAACTACTGCCATACATCTTCAAACGCCAGTCCTAGACAGCTCATCAGCTTAGCCTACTGTTGCAAGCTGCACTGGTGCAGACTGCAAAGGGTTGTATGTCCGCAGCCCGAGATTGGCGACCAGATTAGAATCCAATATCCCCGAAGTACTAGTAAGAACATTGTCAAACTTAATTATAAAATTCAATATCCAACAAATTCAGGTAGTAAAAAACAGTCAAGATCATATTTCCTCCGTGTTTTCTTTAAAAATTCATCGTCGCAATAAGTAAAACGCTTTGCGACAGGCGGATATACCACCATGTTTCTTGTAGCCAATTGTTCGGTTTCTTTCCTTTAGGGCTGTGCCGAAGACGGCCCTGAAATCGCCAAATTCATCGGCAAGAATGCTGAAAACGTCATCGCATAAGCGGCGTCGTTGAAAACAGCGAAACATTGGTTTTGATGGATTCCTAGGAAATGTTGAGTCAAAATGGTGTCGGAAGTACCGAAAATTACTGTGTTGTGAAATTTTCGTAACTAAATCCAAACTTGAGGCGTTTGGCGGAATCTTTTGCCTTACACTTTTCAGAGAGGGCTGCAGCGCGGCCCTGGTCGTCATGACCGAAGTCAAATGCACGTATACGTATAAGGAATTCTGTCGGGACCAACGAATAAGTGTCGTTACAGCCTGAGTCGTTGAAGGCGAATCTCTTGTACACACACTGACTGTTCCACCCTATGCAAATAATCGCAAACACTCTTGTAAGTGCAGCACTGAAAATTTTATTCACGTTCCAAACTTCTTTTGATAAAGCGTCGGTGGCAGGCCGTCGTAAATTTCCTCCAGAGGTCGCTCGACAACAAGCATTGTTTCTTCGTCAATGACATCACAATAAAGCAGAGGCTAGAAAAAAAAACGGGCAGTTGCAGAGGAAAAATTTCTCTATGACAGCAGTAACATTTATCAAGATTTGGAATTGAAAACTCCAAATTTATGTTTATGTTGACAGTGCATAAAACCAGTGGTGGGACCTTAAATTTACAAGAGCAGATTCTCTCACTCCAGGACTCACTAACAACAGATTCTCGGATTATCACAGTCTCTCTCTAGTCTAGAGGCAAATCATGCTGGTTGGCTCGATATAAGCGCAAAGGTTGGATACAGTCTAGCAAAGTAAAAGTATTGATTTCAGTTATTTTCCCAATTTTTTGTCTTGTTCTTCACTATCAAAAGTTAGTAAGAGGTCTCTAAGAGGTTTGCCAAAATAAGTTATAAGTATAAGGTGTTCATGGGGAAAAATTGAGAACTACTGACTTAAGTCAACAACTGTTTATCGGGATTAAAGAAATTCAAGGATCATGCTCTTGCAGACTGGTCGAATTCCATCACTGCATGGAACCTACCTGATCTCTAAAGCGGAACAATAAAGCAAATAATAAAATGCCGCAAAGATGTATACCTTTGTTTCAGTGGCTGCTAAACAAAGTCAACCTGAAGTTTATTGCTTCACAAGCTGCGGGGCGCTTACTTATAAAAAATTGCAGAATAAGAAGTCATTGGAATACAACCTCACCCAAATGATTAAAAAAAAGAAACGTATACAAAGAAATGTTCAACACGTATGTTCGGAAGACGAAGTTGACAGGTTTCCTAATGATAAAAAAAAACATTTCTGTGACAACGGCCACTATTTGACAAAACGCAGACGAGACGTGCCCAAGCCAGTATCTTTAGGAATAGGAAACCTGGGATTGGAAAGCCTAAAACTACTGACGTATGATATAATCGCAGAAGTGTTGACCTTTTCATCTAAACCTAAGGGGAAGATCCCGTCTTTGGGAAAACACTGTACTCAAAAATAACTTCAGATAAGCATAAATTTTGAAACTCGGCATGCAGATGTGGTTGAAACCTGAACTTCGAAACCGAGACTCGAAAATTTGTGGACCTTGGTGAAATATTCCTAAAAACTTTCGAAAAAATGTCAACACCACTTTGAAGTAGCATTTTTCGAATTTTTAGCAATTTGACCTGCTTTGGCTGTTTCTTATCTGGAGATACAGCAAACAAAAACATGCTATAGTACAGAAGTTCTCTCAAGCCATATCGTTGCGGTATTCAAAGTCTCGATGAAATAAACTTGTCACCTAGACCGAGACTGGTGAAAATGGAACCAGGAATAAAGTTCAGAAGAGACCAACCATGGTTCAAATCAAACGTCATGTTGAAAATTCGTTGCGTAAAACGTAACAGTCAGTGGCGCAACTGACGAGGAGGCAAGGGGGGCAAGCTGCCCCCCCCCTGGCAAGCGAAATGCAAAAACTGGCAAAAGCTGACAATTTGATATTTATTATTCTTTTGGTTCTGAGGTTTTCATTTTCTTTGCGTTTTTCGGGATTTTTTCGTTTTTTTAACTAGTACAGACATCCACAACATCCGGGTTCACTATCATTTCCTAACTTTTTCTTAGTGTTGACTAGTGGGCCTCCTTTAGTTAAGTTTTGCCCCTCCTGGCTCAAACCTCTAGTTACGCCACTGGTCACAGTAAGAGCGGGAATCAAACGATACGCAAACATATTATCTGATTTTGTTAGATGACCCAACCTGAGTTACATACTCACTTGAAATTTATGGCAGTATCTTCCATTTAAGCGTTTGCTTTGTGAAGTTGCGCCCTGCAAAGGAGAGGAAAGTTTATGCAAAGTACCAAGCAATATGTATGTGGTCTGCACAGCATTTCCATCGATTCAATGAAACACATGGTAAAAGCTTAGCGCTTGCAACACCAGTGTAACGTTCGCAGAGTTGTTGCATGTCTTTGTTTGCCCATTGTCCCTACGCGACGTTTCTCCCTGACGTGTTAATTGTGCTGATAAGGCCCCGAGCAATTGTCGGGCCGCGTTTATACGGAGTTCCGCCGCTGTTTTTCCGAGTCGCAGAGTTTTTGGATCGTATGTCTCATTGTGTCAGTATAACGGACGGGGGCCGAGAAGTGGTCCATCAGTTTTGAAGACGTATAGATCTCTGCAACACAAGGCTGCCACAGCACAAGGCTGTTTCTGATACAGGCCGTAAGATCCTCGCAGGGTAAAGCTGGTTCTCATAATTTTCGTTTATCACGTTTTGTGGGCTTGCCAACATAAAGCAACGTGCATTCACGAATTTTCCGGTTCTCTGTTCTTGTGATTTGGACCTGATTGATTGTAAGTCAGGAAGCGACAACGACCATCCACATCCAACACATTCATGCTGAACAAACAACGAGCTCGGGCTGAAACTATGTCCAATCAGCAATAACTTCTTGAACCGCCTCATACCAATATCAGTTGTGAAGATCACCGAAAGACAGAGCAGTGAAGAATTTTTAAAGACAGAAATTTCGAAAAACCTCCTAACGCTATTCTCGTCAAAGTATGCAAGAAAAAATCGCCTGAAAAAAGTCTCCACTCGACCGTTTACGGGATTTGCGAGGTTGGTGACGTGTGGTATGACGTAGATTCGTTAATCGAGGAACGCAGAGCAACTGCGGCGAACACATTGTTACGTCACAACAGAGTGTGCAACCCTTACCCGCGCCAAAACGAAAATTCCGTTTCTGGCAACAAAAAAGATTTCTTCTTTTTTCTTGGACTGAACCAACAAGATTTTCCACACAACGCCAGGCTTTGTATGAGGACTGGACCAGTCCAAGAGAGACGCCAGAGCAGGGTTCTTGCTCCGGGCGTGAAGGTCCTTCGACCAGTGCGTGTAGCAGTGATCCTTTAAACTGTATTCATAGACCTGCGAACGGATGTTTTATCAAAAAGGTTGTCGTGAGTAAATGAACGAGAAGGCGAAGAAGCCAACTGATGCAGACCCAGGCCCCACTCCCCCTAAATCTCCACACTCCCCCAACCACGGCACTTAGTAAGATTTAGCGCAACTACTGTTGTTTAAATCTTCAGATTTTCTTTTCGTCTGCCCCCCTACCATGAGCGCAAGGGGGGTTAAACATCCTGTCATCAGCGACTTGTGGGTGAGGAGGTGTCTGTTGCTTTGACGGAGGTCTACCGGACAGTTCAAACCCTTGAAGAAATTGCGCCACTTGAAGCCTAACCTACTATCACAGTGTTCAACCCTGGGAACTAATCTGTAATTCTATAACTAGAGTATTTTTTATTTTCTACCATTCACAGTTGAACTACAGCAGGGTGATTGCAACAAAAAGTTGCCCAGGCATTTCGCGGTGAAAGATTAGAACAACCGGTTGTCTGTTTTTTAAATTGATCCTAAAGCCGTGGTAGGAACAATTCACGATATTTTGTGCAAGCCTGCCCTACACGGAAGAACAAACGCGATTGTGACATCACAAGACAGTAGGATTTGATCAAAACGATTAAGACGAGTAGAGAGACAACCGTGTGCAGTAATCAAACAAAAATATTTATTTGGTAAAAAAAAATTTTTACGCTACGATACGACTTGCTTGCGTCGACAACCCTCCCCATTAAGATTTCCTCACCTGCAGGTCCACGTAAGCAACGATGACGTCATTACTATCCGGATGGAAGCTTATAGCAGTCGGTGGGTAGCAGTATCGAGGCAAGGAACAAACCAGCTGTGGAAGAAAATGAATATTGTTGCAGAGAATCTTCAGCAAAAGCTTGTTTATTGATTTCATGAAAGAGAAGCAAACAACGACTTTCTTCATTCTCAGGGATTTTTCTAACTGCGACATCGTTGGATGACCCAAGCTATCGATTCGCTTTGGATCAGAGGTGGGGAAACACACAAGCACACCTTCAGCACATCTTGAACACATATCGATTTGCTTTGGATCAGAGGTGGGGAAACACACAAACACACCTTCAGCACAACACAAGCACACTTTCAGCACATCTTGAACACATATCGATTTGCTTTGGATCAGAGGTGGGGAAACACACAAGCACACCTTCAGCACAACACAAGCACACTTTCAGCACATGACAAGCACAACTTGATCGCAAAATGCCGATCTGTGAAACGCCCTTACTTTCATATCGCTGAGATCATAGATAGTGACGTCGCAATTGAGATTTCCAACGGCAAAGTACCGGGAGTCGGGCGATACGGCGATGAGATGTGATATGGAGCTTCGACCTGCAACAACCAATCACAGGCCGAGTTTACAAAGCTCACTCATGCGAAACAGCTTATTTCATAAGCTTGCATTCAAGAGAATATTTGGAAATATTCGGTTCCTCTGAAAAGAGGCACCATTCGCTTCTTGGCTGACTCTATCAAAAGACTTCGTGCAGTAATGGCGCCACCCGCGGGTAATCCCGAGGCGCAGATGCGTTTGACCACGAAAGCTTAAGATTCCTGCTTAGTAGTTAAAAATTAAGTTCAAAAAAAATCTGAAATGACTCATCCGTTGCTTTGAAAGTCAACAAAACAACTTTTTCAGATATAAGGAATAGGAAGGGAACGAAAACGTCTTCCTCAAGGAAGTTGAATAACCCCAACCTAAACCCGAGGAAAATGAAGAAGCTCATCAATAATTGTATTTTGGGAAAAGATTATTTCTGCAACGAGAGCATCAGAAATGGACTTGTGCCAAATAAAAGGCGTGGAGTCCGCTAAGGCCAAAAAGAGACGCCAAAACCCTCAGCAAAGCAGGCCTATACAAAAAAAACAAACAAAGAAACCAATTTTTATAACTTTTCAGTTTCAGGGTTTGCCGCACTCTTGGCCTTCTCGCTTTATGCCACTACTGCACACAATCCACAGCGTCCTTACATTGTGTCGGAATAACTTGCACCAGTCGCGCGCCACTCCTTTCAGAATCAAGCTTGACCAGCAGCAGCTTGTGATTGGTTGCCGAAAGTATCGCGTGATTCGAGTCAGGCGTGAAGAGAAGCGTGTGCGCTGGAGCGTGACCGACGCAATGGACCTGCGTTCAACAGCGGATCAGTGACAATGTTAAAACGGATTGGTCTGTGGAACCAGCAGCAGCAGCTTACCCTGTGCAAGTCGACCTTCAAATCGTCTTCAGCAATAGTGACGTGATAAAGACGCATTGTTGACGTCGTCGAATAGGCGATCCACTCGCCAGAGGGCGACAGGGAGCTGCACACGATTTGATTGAGATCCTGTGTTTGTAGAAGTTGGTTAGAAACTACATCAGCGAGGAATAGTTGGCAATAAGTTTGATAAAATAATAAAATCTGGAGCGGTAAGCACAGCGGCCAAGTCTCACCGAGCTTGGCTTCTTTATCCTCATCATCCAAACAGGTTCTTCATTCAGGTGCGACGTGGGATTATTCTCTTCTACGTCTGGAAACATTAAAAACCATAACATAACTACACAGGCCGCCAACAGCTAGGGCTGGGTTCGAAAATAGAAAACGTTCACGTTTTACGTGGTGGTCCTTAACTCTTGGATTGGAAAGTAGAAACAAAATTCTAAATCGTATGTTGCTTCAAGTCGTTTTCTGACATTTTTGCTGAAAGTAAGATGAGTACATTCCTTAGAAGTAAGTACAAGGAAGTTTTCTAAGACAGTCTCCTTCACAATAAGGACAAATCTTACAAATAAGGAAGGTATGGCAGCCCTGGTTATAGATGTTAAACTACAGCAGATCATTGTGGCGGTGAGGAAGGCATGATTATGTGGGTGATTGTAAGACTGGCGCTGTAGTATAGAATATAAATTTTATAAATGTGATGACAGGAGCTGTGTGGGAAGTTGATTGATGCTGTGATGCCATCATTCACATTTCAATCTATAAGCAGGTATTTCTGGAAATGCAACGAGTTGATAAATGTCGAAAGCTTTATTTCCAAATGAAATGGTTGAGCGAAAAAACTCCAACCACATCCGGTGATAAAACGGCCAATGTTTTTAAATCAGTCAAACCCGGGCGTCGATCCCATAACCTATCAACTTACATCCTCCCCAACTAGTAATTCGCAGGAATGATGATATCACTACTCCGGTTTTAAACGTCGATATGCAAGTCGGGATAGCGAGCGATCATGTTGGAATACAACATCATACCTTGGTTACCTTTCCCCATCGTCCAAAGATCCAAATAATCAGGATACTGGAACAACATCAGGCGTTTTTCTCTGGAGGAAGATATCGGAGGTTTCTGCGACAAGAATGCTTGAGCACTCACGCTCACTGGCCAAATAGTGCGACACTACTTTGAAAAGCGAAAGTTGCAAACACAATCATGACCTATTCGACGCATTGTGACGGCACTCGCAACATACAAGTGCACTCAGGGCCGGATCCAGTCCATGAGGTTGGGGGGGGGGCAATTTCAGTAATATTTCGTAGTCAAGTCTTATTACGGGGACTGTTTTCCGACTTGTACAAAATCTTGGTAAACAAAGTAACTTTCGTTGGTTTTAAGGGGGGGGCGGTCGCCGCCCCAATCGCCACCCCCCCCTGGATCCCCCCCTGAGTGCACTAAGCTTTTTCATGATTCTGAAACGACTGAAAAAAATGTAAGTCATATCTGTCAGAATATCTGAAAAAACAGGCTAATCCACACTGTTATGGTGAGTTTTAGTACAACTGTCAGACAAATGATCGAAACGTCACAGCGAAAAAAAACAGCAAGTACATGCCAGTGAAGGATGTTTATCTGCAACCGTCACTCACCGATGGAAACGCATGGACTCTGTAGAAGTTGTGAACATTCTGTCGCATCGAATTTACCATCAAGTTCGTGTCGACTCCTGCGCGTGTTTTGAAACGTTGTTATGACGACGACGATGATAGCCTCGCGAGGATATTTCCCAAAAACTACATTATTCTTGAATGCGAGGTTTTGTTTCGGCCACAGATCGAATCTTTTTTAAATGAGCGAAATAAGTTTAAATCAATTCGGTCATAATGACCGAAAATTCAGACTAGTGAATATTGTTACGGCGAGTTTTAATACCATCAATCGAAACAATGGCCGAAATATCTCAGCAAAAAGAAACTTGTCGACGCGATTCCTCGGAGCAACCTTTTGACAATCGCTTGCTTTGCGCGTTGACAATTAAAGCGAGAAGTTATGGAAATATATGAGCGAGAAGTTAATGAAACACCAATAATGCTGACCTCCTGACACGAGGTCACCGCCGAGCACTGCCAGCGCTCGAACGTCGTGAGTGTGCTTTTGCAAACTTCGACCTTTGACCCAGGTCGTGGGGTCATCGGGTTCGACGAGGTCAAACTGGAGGACTTTGGGATCGACGCCGGATGCGAAGACGGATCTTCCGTCCGGACTCGGACAAATGCAGAGGACGTCCGCACGATGGGAGTGGTAAGACTGCGGATTACATGCGTCAGGAACGTGAACACAGACAAAATAAGATGCTGCACTTGGAAAAACTCTACGTAGGACTTCAGAGCGGCGATTAAGGCTGAAAAACAACGTTCTCACATTCCTCGCTCTTTAAGCCGTCAACAGCAAAGCAAGCCTTTGCCACTAGTGAGTTGGAATGAACTCATTCACACTTCTGATTCAAGAAAGACTTTTCCAGGGCTTGTAACTGAGTGAATGTAACTTGTCTGGCTTTGCAGCACAGTCGACCATACGCAATGAACAGCTTTGTTTTTTGCAGAGATTTCTCAGTGATGCCTCAGCTGTTGATGAGCTGCTCATTAGAAGCGACTCAATCAACAGAAAGATTCAAATAAGCGTCTATCCGATCACTAGTTCAGTTTCTACACATTACAACCCACTAAATCTGCTTCTAATGTAGACTAGAGCGCCTTGCTGACATTCAGAACATTGATTACCGACTCGCAACATCCTGAAAGTTGCAACAGCAGTAATGTCTCGGGGAAAAACATTAAAACATTAACAGGTGAGATGAGAAGGCGGTTGCTGCAAGAAACAGAGTTGGACAACGCATGAAGTTAACAAGTAACCTGCAGTTGAGTCCCATCTTTAGCATTCCAAAACTGAACCCGGCCGCAAGAATCTCCGCTTATGATGGTGAAGTCCCTGAACAGAGAAAGAAGCAATCAGCGGAAATTTCAACCACATGCCTGGTCCTGCGACAGACCTACATTAGGTATGCAGAGCAGTGTCTGCAGATGCACAGGTAACCAGTTCCAGATTTTGCATCAGCTTTCCCGTAATGGTCAAACACTACTGCAAAACAACACTTGTTGACCGCCTGGTGTGATTGTCTGCTTTATAGTGAATATGACAAACAACTGCAAAATTTACTTGTTTTAGTTGCACCAATATTTCACGGAAGAAACTTGCTTGGCGGTTTGATCAAAACGTAATCGGTAATACAGTATAACTGAACAAGAAGAACGTTACCAACCTCGTCACATGGAGTGACCAGACAATCACTTCAACATTTTTCATCTCGCGATCAAGTGAGATGCGATGAACCGCGCGGCCTGAACAAGAAAGAACTCGCTACTTCATTAGAAAGAACTCGCTACTTCATTAGAAAGAACTCGCTACTTCATTAGAAAGAACTCGCTACTTCATTAGAAAGAACTCACTACTTCATTAGAAAGAGCTCACTACTTTATTAAAAACACCACGATGAGAAATCCACGAACTGCGCTGCAACACGTGTCGGACGTCGTTGAGGACAAATGACAGAAATTAAATTTCAGCCATTAGCTGTTTAAAGATCAGGACTGATTAAAGTTACCTCGGCTTTGGCTTTCATTTCAAAGCTTTAACAAGACGATTGTTTCGTTAAAGCCAGTTGCGTGTACTGGCTGACTCAAACACGCGTCCGATAGTTTATTTCTAGATTGGGAACAAATCTAACACGTTACCTTCTCTTTTAACGCAGCTAAAATTCTTCCTGCCCGGTGGAAGCTCAAAGACGGCTCAACTTTGGAATAAGTTGTGGCAAAAACGACACTTTCTCCGCACGAAAACACGTGACACGGTTTGACGCACTAACCTGTTTTATGACTCCACACACGTATGACGTCAATTCCTCCTGTAATGATGACGTCGCCATCGCAGTGCCAGGAAATGGAAAAAATTCGACCTTGACACAAAATTGCGAACACATCGAGCAAAAATGCACTGATACGGAAGTGTCACGTTAAGCGTTGGAAATTTTATGTTTTTTTCGTTGACTGTAACTTGATATTCCATTAGTGCAGTGTTTCCCAAACTGTGGTACGCGTACCACTAGTGGTAAGCGAAGGCCTTCAACGTGGTACGCGAGACCCTTCTGTTCTTATACACAAAAAAGAATACATCTTGCTTTTGACTAATCGCGTGCTGTTAAATAAACTCCTGCATTTTTATGTACTTCCCTTAGTTTAGAAAAATGGCCATTATAATTTATCACAGCCATGTTGTTCATGCCGCATTTGCGTCAAGTCCGGTTTGCCAAACTTTTGATTGAATGATATTGGGTAGATTGAGTTTTCCTGGAACAAGGTGGTTTCAAGATGGTACGCGGTGAAAATACAGGGACCACAAATGGTATGCGATCAGAAAAAGTTTGGGGACCGCTGCATTAGCGCTTTGGAGAGGTAAAAATTTAAGAAATTATTTTACACTTCCGTGAGATGAAGACTTACCTTCCTGTTTATCAAAAGATCTTTCGTAGAGGATCGAGTTGTTCTGGACGTTGAATAATTTAACACTTCCATCCTCGCATCCAGCCTGAAACAAAAAGCTTCTTCTGCAATGTGCAGCGAAAGAATACAGCGCAACAAATGATTGACAAACAGGCAAATACACTGTCATTCATGTCCGAAGTTCTTATTAAATGTTGACACACTTTTTCGATAATAGCAAGCAATAACTTCAAACATCGGGAAGACGCAAATCTAAATATTTATCCTCAATAAGAACTTAGCATCATCAGCAAGACGTTATCTATCTTCAATGAGACATTACGTCTGACCTAAATAACTGCAACCTGCTTTTTTCGGTCATTGACTGAAGTGTTTTTGAAATGACTAAAAGGAAATAGTCAATTAGGTCATAATACTTTTTCAGTCCTAAAAATACATTAAAATATGAAAAATTACAGAAATTTTGAAGCCATTTTGGACAAATGACTGACATTTCTCAGCGAAAAAAAAACAGACTGCAACAATTGTGAGGTTGCCCTTCAGAAACAAGTCGGTCTCGGGTTATTCTATCGTGTGATTAAGGTGCAGTGTTTGCAATCAAAACAATTCTAAACTTCCAAATAAAACCATGATAATGTCTTTTTTATCCGATTATGCAAGTGTGTATTTAAAGCTAGGTGCAGTGCTGCAACTGGCTGGGCAATCTAACAAATTTAAATAAAATTTTGAAGCGCCTTGTTTAAAACTTGAAAAAAAATTGTAAAAAAATTTTCTGTTTTGTCGTTGGGCACATGTGTCTTCTACGTCACAAGGTTTGAGATTATACACCTGAATTTCGTAGGTCGATGCATTTTTCCGTCTGCCAATGCGAACTATATGCAGACAAGCAAAAAAACAACTTATTCCAGCTAAGAAAAATGACAGAAGCCACTCACAGCAAGTTTCTTTTTATCAGGCGATGCGCACAAACACAACACAGAATCTCCAAAGCTGTCGATTGAAGTCTGGAACAAGAACAAGTCAAAAACCATAACGTTGGTGCAGAAAAGTTAATGGCACGTCAGTGGTCTCGAACAGTTAGACAACTCAAGATGCTGTACTTAAAAACGTCACGATGATAGCTGCTTCACAATATACACATAATCTAAAACACGGGGGAAGAATCTTATAGTCATTAAACAACTCTCATTTCAAAACCATGTTCAGAAAAACAAAGTGGATCAAAACATAAAAGCTACCTTTACTGATGCTGTTGTCAAATCATACTCAGTAATATCTCCATGAATGCCACCAGAAATCAAGCGTTTGCCAAGCCACAGCAAAGACTCCACTGATCGGTCTTTAGAACCTGGAATTACCTTAAGAAAACTAGTATTTTTAACACAGGATGACAGTGCAAATAGCAGAAATTCATTAACCTAAACAACACTGACAAACTCATTCTTCTAAATACAACATTTTTCCATAACTTGTCCACAAAAAAACGCTGATTTCAGATTAACAATTGTCAACTAAATCTACTAAGTACTAACAAACTACTGGTTTCCATGGAAGAAAATCTACAGCAAATCAGGCACAACAGCAATCTCAGCATTAAAACAATTACTAACACATAGTATTTGACACTTTGGCAGTAAACTGTGTACAATCCTAGCATTTGACACAAGCTGAACATGCGTTATATTGAGGTGTTTGTGCTAATGCATCTTAAATCAAAAATAAGAACCCAGAACAACAAATACGCTTGGAACAAAAGGTTTAGAAGGTTATCTTTTCAGATGGAACGTTTTTGCACCTAAGTAGTTATATCACATTTTTGCCAATAACAATCTGTGCCAAAAAGGTTTTGTTATTATGAAGTATATTAACTAAAGTATACATGTAACTGCAGCTCATTGTATAAATAGATTTGACTTTAATTTTACTTAATTTATTTCCCTCCTCTGCCCACTGCCTTAAAAAACAGAAAACACTAGAAAACACTCTTTCAATGCACTGATGATGGGAATGGAAAAATATAACACTTCTTATTGTCAGATTACAGAGAAAAAGAAAATAATTGTTTTGTGAAGATTTTCCTCCAGTTGGTTTCAGTTCCATGTTTCTCAAAAACCTAATCTGGAAAGTTTTAAACAAGAGCCTTAACAGCTGACACCTCTTCAGAAAGCTCGTCCATCAATGTAATAATCTCTGGAACAAGCTATTTTTTTATCTTCCTAACCTTTTCATGCTCAATGTTTTTGTCTCTTAACAGAGTCCAGTTAATGTGTACTGGATAATTCAGGGTGATACCATTCACTCATTGTTCTAAACTAATGCCGTAGAACTACTGGAAGCTGGACATAAGAACTATAACATCATTATTTTCATTCGTTCAACTATTCCATAAGAGGAATTTTGGCACCACGATATTTTGCACTTTAATGATGAATTTATCTCAGCCCAGGAAACAGTGCGTTTATCTTTTGCATAAACACAAGAAGTCTTTGGACAATGATGGAGAACTGTTAAAGAAGCATACAACAATTACAGAACCTCATGATTTAAAAATTTTTAACCAAAATGTCAAGCAAATGTTTCAATGTGAAGATATGTGGTTGAACTCAAGACATGTGGTTCACTCCCAAAGATGAACCATCCACTCAAGTACAACAGTCAGTTTGGTCAACTGGGTCAGAGTGTAAGTAGTTGGCATCAAGTTTTTCACAAAACACTTTATGGCTTATAGTCCTTTTGACTTTTGAAGTGGCTTAAAATTTTGAGAATGATTCCTCCTATGCCAACAGTCAAGAATTCTGATCCCTTCTGTTGTATTTTTTGTTAAATACAGCACAAACACGAACGGTACCGACGAGCAAATAACAATCAAATTGCAGAAGGTTCGAACTCAATCATAGAATGGCGTAAGAGAGGCAGCGCACTAACTAATGTACTGTGTAGGATTGCCAATCAACGGACTCAAAAGAACGTAGATTAGGTAAGGCACGCTCATTCCACAACGAAGTACGCCGATTAGATGATTACCTTGAATGAATTACATGATTACAGTAACTGGATTACACGATCACAACACCTTCTTTGCTGCATAACAAAAAAACTGATATTTGGATATTTTTTAATTAAGGGATTTCGTGGTTTGTTGTTTATAGACCATAACTTTTGAACAAGAAATGCTAGAAAACCAATCCAAAGCTGAAACGGCTTGGACTATAGCATAATTTCCAACAGTAACTTGAGTCAAAATATATCATCTAGTTCTTGAGGCCCAGGGACAGGCAACCTGGGCCACAACCTGGCCTAAAACCTACCCCACTTATGATGTCACCCACCAAAAAAAATCCACAACATCAATTTTTTTCAATGCAATTCAAAGTCTTGTTTCACCATCTGAGCATTTGAACAGCTCTCTAGCAAAATCTGTGGGCAAGTTATGGAGTTGCACAAGCGACAGTAAAAAAGTGGCTCACTGGGGTCGTAAAGGTAAAATCGACTCAGACCTGAATATGTTTACACTTTGATGTCTCGTTTAAATCAAGCGATTTGCGTCAAAACAACCAGATCGCACGTGGCTTTGCGCGCCCGTAACTCAGGCACTGAAAGTAGTAGAGAGCTGTTCAAAGGCTCAAAAGATGCAACAAGTCTTCTAGTCTGCACCCGAAAAAATTTTTTTGGTTGGGGGGTGCGGATTTTTTGTGAGTGACATCATAAGAAGAGGCCTTTTAGGCCACCTTGGCCCACTTCACCTGGCCTTGAGCCCAAACAGTGAGATGGTAGTATTTCGTTGAAGTTTTTATTGGAAACTAGGCTACAATCCAAGTATTTTGATACTTTGGATGACCTGCTGAGGTTTCGGGTTCAAAAGTTATGATCTAAAGTAATAAAAATATTTGACTAATTAGCTAATTAATTAATTTGTTTATTTTCGATCATGGCTTTTGACCAAAAACACTAGAAAGTCGATCAAAGGCTTAAAGACTTGAACTCGAGTCTAGTTTCCAATGAAAACTAGCGAAATACTTTGACCTAGCGGTTAGGCCCTAGGCCAGGCAATCTGAGCCAAAATGACCCAAAAACTACTTCATTTATGATGTCACTCCCAAAAAATCTGCAATCCCCAACGAAAAATTTCTTTGAGTGCAGACTAGCCGATCCGCTTGCGGGTTTGAACAGTTCTCCAGCACAATCAGCAAAGGAGCTATGGCGTTGGTAAGGCAACTGACAACTGCTTGTTTTAGGTTGATTTCAAAGTTTGAATATATCATACCCCGGCTCTCAAAGTGTTAAGACAGGCACAAGCTAGGCAGCCAACTACAGTTATGCAGGCCAAGCCATTACATAGCCGACCATAGTCCATAGTCATGTGAAACATGACATTGTTAGATGCTACTTGCTGTTAGGGTTGAAGATTTTAGGTTTTGGTGGCCTTATACAATGATTAATACAGAAATCTAATATTTTCATTTATAAAGCAATAAAGTCAACTCAATTTCAGGAAGCAAAACACAACATGGGAACAACACTAACTTAGTTCAAATGATACAAGAATACTGGTTCTTGGACAAATGCTAATGGGAAAATGCTAACCGGACAACTATTAGCTAACAGGGCAATGGCCTACTGAAACAACTAGTAACTAGACAATTGTCCTTGCCCTGTAAAACACTTCAGTAGTTTTCACTGAAAAATTACAAAACATTAAACCAGGAGAGAATTAGTGGTCCACAAGCCCCATGTGGGCAGCTAGAGAATTTTCACTAGCCTGCGGAGTCATTTACAAATATTCTTCAAATTGACAATCTCAGAGTCCTTCATAAAAATCTTAAGCAACCCCATTCCTACTTTTAAAAATATTGTTACAAAGTGCAACATTGCATGTTTGTATCATCCACTGTCCATGCCTTGATGTCTCTAAATGACATAATAACCTCAAAAAGAGAAGAAAATCTTTATACATGTGCCATTTTTTTAGATCTGAAGAAAGCATTTGATACAGTGGATCACAGCATCCTTATGAAAAAACTATATCATTTTGGAATTAGGGGTAATGCACAAAATCTTTTCGCAAGCTATTTATCAAATCGTAAACAATTTGTGACAACTTATATATGTAAATCCGATAAAGAATATATAACTTGTG
>Ga0210059_1002051_pt1 | contig 31172 bp, 22 predicted proteins | sample Ectturendosymbi2_FD_188042 | JGI IMG/M metagenome (GOLD analysis project Ga0210059, IMG submission 188042) | Ecteinascidia turbinata endosymbiont from Florida, USA - Sample 2 (SPAdes) (version 2) | ecosystem: Host-associated > Tunicates > Ascidians > Unclassified | place: Key West, Florida...
CCTGACGCACTTTCGCCTAAACCTGACCCTTACGAACTCCGTGCACCACAGGGCTGTAGTCTCTTATTCCCTACAGCAACGCAAACGGAGGGCAATCAATCAGGGCAAACTTTGTTGTCACAAAATGCAACAGGCGTCAAACTTCAACGGCGATTGATCGTCAAACACGGTTTCTGAAATACAACAGAAACAACGAAGCGATTCTACCAAAACGCAGCAACAGCAAACTATCAGACCGCACTGTCGATTAACTCAGTGTGGCAAGACAATTAATCCTTGAAAGCGCGACTGCGAATTAAGTCAGTTCAGCAATTAACAATGCAAGGGAGTTTGCTGCAGCTATTCTCAGGTAAATCTACGCGAACTAAAGGTTTACCCATGTTTTTACTAAAGAAATGACTACACAGACTCGTGACTCCGGATCCGGGTGCGGTATTTCACAAAATTTTGACTCCGTATCCGACAGAAAAACGTAGAATCCGTCTGGAGTCGACTCAAGCACTCCGGTTCCATGGCTACCTCTGAAATCTTTTCAATTATCGCTGTACTCCCATGCAGCCATTCGGAAGAAGCTCTGTTGCTTCGGATTTTTTGTTACTATGGTTACCTAGGTTATTATCATAGAGCTGTTGATAGGCCTATTTCTGAGTTCTGAGGAATTCAGCTCACGTCTGGCTCAGCGTACTGTATCGGTGCCAAACTCCTGTAATGAAAGCGTGGTTGGTTTGATGCATCTCTGACAATAATGTTTTTGTGCTTTGCATTCAGATTAATGCCTGTTGATATCCTGCTGTGTTTGTAGCAGGCACCCAGTAGAGTCAGAGTGTTTAATAAATGTAGGGTAGTAAGTTAAAGTATGTCTCAGACACAAACTGAAACTCTTAGGAGGACGGTGGTTAATCCTACCCGCAACCATGACTACTTGTACGGTGAGTTATTGACAGTTTCTCTGTTATATAATTTTTGATAGACGTATATGTATGTGCTACTAGTACTTGGTGTGCTAGTGTGTCACCTAGCCCTTTCTCGTGTGTTTAGTACTTTTGGTATCGGGTGTTTTGTCATAACCTGTTGCCAAAGAATGACCCATTAAGGATAGATTCCAATAGTTCATTTTGTGCACCGACAGTACACAGCGTAGAACAAAACAAAGGTATGTGACAAACAAGGAAGGCAGTGTCTATTTTGCCACCGTTGGCAGCAGCAAAAGGCTTGGTAGAAAGGAAGTAAATATAACTGAAAGATAAACCTACAACCAAACCCCAACCTTAACCCTAACCGTAGCCCTAAGCTAACCCTAATCCTAACCTAACCCTAACCTATGCCAAACCTAACCCTAACCTAATGCTAAGCTAACCTATCCTTAACCTAACGTTTAAGCTAACCTAATGCTAAGCTAACACTAACCTAACAATATGCTAACGCTAACCCTAATTCTAACCTAACGCTAATCCTAACCTAACAACACTAACCCCTGAAGGTAACACCTATGCAGAGTCTGGAAAAAAAGCAAAGAAAAAGACAAAATGAAAATCAGCAAGGTGAGAGTCGAACCGCCAACCATTGGCATAGCAGACGTAACACCTAACCATTACACCATGAGCAGGACAGCGTGTTCTTGAAAAAGTGACTTTTTTATATTGCGTCATGCCACGTGACCGAATGTTTGACTGGCGGCACAATAGCTCAAGCCAATCTGTTGCCACCAGCATCTTGGCGGTAAAATAGACACTACCAATAAGGAAACCACAAAATCAATCAACAGTTCAAGCAAAACAAATAATGAACAAACGCAACATTAATTCGCATAACAAGACAAATCATAGCAAAGAGTACAAAAGTAGCAAAAGGAAGAAAGGGTACACAAAGAAGTGGAAAAGTTTGCAAACATTCATTTCCAAAAAACTGAAATCCATTGTGAAAAGCTTAAAACAAGATATAACTTATATGCCTCTTTCAAAGTTACCCTTCCTGGGTGTCGAAATAGAAGATGCCCTCAGCTCACACATATGGCCCAGTGGCATATTAGTAAAAAAATTCTTCTATGGCTGGAACAATCAACAACCAACAACACTCAATGATGGCACCAAAAAATGAAGAATTGTCAATAGTTACTTGCAACTGTCGTAGCTTGACAGCATTATTGCATGACATTGAGCAACTTTGTGCTATGTATCACATAATTTTTCTCAAAGAAACTTGGCTGGCTAAGCAAACATTAGACAAACTGACTGATATCAGTGACAACCATTTTGCCTGTGGCATAGCTATAGTGGATTACACAAAAGGCATAACATCTGGTAGGCCATATGGCGGGTCAGCAATTTTGTGGAACAAAAAGCTAAATGCGAAGACATTCATGAACTAAGACCAAAGTATCATTGGTCTGGTGGTATGCCTAGACTCAAACTCTTTGAACTTCCTAAATGTTTATGTGCCATATTGCTGTGACTCCAACTATGATGAGTACATAAACTATCTCAGTAAAATTTCAACACTCTGTGATGAAATTCACAGCCTAAATGTATGCATTGTATTGGACTTCAATGCTTGCCCTAATAACAATTTTGGTGAATTGCTATCCCAATTCTGCTTGTAACATGAATTGAAAATATCAGATAAAATCATTTTTCCAGTTGATTCATTCATCTATGTTAGAGATACGCATGGAGCATGCAGCTGGCTGGACCATGAAGTTTCATCAAAATCTGCTCATGACTCTATCCAAAACATTGAAATATTACACCAATTCATTCTCTCTGACCATAGGCCAGTAGCTGCAACCATAAAAACTGCAGCAATACCTCAAAACCTACTCTGTGATAACAAGACATAGCATGAAAAAAATATGAACTGGAACAAAGCCACACAGCGATAAAAACTGAAATGTCAACAGGCTAGCAAGATCTGGCTCTCAAATGTGACAATCCTATGTGCAAAAAACAACAGCACATTGACATGCTAGAACAATTTTACAATAACATAGTAGAGGCACTCAAACGAGCAGCAAGTGAAGTGTTAACTAACAGTCCAAAACAAAAGCATAATGTTCCCGGGTGGAACAAGGATGTGAGAGAAAAGCACAGGGCTGCTGGACAAGCATACTTATACTGGATTGACAATCAAACCCAAAAGTTGGCCTCTATTTGACATCATGAAAGAAAGTAAAAAAGAGTTCAAATATTCATTAAGAGTTTGTCGGAAGTCCTAACAAAAATGCAAAGCTGATGCCATGACTAAGGCATTATGGAACAGATCTCCCAAAAAATTCTGGCAGAGCATCAGAAAAAGCAAGAAATCATGGCTTCCATCTACAGTGGGAGGAGAAGCAGTCATTGTCATGTGGAGAAAACACTTTTCAGCATTGCTGAACTCATTAAAAAACTGTGGAATTGGCAATTTTGTGCATCAAAATATAATCTCACATGCTAATCTTGAAGGGATTGATGAGTTGATGTGCAACAGCTTCAAAATTAAATCTCTGCTGCACAAACTACCACTGAATCGCGCAGCTGGCAAAAATGTCATCTTTGCTCAACACATTTTCTATGCTGATTGAAGTGCGTGCAACAAACCGGAGTAGTCTATTCAGTGTGTGTTTGATGCATGGAAAAATCCTCAGGAATGCATGCAAACAGTCATTGTACCTATTTGCAAAAACAAGAATGGGAACATAAGTGATGCTGGGAACTATAGGCTTGTTTCCCTTGCAACTATCATCTCCAAGTTGTTTGAACACTACATCTTGTCATGCATTTCCCCACTTTTGGCCACAACAGACAACCAGTTTAGCTTAAAGCCAAAACATGGCACTGACATGCGTATTTTTCTACTTAAACAGACTGTGCCTTAATATGTAAACAAAGATACCCCAGTGTTTTCAGCTTTCTTAGATGCATCTAAAGCATTTGACAAAACTAATCACAACCTGCTGTTTGCTAAATTAATTAAGCGCAATGCACCTATGTGCATACTAAGACTATTGTTGATTTGGTACAGGCAACAGATCATGCAAGTAAAATGGGGTACCAACTCCTCATCCCCCTTTACTGTAACCAGTGGGGTAAGGCAAGGGGGAGTCCTGAGCCCATACTTATTTGCTGTTTACCTGGATGAGCTCTCAATCCAGCTGGGATCAGCCAGGGTGGGATGCACTGTGGGAAATATGGTTGTGAATCATCTAATGTTTGCTGATGATATATGTGTGTTCAGCCCCAGTATTAGTGGGCTGCAATGTCTTCTCAATATTTGTGGTGACTATGGTGCTGAACACAAAATCACTTAATTGTAACAAAACAATTTGTGTTCTTTTTTGTCCAAAAAAGTATAAACAACCTGCCCCGTCAAATATTTTTCTAAATGGTGTACGTGTACAATTTTTAGACCAAGTGAAATATCTTGGTGTGTGGATAAATGCATCATTGAAGGTGCTCTCCTGCAGTAAAAAACACTTTATTTCGTGCCTATTGCATGCCAATGCATGCTTGCCAATTGTGGAGCAAATACACGCAGACCAGTATGAAGCGCTTACGTGCTGCATATAACAATGCCTATTGAATTACGCATTACATACCCAGAAATGTTAGTGTTCGCCCACACTAGGTTAGCCATAGTGTCAGGACCTTTGATGCCATGCTAAGAAACAACTTGTACCAATTTTTTATGCGATGCACATCTTCATCCAACATTTTTATTCGATCGCTTTAAATGTCTGATGGTTTTTACAAATCTTCATTTTTCCTCAATTATTCAATACTCCTGTATGGAGACCGAATGCAGTAGTTGTCTGTGAATTGTTTCGGAGTTTGCATCTCATCAGTATTGCTTTTGTGTAGTAAAAATATGTGGACACTGTGTACACGTTGTTGCAACCTCTCCGGTGGTGTTGAGTTAAATGTGTGATTTACCACGAACAGGATGTGCGTGAAGAACAACACCATACATATATGTGGTGTGAACAAGCAATAATAGAGTGATAATGGCATGTGAACGCTATTGTTGCTTGCTGCCACAGTGCGAAGCTTTGCGCTCATGCCGCTCGGGATTTCTGATCGCAACAAAATGGTGCTGTGACCAGGATGTGAAGGTCGTGCGGAGTTCAGCCTTCACACAAAGAACGTGCGATCGGTGCCGTTCGTTGTAAAAAGGAGGGGATGTTGTTGCAACCTCTCCGGTGGTGTTGCATTGATTGTGTGATTCACCACGAACGGGATGTGTGTGAAGAACAACACCATACATATATGTGGCACGAACAAGCAATAAAAGAGTGATTGTGGCGTGGAAGCTCTACCAATATTAACTTGTGAACCATTGAATGTAACGACTAGCGTACGCGGAGAGTGATCATGGCATGTGAACTCTATTGTTGCTTGCTGCCACGGTGTGAAGCTTTGCGCATATGCCGCTCAGGATATCTGATCGCAACAACACCAAGCATAAAAAAGTGAGAAGTGCTTCTAAAGTGTTTTACTCCTCTCAAGGTCGGACACATACTAACACTGGTTGTGTAATGCCCTACTGTATGGTCATCCATTTTCTGTGGTCTTGTGAATGACAATACAGCTGTGGTGAGGATAAACTGCTTTGCTCTTCCCAATGTTGGTCATGTGGAAACACTGTTTCTATAATGTCCGCTGATGTATAGCTAACCACTTTTTGTGCTCTTGTGTCTGTGATATGGACCATGAGTCCGCAAGAAAATATCATTATTATTATCATAATCCTATACATCAGATTCAATTTCATAACAAAGATGATGGCGCGCAAGGAATCCCTGAAGAGTTAAGAATATAACAAGTGGGTAATGCACATAGGTGAGAAAAGTAAGTGACAATGGAGGTTATGATGCAGAAACCATGACATTACAGAACAGAGGCACATAGCAGAGGCAGAAAGCAATTTTTATCAACACAGATCATGAAGAAGCACAGCACAGAGTTACACGTGGACCATTATCTGTTTTATACGGAGTACCGTGACTGTTACACAAATGTCTAGCAGAGCACATAGCATACCCAAATGAGGTTGAAGAAACAAGGGTAGAAGCAGATTACAAAAGTTTATTAGTAAAAAGTAATCCAAAAAGTGTTGGGTACAAAAAACAAAGCATGGTTAGTTGATGAGTGAAGTATATGGGTTGAGAAACAATGACAATTCAATCATATTGCCATGACATATATCCACATATCACCAGGGCCACTAGGAGAATTCTTTTCAGGCGTAACAAAACCCATTTGTGTCCCTTAAGACTTGCAAAATCATTTTGAAATAAAATTTTTGGGGCTAATTAATGTGCATCAAACTTCAACAAGAAGTGCTCGTTTACTGATCATATGAAACATTATGTTAAAACATCCCGGTATTCAAGTAATGTGAAAATATTACAAAGTTTTGAACCTGAATTTTAAATGTTCATAGTAAAATATTATCAAGGAAGAAATTAGAAAAATATCAACTATCATGTAAGCGCTTTTCTGGATTTCTTATTCACAAAATTTCTTGTCACAGATCTAATCTAATTACTTGCAATTAAGACAATGATTAGGCTGAATGCTAAATACTTGGCTTTTTTTTGATCGCATCTGCAAACATAATTCTCATAACTTTCTGCTCAATGTAACTGGACAGTGCTACTTCAGTAATCTTTGAGTTACCATTAACACAATGTAGGAATATATTATAAATATCTAGGAAGACATGTTATTGCAGGCTCCCGAATGGTGTCACTTTCCTCCTGACTTCTCAACTGAACCTTAATGCATTAAAAACTTGACACAGTTAGTGATAGCAATACTGCCAATGTTGCTTTCATATATTTCTATACAATCTACATCATATGAAGGCGAAAACTTCAGTGCCTTATTTGTCCCATAAGCGAAACTTGAATTCATTTCACCAGCCCGGTATTGCCCAACTGGTGGATAGATTTTTACAGGTATAAGACCATCATGGTTATTAGAATAATTCTGACATCATAGCTGTGACTGTAACATTATGCCACAGTCTTAGAATGAATGGAGTCGATCGAGGTTGAATAAAACGCTGCCGTGAAATCAGACTGCGACCACATTGAGTAACTGTATCCTTGGAATGAGCTTACTTATTATAACAAGAATGAAATATTTTGGCAACCGACTATTGCTTCTATTTTTGACCGCGAGCCTTGTAAATACCCACATGGGCCATAGTCCAGCGACCGCTGCTTTTAAAGCATTCTGTCGAAATACTGTGAATCAGTTTTTTTTAAGGAAACTGTTAGGTACCCGGTATAGACCTGTAGGGACCCGAAAATTTTCTGAATAAATTTCATATAATCAGAGTTATTTTGAGCGCCATCGATAATTTTCTCTAACTGTAGGGACCTGATTTTCAATATAGGAACCCAAATTGGGTCCCCAAAAACCTTAAAAAACCCTGCTGCAAATGGTTAGTTTCTTCTGTATGGTTTCAAAATCTTCAGATTTCTGGGTATGTCTGGAAATCCTAAACTCACATTTGATTAGAGCAGGGGTGACAGACCTATTTGCGATCGCGGGCTACTTTGTCAGTTACTGCTGAGTAATCGGGCTGCACAACTTTTTTGTCATACTATGAAACCTGTTAGTTCAAGACTACTGGTCTCGCCTGAATGCGAATGTTCAAGACTGCTGGTCTCGCCTAAATGCTTCGTGGGCCGCACAAAATTATTTTGCGGGCCGCGTATTCGTCACCCCTGGATTAGAGCCTGCATGTGCTTGCAGCACAAGTTTAACAACAAGCAAAAAATGCACAGCACACCGCTGCGGTGCACCATAGGCACTTGCATCCTGCACTGCAGTTACTTGTTAATTTTAAACTTTTTACTTATCTTACGCATATGCACAACATTCGAGGGCTACTGTTGTTTAAAATTAGATTTTATTGTGAAATGGCATGTTTCTATTCAAATTTCACTTCTCTTAGCTTGAAACTATTGATTTATTGGAACAAGTTTTTATTAAAGATTTGTTTAAAAATGAAAGATGTAAAAGAAAGTTGAGTTCAATGGACAGACTGGGACAGTAATCATGAATGTCTTAAATTCGGCAAAGTAGGCAAGCATTCAAGTTTAGCAAAAATAATTACTGCTAATACTTATTAATACAAGCAAAAATAATTACTGCTAATAATTATTAATACATCATATCAGGAAAATGCACCGCCAGGTGTCAGCAATTCACATTAAAACACATCACACTAGCTTACCAAATCCTTTAGACCAAACCAGTTTCATCACCAGGATTAATTTCGCTACATTATTTGAAGTTTGCTAGTAGCAAACACTCAATGTTCCTCCAATCTCGGGCCCCTCCACAGCTGTTGGGCCCCAGAACAATGTACCTGCTAGAATCCCTCTCATAGGTCCTGCATATCACACATGTCATGCTGGAATCTTGACACCGAGATAATTCTCTACAATTAAGCTTTAAAGACTTCTGGGCACAGAAGTTAAACTGAAGTCAGTGTCCATGAGATCCTGGAGGTGAACATCATTCTGTTTGCCTTGAAAGCCTCATACTGCACTCAAGGGTGCTCCTTGAAAGTCTCATATTACAACAAGGGTGTTTCTTAGTTGTCGCCTGTGTATTGGGCCATTAAAACACATTGCAATTGAAAGCACAAATGAGCATGGGTGATAAAACAAAGCTACGTTTCTTGCCCTGCAAGCACGTAACATTTCAAAACATTTCTACAATGATTAGCAATGCTGCAGCATCCATGTGTGTGAGCCTAGTGCAACGGAGTTGGAAGTGAATGCTGCTTCAAGCAATCACTTTTAAAAAATATTCAAGAAGCAATATGATTTCAAAGCATCTAAAAGAAGTAGAAAATGGCATTAGATGCATAAATTATATCACTGTGCCCACAATAATTTATGAAATATGTTATAAATAAACTTTGCTGCCTTACAAACTGCCTACACCCTGCCAAAATCTTTCTACAGCAAACAGCAGTACTGGCATGAACTTTGCACTTGTGGCCACCTGGAAAAGATAAGTTTTCAAGCAATTTCTAATCAACCACAAACCAGCAATCTCTCTTTAATTTTGCTTTTTTTACTTCACTTTCTACATGCATGCATTTATGTACTTACGTAAAAAACATAATGGCTGGTTGGTACCTAAATGAAAGATTTTCAGACAGATTTGTTTATTGACTAGTACCCAACTTGATCTGCATTAAGTACTTATAAAAGCATAGCTGGCATCAAAGGTGTTATTGCTTCTAAAATGCTAGTACTGTACCTAACTGTAAATCACCTGGTTATTTTGAATGTTGTGACAATAAAATAATCAAGTTTTTGCTTTCTTTGAACATGTCCTTGTGCTGTGGGATATGATCAAATTATTCCATATACGTTCAGCTTTGCATCCATGATTGTATTCACACTGCATTGCACTGTATATTTTTTTTAAGTTTTGGGAATGCTTCTCAAATAAACATGAATGAATGGTACAAACTAGTTTGGAAGTGACATCACATTAGGTTAAAGTTTTTTTGTTGGGAAAAGTTCTCTTTGAATACCTTCAACTGACAACACAGGTTAAAGTTGCCTTCAGCTATGTGATGTTTGCAAAGGTCATTACTTCTTCTAGCAAAGATAATGTAAGTTAAGAATAAAAGTAATATTAAAATATCAAGTGTATTGTACTGATTAGTTCTTGGGTACTGTATCTGTGGATGAACTAAATTACGCTACAGCTAACTGTGTACAAAGTTTTAGATGTTTGTTTGTCTTATGCATATAGACCAGTGGTTCTTAACCTTTTCTCTACTTGCTTCCCTTAAGTAATTGTCCTTCACTTCAAGCCCCCCTGACTTCAAATAAGCAAATTGGATGGAATATTTTCCCGTCCAAAAACTTTCCATGTTGTAGAGGGTGTAGGGCTTGTTTCTCCTTGGAAATTTGTTGACTCCCCCTTGGGAGGCACGTATACGTGGTTAAGAACCACTGTTATAGACTATTCTAAATAGGTGTTTATTGTTTCAATAAGTAACTTTGCTAGAATATTCCTTATCTGTGTTCAGCTATTTTAAGTTAGACAGTGAAATTTTGCTGTGATTTTGGTTCACTACAGTTAGTTTCAGTGATTTTAAGATAAAATAAGTGCCATCAAGAAGTAAATAATAGTGAATCAAACAGCTCTGATTTTTTTCAGTCATTATATGAACAAATGGTGTGAATTAAAATGCTCATGGTAAGGGAGTGAAGTGAATACATCACAACATCAAATGCGACAATTAAAAATTGAAATTATATCTTTCTCAAATGATTGTGTTCACTGTAACTTCAAAACTATCTTCAGATGTAACTAAAATTTAATAAATCACGATACAAGCTGCAATAATCAATTTAGTCTTGAGGTTGTTTGCCTAGCTGCAATAATCAATTTAGTCACGATACAAGCTGCAATAATCAATTTAGTCTTGAGGTCCAAACTTCTCTGCCCTTGTTCTAGCCTTTCAACGTTTCACCTGCTAGCATTGCTAACAGATTTAAGGACTGACAATGCATAATGTTACATGAAATCAATTTCCTATTAAAAATAAAAAATTTGCGATAGATTCCTTGCTTGTCTCACATGTGGCAAGTAGTCTCATGATTAAGATTAAATATATTTTAGTTGTCATGAGTAGGTGCTACTTTCTGTAGTTAAGGATCAATGCATATATTGAGACTAACATGATTATTAAAAGGGTTTTTATAAATGTTAAGAAAGCACTTTTACTGTTCATAACGCATTTATTTATGCTTTGATTTACATTCACAGTTGCCTGGCAGGAGCAAAAACATCTGTTTATAAAAAAACATGATTGCACAGTGTTTTGAGCTAAAGAAATATCGTAAAGTTATGGTAATATATGGTTTAGTATAAATTCCTTAGCTCTATTACTTAAGGGTGGAACAAGGTGTATGTTTGTGCTGCTTTGAAACTTTTTGAATGTAAGAACTATAAACCAACAACATTACTGATTTTTACATACTACTGGAACTATTAAGTTATATTATGTATTAACAGCTTTATGATTTTTGTTACACCATCAGGAGTTTAATTTCTATGAGTTGCTTGTATGTAAAAATCAAATTTTTAGTTGTTATTTGGAACCTTTTGATATGTTGACAAAATGTATCATGTGCGAATTACTTTTAAAATGTACTGTGTTGTATGTGAAGAAATGTACATTGTAAAAGATAAACAATTCAGTTTTCCAATGCTGCCTACATGTTTTTTGTTGATGAAAGCAGTTTATCAGAAAGAAGAATATAACTGCAGTGATGTAGTTTGTAACCACTTCATGTGCTTGTTTTAAAGACCCTACATACACACTGTCAAGTGAACAAGATCATGCCAGAGACACCTACAAAGCTCACACAAAAATTGAGCGAATTGTAAGTTACATATTGCTTTAATTATGTTTGTTATCCTGACGACTTGACAACGACAGTTATTTTAAGGTGCATTGTAATGGTGGCGATTTCAAACAATTTTAGTTTAGGATATATTGTTTTTCATTTCTAAGTGATGGCTTCTGATGATGTTCACATATGTATAGTAAAATCTTGGTGATGAATGCTATTGCAAAAAGATGTGCTATTGCTAACTGTCAATAAAATGGCTTTTATTAATGAAGAAATTTGACCCACATGTGATTTTATGCTGTTTGAACTTGATCTGTAATGCTCTGTACCCTTGTAAACTGTTATGTTTTTTAACTAATGTGATATGGACTAGAGCTCAATCAATACACACACTGGTATGCTGATTTAAGCTGACTGATATAACGATGATGCCGATGTATCATAGTGGCAAATTTCTGCTGATATGTATTGGAAATACAATATTTACTTATGAAAGTCTTTTTACATTGTTTTGCGTTAGTGTAGAGATGCCCAAGTTCTTATTCCATCTTTGATTTAATGACTCCAAACTTCCTGAAACATAAATTAAAATTGGTAAATTTATGTAAAATAAATTATTATTTTGAAAAATGCACACACTTCCATGTAGTTCTGCAGTTGTGGGGCATGCCCATTTCTTTATGAAATGCTTTAATATGCATTGTAATGTCTTTTCATTATGACTTGGTTATTGCAAAAATATCAGTATTGGCATTGGTTATTGGTAATGAAAAATATTGGTATCAGCCCATAAAATTGTTATCAGTCAAAGTCTAGTATGGGCTTTTTGTCTGAGCTAAACATGCAGATGAAAAAGTGAAAAAAGTTAAAATGTAGTACATGTGTAAATATCAGATCAGCCTTGCAAAACACGAAGAAAATTAAGTTATTTATTTGTTTTGTCAGTACTTCCCCTGCTGTTGACTATCATAAAAGTAATGCATTGTTTTCGAAATGTGTGTGAAAATGTGTATACACATTTTTAAGATGAGTGACAAGTGTCAAAAGTTGTTCTGTGATTATCAGTTAAAATTTGAAAGTCATGTTCTGTTAACTGGAACTTGACGCAGGCTGTAACTTCTCTAAAAAGGCTATGTTCATTTTGTTTGCCTGCATACAACTTACAAATCCTTCTTATCAAATCATCCTCTTTAAGTTGAAGCTGATATGCTCCATATCCCGCATAATGCAATTTTATGCTTGATATTGTAAGCAAACTTTAACTTTTCGTTAGAAAAAACGACTTTTCTTTCTTTGCATTAAACAATTTTCATTTCAGAAAAAAGTTCCGGAGTATCAACAGATGTTTTCTTCCCTACCACACTATCCAAGGTTTCAAGTAAGATTGGAAGCAACTGATCCAGTGCCTCAATTTGTTAACCGCCGATGGAGAGGTTATGCTGAAGAAAGGAGGGAAGCCCTTGTGAGATATACAACGTATGTTAAGCACGCCATTCGTTCAATTTTTACACTGCTACATTATTGCGGACAATAAACTTGGCACCGGCCACGTTTCTGCGTTTAGGTGTGCTTTATAAAGTGACTGTGAACGTATGCGTGTTGCTGGATGACTATAAATTTAATTGCACTTTCTTCTTGCAGCTTTAATTACGATCCGTCGGTGACTGTTCCTTCCAAACACTTTGAAGATGCTAAAGTCAGCGGACAGAATCGTTATAAGTATTTTCGTCGCCCAATAATTCCGTTTTTGCAGCAAGTACCGCCTGAAGTTCTTCTGCAGCCAACTGTGTAAGTTGATGTCTTGCAAGTAATTTTTGACGTTTTGTGATGTCAGGTTTTATAGTACCATCTTTGCGATTTTTCTGCATTTCTACGTATTGTTAAAAGGAACTGCGGTTTAGTCAGTATGGTCAGATTTTTGGTGAGCATGTGTAAGTAAAGGAAAGTTGTCATCAGATTACATTTTTACAGGTTAAAATTTGTGATTTACGTATGCATGATGGATGCAATCGGTTTTTCTGGTAGGTGAATGCAGAAATTTTGGTGCGAGCATATGGCTCCTTGATTTGTTATGATGAAACAAGACTTTCTTTCCACTGGCAAGTCCACTCTATTGCGTTCTGCTGCAAATAGACAAGCTTTTTGCGAGATTAGCAATATTATCTTTTTGTTCTATCGGCAATTTGTTCCTTTTATGGCTCTGAATAACTGCTTGCTTGTTTAGCAACTGCCCTTGCTTGTTTAGAGTCGACCCATTGGCGCCACCTGCTGAACTATCGCAGCGACCCCCAACACCAGCAACAAGAAACATAGAAATTCAAACAGACTACAGAGATTCAGAGGCACAGACAGACCCATACACACCAGAATATGTTGTCAGGCCTGGAAGTGCTCCGGAACTCTTAACTCTTGCTACACTAACGCATGGTAAGTGATCGATTTGTTGTTTTTGTGCATTGTGAACCTATACCTGGGAAATTTGTTGTATGAGTAAAATTCAATGAAGTTTTAGAGCTTAATTTGGAGTTTAGGAAACTACCTTGAGTTGATATGCTACGATTTTGATATAAGTAGATAGTTACAAATCTGAATATTATTTTTGTATTTTTTCGAAAATTTCTAGCTATTTACTACTACAGTAATCAAAAGCTTTGATTCAGATGATTAGTGCAAACTATTTCAAGTTAAGGATCGAATTGCTGAAAAATGCATGAACATCTTGTTTTTAACTTATTGAAACCTGTGTGTTGCGTGGATCTACACTACAACAACTTGTGAAAGAAATGTGCTGCTGTAGTGTTCATGATGCCTTTTTTTTGAATTTATCTTGTATTTGCGCGTATGTGCAATTTGTGTATGTTTAAGCGTATGTTGGTTTATTTCTGATTGTGACTCCTTCCCAAAAACATTTTCCTGATCTGATTTTGCAAATTTGCTTCATATCAGGGCATGGTCTGCCAGCTGGTTTGGCCGAGGTTGAAATGATAGAGCGAGCTCGAGCCAAGAGGGCGTGGGAGAGCACTCTGCCTCCGCTCAATGACGTCACACAACTTGATAAGCGCCAACGTATGATGGACGAAATGGAACGGAGAGAATGGAGTATCAGGGAGCAGGAGATCGAGAAGTAAGTCAAACTCACAACCATGCACGTCTAATTTCCGACGATTGTGGAGGTCGAAAGTTGGAATCCATGGATCAACGGCAAAACTGAATGGATGGAAAAACATATCATGTTTACGCCGCAGTAATCTCATTTACGTGTGTGACCGCGTTTGATGTTTTTCGCATTTTTTTAGTTTCGACCATGCTCATCATCAGGTAAGGTTAACCAGTTACTTTTACGGTTATTAAGGTTTAATATCGGCATTGAGCCTAGTGGTGCTGGTTAGTGCTTCCTCTTCGGTGCTTAGAGATCTAGCGTTCGACTAGACCGAGTCATATCAAGACTACGGTTTTGACATAGAAGTAGCTAGTTGCAAATCTGAATATCGTTTTTGCGAATTTTTCGAAAGTTCGTAGCTATTTTTACTACCAAACACAAGCTTTTTCAGACGATCAGGGCAAAATATAGGAAATATGTGAATGCTGTGCTTACGTTCGCTCTTAATTAAAATGCGCACCGATTTATTGTCACAACATAATGGATCTCGTTATTAACGTCCTATTATTTGAAATGTCAGGCTGCAGGAAGCACGACTTGAAGTTCTCAAACGTCTTCTGCTTCAGCGAGAAATGAAGCAACAAGAATTGAATGACAAGCGTTTGGACAAAATATGGAGCAAAAAACAGAAAGTCAAAGAAAACAAGGTGCAGAAGATTCGCAAAGAACACGTCAAAAGTAAGTAAACCGCTAAGAAGTATCTGGGCAGCAAAGCTATAAAAAACAGACTGTTAAGCGTATTTTTGTTTCGAGCTGGCTGACAGTATGTCGGTGTTTTCCAACATTTTTGGGCCATGCTCTATAATATAATCCTCTCCAACGCCGTGATGCCCCCCTGCAACATATAAACTTGATTTGAATTTTTTTCCTTGTCTTTTTCCCACCCATAATTCTGACTTTTTCCTTGTAGTCATTTTTACCGATCATGAAGAATCCGCCACTTAAGTTCATTCTCAAATTCCCCCCTCCTTAAAAATCAAATTGCCGTGTGGACCGTACGTTTCACGTTGGAAATCACTAGTTTGTACCATAGTATTTCTCGTTTGGTGGTAGCTCTCTCACTACATGGACATCTTAACTCTTGCCTTGATTTCAAAATCATCCGATTTTGCTGCCGAGGTGCGAAGAAATACAAGTAAAGTTAGTGTCAGTGGCATCGTTTCGGTCGCGTGCGTAGCGCATTTTTCGGTGGATTAAAAGCAAACGCTCTGTGCATACAATTAATGCACTTGAAGCGGTTCTGAGTTAAAACATGTTTCGTCACAGCCATTCGCAAGCTGACGCGCAAGCGAGATAACGTCGAAAACAAACTGGAGCGGCGAGACGTGATAACGGATTACAGCAACTTCGGATCGCACACTCACGCACCATTGTCTCGTGTCGGAGTTTTCCTGGACCGCGGCTCTGAACAATACGTGGTGAAGAGCAGATTCCTTAGCACTTTTCAAGGTAAGGCTTCGACTTACTTTCATGATAATTTTTTTTAGCTTCTCACATCAAGCTGTCCACCGCAAACCTCACGGCAGTGTCCTGTACATGGGCGTCGGCAAGGCAGTGTCCTAGCCAGTCCCGTCGGGGGGGGCTTTGGTGGGCTTAGCTCCCCCAAACAAAGCTCCAAGCCCCCCCAAATTGAAACGTGACACACTATGAATAAGTGGAGTTTTGGTTAATTTTATAATGTCAAGCCCCCCCGCACAAACGAAAAGCCCTCTCGCAGAACTGCAAAGCCCCGCTATTGAAAACGTTCTGGCGACCGTTCTGGTCCTAGCGTCTGGATATTAAAATTTTTAGCAAAAAAAGATTGTTTTCTTGGTTTTGAGTGGGAAAAACAATTTTCACCACTTTTGGCCCCCCCTTGAAAAAATCCTTCCGACGCCCATGGTCCTATATTACGTTTAAGCATCGTCACAGTTTCGTCGCTTTCCTTCTCAGGTCTTCTGGAGCTCGAGGCTTCTCTTCCCGATTTCGTCAAACAGCCAAGAATCCGCGCACCGAGAAAGCCCGTGTCTTCATATGATGGTTTCGTGAAGCGAAAAGACAGGCGTTCCATGGAATTGGCTCAAATGCACCAGGTCTTACAAAATGCATGCTTTTATACGGAGACGCTTATGCACGCGGTTACTTGTCAGTTTGACATAGTATGGTATTAATCAATGAAGGTTTTCAGGTTCGGTATTTTAGAATTTCTAAGCCTTCGATTATTCTCCAGAGAGTTTCTTTAGCTCTTGCTGGTGTTTTCTATGTTTCGCGGAAGATTGAGTCAATTTTTTTCCAGATGTCTATATTGCTATCACTGCAGCCCAAGTGCAGAATGTTTCTTCTTCTGTGACGTGTTTCAAGGTCTCGACTATTTTTACTTAACCCAAAACCTTTAGTTTTAGGAAAAGTAGGGCTTTTTACCTGTAAACCATAGAGCCAGTTTATCTTATGTCTGTAATGCAGTGGTGATGGGTTGAGTGAACTGTGTCGATATCCTTTAATGTGATTAACCTTCATAGGATTTTCCGTGCTCGTGAAAAATAAAATTATCTTAAGTAACCAATGAAATTCATTTTTTTATATAGAAGGATTGCATTCTTGTTTCAGGCTATTAAAGAAATGAAGCAGAAGGGAAAGGAACCTCCGAAACCACTTCGCTTCTTGCAGAAAGTTGAGAAGCCCATCCCACGACCTCCCACCCCAACTGTTGAAGTTCCATCTGCGGTAAGTGGTGGATTTTGAGTCGACAAAAATGTTGAAGTTTTCTTTGGTACCGACCTGTAAAATAGCAAAGATAGATAACAGCTATCCTGTCGTTTTGATAAAAACAAGCATCGTAACATATTTTTTTAGTTCAAGACAGAACCAGTTATTTAAATAATGTCGATGCATGTACTTCTAGAATATAACATCAAGCGTTTTATTTTGACAGAGCAGCAGTTCTCTGTTCAATCGTTTTCAAAACTGAAAAACGAGTAAAATGTGTGGCCGCTGGTAGAGACCTCCAAGGACCGACGTTATTGCCCCCTGGCCCGTTCTGACGCCCGTCCAGTTCTACAATTTTAAGCTCTTCTCGTGCAACTACCCACCGTGATTGGGCTGTTTCACTCTATTTGGAGTTAAACTTACATCGCTTAAATATAGTTGTCTGAACCCTTTTTGTGGAATTTGCGCAACCTCCTAATACGGCAAAAGACACTGCCGTCACATTTATCCTGGGCTGGTCGACGATATCCATCATTATCTTACTTAATTGACAAAGAGATCAGGGATAGATGAGCGATTCAAACCGGGTTTTTTTAGTCGGGCGTCGACCATCGCTATGGTGGTTTCAAAGCTGTATTTGCCGATCTTCGCTAATCTAATGTTAACCATGCAGCCCAGTGGATACACTGTTTACGTTTAGCAGAACTCATTCTAATATTTTTGTGATTTTTTTTATAAACAAAAAAATCGGCGTATCTATCTGGAGCAAAAATAGCGCAGAATTTTTAATCTTGTTTTAATTTTACGTTAGAACTTCGAGAACGCGAACCAGTTTTGAACTACAATTTAAGTTCGGCCCCTCAAAACTTCCATCCACAACTCAAAACCACATTGCACCTCTCCGGCAAAAAAACGTTATATTGTAATGGTGCAAATAATTTATCTGCTGGAACATAGGGTTAGCTTTTATTTGGATAATGTATCGTTTTTTGCCAGCGGTTCTGCACTTCTTCCTGTACAACCAGGATGAGGTGGAAACGCTTCAATTTTTCTTTCCCCTTGAAACGAAAGTACGGCTACGGTTTTGTTGATTTCATAGCATGTGATAGTGAAATCTTCGACGCGTAGTTTTGACAGTAATCGCAAAAAGCTGACCATCTGATTTTGCACACAGGATGTGGAAGAAGCCGAGTTGGCTGCCATCTTCTTGCAGAAGGTGATTCGCGGTCGGTCGATCCAAAACATGATGTATGAAGGTAAGGAGAAACGGTTCGAGCTGATTCAGGAGGTACGCAGCACTCACGCCTTGCAACGTGCCCAGCAACAAATGAAGCGACAAGAGAAACAGCATATCGTGACCCTGCAGCGGCAGAGGCGACTGTATCAGCACAAGGTAGCGGCTGGTTGGTTAAACAGAGCGTTCAAAAGTTTTTCTGATTAGCGCGGTTGGGATATTTTGTAGATTATTTAAATCAGATGGAGGAAATATCCCGTCGAGGTGCTTATATAAGCATATGCACGAAGCGTTGTACTGGTCCATATAATCTGTGGTTAAATACACATGTGCGCTAACCATCACTACCGTACGAAATCTAACCATTTTCTGTAGAAATTTGACCAGATGAATGCTTAATGTAAACTTACAGAGTGGCATAAAACCACTCAAATCCGTGGTTTTTAAACAATGCACACCACTGCAGGAGTCATACGTTGACGAAGCTCTAGGATGGTTGGAAGGTGAGACGGTTGGTGAGATGCTCGACTTTCTGTCGAAAGAGCTTGTTCGCCTTGAGGAGGAAAGAAGGATTCACGCTTTTAGGTAAACTAATCTAGATGTTATATGTAGGCCTAGTCTCGGCAAACGAGTGTATTAAAAGAAAACACACATGTAAGTGCATGGCCACTTTCACACACCAACGACAGTTCACTCTTCTCATGCATCAGCGGAATCAGGTCTTAAGTGCGGATGTTATGCTGCTGTGTAGGCTATAACTTGCTTTGAGTCGAATTAAGCCTGAAATTTATTTTGCAACGATATTTAAGAATTCATTCTGGATTGTGCTTGATCAAGCTAAGTTGGTTGTTTGGTTTAGCGTGTGTGTGGAAACAGTGTTTATCGAAAAATGTATCTTGAACTGTGACAAACGAATTTTTGGCCACTTAAACAAAATAACTTACATTGTGATTATACGAAAATTTTTTTCAAAAAAATTCAGTATCGTATATGAAACCACTCAAGCAGTTATATCTTATTATAATTCCAAGTAAACTGATGCGAGCATTTGCGAATGGGATCTATGGAAAGGAACCCTTTCTTAGCGAAGAATCAGACACTGATATTTACAGAGTTTATACTCCCCCCACTGAGCAGCCATCTCCAGCTTTGCGATGTGCGTAAAATTATAATATTGAATTAAATAAAACCTACAAACAGCAAAGCTAACCAGATAAGAATATCTTTGTATTTGAGAAAAATGCACAACCGAATGTATCCAACAACGGCTACCATCGTATGTACAAAAAAGAATGCATAGCCAGGTACCTATCATGCATTTACAGAACCATTTCAGTTTCGTAGAAAGGGCTTTCGTGTGAAAATACCCGATCAGACGCCAATCCTTTCTACACGCAGCATGTTGGCCGAGCGTCGACGCCGCATACGCGAAGCTGAGGAGTCGGGTCGACGTCAGGTGGAGGAGCGGAGGAGGAGGGAGGAAGACGAGATTTTCAAGCAGCTTGTCAAAATGCACCAATCCACTGTCGACACGTATTTGGAAGACATTGTTCTGTCGACTGTCGACAAGACAGCGGACGAACAAGCGCGAAATGAAATTCGTGAAGTTGCCGATAAGATCAACGACGTCGCTTACGAAATCGAGGAAAAGTAAGTGAGAGTCGCAAGTTCAGAAGTAACAGCGAAGCCGATGCTTTCTTTCCCTAATTGTGTTCTTTTAGCGGCTGAATAGAGTGAGTATTCCCAAGTTCATTGCTTCTGTTTTTCAGACGAACTGCCCTACAATCGGAGGAGATTGTATCGGAACTGGTTCATTGCTTCTTGCTGCCTGAAGTGCTGAAGATCAATTCCAGACAGAAAAGTAGGTTATGTGATAAGTTTGTCGCATGTAGCGAAAACAGCCTGAAGAAACATGATCCGCCGGGTGCGAAAGCAGAAGAGGGGCACTGCCACTGGAAGTCAAAATTCCATGATATCTTTGCAATACAGTTGGTAGAGTTGTGGAAAAATTTTGAAATGAAATAACTGAGAGGATGACGTTACAACTAATATCGTGTTTCGCAAAAAGTGGATGGCCGTTTTTTTGCTATGCACTTCAGTTTTAGGAAAGAGTTACGAAAAATCCTGTGAAATGTCACAAAATTTTGCTTGAAAATCTGTGGTGACAGTGGTTGCAAATCTTTCAAAGCAAAGTGGGGCCTATTCTTACAGTTTGCGGTTCGTATGACGTGACGCCAGGCCCGTAGCCAGGTTTTGAGGGGCAAAATACATTTTTAGGGGGGCACGATTTTTGTTTTTATTATATTTTAAAACAAATTTTTCTGGGAACAAGAAAATTTGGGGAGGCACTGGCCCGAATGCCCCCCATGGCTACGGGCCTGCGTGACGCCAGAGGCGCTTCTCGCTCTGCTCAATTTAATCACGGCTTGCCACTGCATGAGACAGGTGTTGCTGTTTGTTCAAGGTCTGCAGTTATTTTTGCGAAATCTTTCCGTGCAGTTCAAAATGATCAAAGAAAACACCTGCTCGCTGCTCACCGGATCATACACGCAACCACTGAACACATCATTGAGTCGAAACGAGCTTCGTCTGCGTCGACTCGCAGTTCCGACCAAGATCAGAAATGACGGACCTTATCACAGAGCCCTTCTGACCAACTGTAATACAATCAAGCTGAAACGAAAACGCGAGATAAAATTGAAGTACAATGTTTACATAGAGACGAAAGCCACTATCGATGATTTTTGTTCGGTGTTGGTGTTTGTTTTTTTCTATTGCTTTTTCGCTGTGGTCCGAAAAGGGCCTAAAACTGTGAACAGTCAAATCGCTATAGTCTTCTACGCGTTTTTGCACTTACTACGGGGAATCCAATACGTTGGGTAGCTGCAAATGAGAATGTGTAGTTGAAACAAGTTCAAAAACTTCAGGCAACGCTTTCACTTCCATTGTCTGGCCAGTGTTTCTTTTGTAATTTTCTTTATTTTGACCAACCCACTTGGAAACTTACAATGTGTTCCGATGTTCTTGAGGAACTAATTTTCGAGTGTTCGTAAATGGAACTTGCAGCACTTTCAATTTGGTGGATGCTGATTTGGGCAGATCTTGTATCTGTGACGTTAATTTGAAAACAAAAAGGTTGAGACAACACAGTAGAAAATAGAATGTATGACCTGAAAGTGCTAGAAAAGTGTGTTTTCCAAGAAATGTTGCAAAGTAAAAAGAATTTTTGGCACGCACTCATTGAAACCTTTAAATGCAAATTTTCAAGTTATTTCGAAAAAATCCAAATTTATGCAGGGGTTTTCGAACACTTTCCAAAAATGTTTAACCTAAACCTACATAGTAGTGATATGTTCCTACCCTATCTGTCGTGAGGCGTTTGGTACTAGCGAAAGTGGGCGGTATGACATAGTGGAACTACAACCTTCGTGCACCGGAATATGTGCATGTCTTCACTACAAACCTTTTTTGAAAACAACCACTGGTCATATTCTTGAAACCATTAGTGTTCAAAAAACCATCAGAGGAAATATTGTGATAACTGTTCGTTCTGCTTTTATTCGTGTTTTTAACGAGCATCTCAAGCTTCAAAGGTTTTCCTTTATATTCAGGTAACAGGCAGTTTTCATCACTAAAATTACTGAAGAAAATACCCAGTGGTGAAGGAGGCGGGGGTTCAAACTCCCCCCCAAATTTTGATCTGTGAAAAATCCGGGCAAAATTCCGAAAAATCTGGGCAAAAATGGTGCCCAACGTTGCTGGTCTTCCAAAAATGGTTTGCACAAAAAACACATGACGACCTTTATTTTGGAAGTCACACCAAAAAAAGGTCTTCATGATCTTGGTTTGAGAAAATTTGTTGTACGCAAAAGTCGCAGAACAACTTTTCGGGCAAAAATCCTTTGCACCTCCAAAAATCTGCCTGCTCTTACACCTATGAAAATACCTACTCGACCCAATCCAGCGTAGTCAATTGTCGAAAGAACTGTTTTAACACTCTGAAATTTGTGTGGAGTGGTTGTTTCTGCCGCAGAACCACTTTCTATGCATAAGCGCATCTTACAACCGCGCCTGGTACTGCGAGATTTTGTTGTATCGGGTTACTCATAGAATGATTGTGACAGACCACGCTGCAAATACGTACTTTGTGTTGAAGTGGAACTACAATCAAAATCCTGTTAGTATGACCCCTTACTAATGTCTTAAAGTGTTGAACAACTTAAATGCATAGATTAAGCAAATGAAAATTTAACCATTGTTTACATGAATCTTTTTATTGAATAGCAAGTAAGAAGTACAGTAAACCTCCGGATTCGATTTGACCAACGATCCGGATTAACCGAAGATGTTTATTTCTAGCCTGACGTCATCTAAGTACTGCGGTATCGGTGAAAAATCACTGAAATTTAACACATTTACGACCCAACGGCAAACTTTTGCTGAAGCAAAACGAATGGTACATCAGACTTGTAACAGCCTGTTCCAATCTTAAGTGCATAATTTAAAGATTACTTGGCTGCGAAGAAATCTGGGATTTTTGACAGCAGTGATTTCTACGACAGGTCCACAAACAATTCTTCTATTTGGAAGGTAATGCCAATATCCTCCTGACATTATACCGTGTACAATACACTCTGATAATGCTCTACACACGCACACTCAACATTGATCAATAGACTGAAACCGTGGTGTGGCAGCGTGATATTCAACGTGCTATGCTATGCCTGTGTGGCGTAATAATCGTTTCTACGGTAAGTCTAACGTTGCGTGCAGTTGCGGCCGTTGTTATGATAATGCTAAAGCTTTCAGACGCAACACAAGCGTGCTCACGTTGTTGATCGTGAGCACGCTTGTGTTGCGTCTGAAAGCTGCCGAATATTTCTTAGAGAATAGTCAATATGCACTGCACTTAAGAATACAACAGCGTGAAACTGCAGAAAAATCCGGATTACGAGATGAAAAAAGAGCAGATTTTATCCGGAATTGGCGAAGATCCGGATAAACCGAATATTTTTATAAAGAGTAACGTTAGCAATCATTCGTACCACCAGTTTCTCCGGTTTTGGCGAAGATCCGGATTAGCCGAGGTTTACTGTATTACAATTATATCGTTCACTGTGCAGAGACCACATTGTTTTATAGATGGCCATGGTCGTACAAACCACCGCAATAATTTTATTTTTGAAAGTGAAGGATTGTTGGTTGGTTTTATCTACGGCCGGGTGAAATTTGCTCAAAATGTCGTAACACCTTCAGAGACTGGGAAAATCACTATTATAAAAAACGTTCGAGTTCCAACATCTCCAAGTCAAGTTTTAATTTGCTGCCGAGTCATTTGGAGTCCTTTATTTTCACTGACCTGCAATCACGAACTCGTGACAGAGACTGGTCGTTGTCGAATCTTTTCGGAAAAAGTGAACCCAAGTCGTTCAGCTACTAAAAAACACTCGAGTCATTCCAAAGAAAAACTCGACACCGAACGTCCTATGAACGAACAAACCGGGTTCGGGGAGATATTTTTTGAAACAGTCGGACCTTGTGCGAAGACGAACACGTAAAGGGTTTTCAAGTTTGCGAAATGTCAGTGAGTTTGTTTTGCACTTGTTGAAGACCAACGTGCTGGTTCTCAGAAATAGCTCAGTGGCACAGAGCTAATGGGATTTATACGCATATTGAGATATGCAGCGCAGGTCCCACACACGGCTGCGCAACAAGATATCAGTTATGTTGAATTTCTTTGAAAGTTTAAAGTATTCTGAGACCGAAATGCCTGAATAACGAAAAAACTTCAATGTTTGAACACCCGCTTTACATGGTAGCAGGTTTTGGAAAATTTCTTCCTCGACTGCATTTGCAAAGCAACTGCTCAAAAAAGGGCAAAATTTTACTCGTCTGCCACACCGAACGCAGTATTGGCGTTGAACACTTTTAATTTCGAAAAGCATCATAACCTTCGGCATAGCACCTTTTTTGTGCGAAATTTTTTCAACTTTTCATTTCCCTGTAACCCATTCGGGTAATGGGGTCGTTACAACCTCTTTAGCAGGAAGCTCGTGACTTGTCGGATAACAGTTTTGGATATGAAGTGAATGACCCTTGAAAGCGAAACACCAGATGAAAAAACGAAGGGTTGACAATTTGTCCACACTACAGTAACCGTAGTACTCAATCTAAATACGCAAGAATTCGAATAAGGATGTTCTTACCAACATGGCATCAAACACCGCTTCCGTAGAAGTCAGATTTCAATGAAAGCAACGAATTTCCCCATTAACGTTTTTATACTATCTTTCGCAGATTCTGCTGAACGCAATGTAGAAACTAACGATCAATCAGTCGTTACCAATTGGTAATCGGAAGTGGCAGATTCACAAACACACCGCACGAGCGATAAGCGATTAAGATGTTTCGCACAATCTTTACACAAGCGACGAGCGCAGCTGGCGACACCAACGACGCGGGCAAACGCAGGAACGACAGGTTAAAACTGTTGACAGCAACGTTAGTTTTCGAATAAATGCAACCAATAACGTACAACGTACGGCACTGCAACTTTCTGTGAGGTTAACGCACGAATAACCAGGCACGCTTCACTCCTTGCTCTTTACGGGTCACATCGAACTTGAACACTAATATCCAACATTCGATTAGCTGGGTCTGTCCACAGTCTTTGAAGAGTTTTTCGCAAACTGGCGCTGATTGCACAAAATCCACTCCACGTAAGCAACAAGCAAATAGTACTTCTGTAACATAAATATGTAATCGTAAAAATGAAACGACAAGAATGACAACAAAATATAACTCTGGCAACGTTGCCTGACAAGTTCTAGAAAGCGCCGCAGGATGTTAAAAATGCTCGAAAGTGGGGTGCGCTTTTCAGTCAATGTGCTTGTTGATGTCAATTTCAAAACCAGAAATGTCGCGCGTTTGTGATTCCTCATCGCTACCTCCACTCTTCCTGGGCAACCTGGATGCTCTCGCGTAAAGGTCCAGCCTTCGCTGATTCGTGAGTGGAACGCTTTGCCGAGCTTCTTGAAGTCGCCGAGGATCTGAATCAACCGAAGCGAAGTCGTTGTTAAATTTAATGACACAGGATCTTAGGGAAGTGGTCTTCATCAATTATAGATTTAAAGCGCGCAGGAAACGACCCAGCACAGGATTGGTCGATCAGATGATTCATTCGCGTTGGCCAAAGCTCGTGGTATTGTGTACCGCTGCTGCAGCATCATCCCAAAAACCGAATCTCGTTGCCAACATTTACAAACACAAGCTATACGTACTTGAACATAACTATCAGCAAATTAACTTGAGTAACGCCCGTGGATAATTGAGTATTCTTCCCATCGAAGAATCAAAGGATTAAGTTCGCTCATTTGGCTGGAAACTTGTTGGTGCTGCAAAATTTCGCACATCTGAAGTATGGAATTAAATGGAAATGTGGTCATTTTAAAGGGGTATCGTTTTGAACCTTCACTCCCATATTTGTAAAGAATCCAATGTGCTAAAAGAAGCTGCGCAGGTTTCGTACCTATAAATATTTTTGCTACATCAGCATACGCGACAGCGCAGTTAAAGTTTACGCGACTTAATGTATTAAAACAAGTAAACTATGGATTACTTGCATACGGTGTTTGGAATAAACGAAAGTTAATACACTGCAGTTCCAGCATGAGGATGGCATTGTCTTTGGCACACGAAAAAACACAAACCAGCCTACCACTGTATAAGCGTATGCTTAATGAGACCTGATCGAAATAGTCTACATCGGTCTTGCCTGGGAAGTTCAGGGATTCAACTCGAGCCAAATGAGAGGTTAGCAACATTTAATGAAATAAGGTTTGTCGTCAAGTGGACCAGACTGCACTTTGCAATCTACGAATAGTGCTAATCACCCCCTTTCAAACTTTTCGACTTCAGTCATAGACTAAGCACTATTTTATTGGCTTAACCTGAAAAAAATTAGAGTTGTTCAAGAACTACTTCAGGCAGCTTTATATCACAAGAAGCAACCACTCAACGACGCCAACTCTGAATATTTGAAGATGACTTGCTCATTATTAAACACGCAGCCAGTTCAAACTAACCATGAATACGAGGGGGGAAGTACCACGGTAGAAACGGTTGTGGACCGTGGGTTTTAAATAAAAGTGTGACCAGTGCATTCGTAGAGTGCTATGGTTGCTAGCATTGGTTCAAGCCTTGCATCAGTGTGTGTATATTTCTACATATTTATGGAGACCAGTGGTTACGGTGCTTGGAAGAGAACACAACGCCAGTAATCTTTACCTATTTCTGCATAGATGATGGTTTCTTCGTGCTCGGTCGTAATTAAGACGTCTCCCCTGTAAACGAGTGACGAATTCAAACTCCATCGCTTTAAGCCCAAAATGAAATCGAGTGACTCTACTAAAAACACGACTTCACGTCAGCGTTCACACTTCCCATGCACAACAATTCTAACAACGCAATCACGAATGATGGCTCAAAATTGGTAATGATACGAAACAGGCTGTATTTTTGCCACATTCGCGCACTTCGTAAGGAGAATGAAGTTTCAAAATTATGTCGCTGTTCTTTTTGCCACAGCGAAGTCGGCCAGACGTCACCCAACATGCTGCATTACACCGCATTCAGATCAAAAGGAAGCGGCACATTGCTTACCACGGTCCAACGGCAGTTGTGTGACCCCACGCGATGTAGGATGCTTCCTCGTCTCTTGCAGGAGAAACTGCAGCTACGTATAATTGGTTATCCAGAGCCCTAAAAACAACGGAGAATATTCTGGAAACAAGGAGGGATGATCTTGTGAAAAACACTACATCAGTTTGACATCACAGTGAAATAGTGGAGTTCTGCTATACCGTGGTTACCGATGGAGTTGACGCGTCACCGAAGGTACTGCCCAGGTCGGACAATGGCGCCGCCAACTCCTAGTGCGACAAATAAATTACTCAAATCCGATAATGATTTTGTAGAGGCAGTTCGATTTGTACTTGTTTCGTTATAGCACCACAGAGTTACTATCGCAGCTGCTGCGGACCAAAAAAGGTGCGGAAGCATTGAATTTCAACCCCGTAGGAAATGACGTGTAGGTGGTGCAACTCAAGCTTCTGACAATTCTTGGTGGAAAGCATAGCTGCCGAAGTGCACTGCTTCCGCTTAGTTTTGTTAACGACTCTGTTTACAACATGGAGTGCAGGCAAACAACCTTGTATTACACAAGTTCTTGCAAAACAGTTTCAAACAACCTTGTATTACACAAATTATTTCTTGCAAACCTGTTTTTGCTCAAAAACGACAGAAATTATTATTCGTTGACTAACTATACAAGGTGAACGGATGGGTTTCCCTTGGCGCCCAGCAGAGAATTTCTGGGCAATGGGCCTCCAGAAAAACTCTCGTGTGTGAAGCACAATAAATACCTTTTGGTACATTAGACATTGTCCTATTTGTCCCTACTTCAGAGTCAATGTTTTTATATACAACGAACAAATGCGTATCTGCACCAATTTGTGGTGCGATAATAATCTTTGGAGCCTTTTAACAACTTCATTCAATCTTTACACCCGCTGTTCCTCCAGGGAGGGTCACAGGGGCAGCAGCCTTGAGAGGTCTTGAAATACCCAGTTTTCAGCAACCTCATAGTTCTGCTGGCTCCGTACGAAGAAGGAATCAAGCTAAGTCGGAGATGTAATCACACGACCTTGGTCGACCTCAGGGCCGTTTTCCAGTGATTTTAGCAGCAGGACTCGCCTCGCCAGTCTTTCATGGGGCGTTCTGGTAACTTCAATTTTGCGATAAAAAAGTAGCTTAAATCGGTATTGAACATCAATAGCACGTTAAGACGAAAATAATCGATTTAAAATTTTCGTCTGATACATCCTAAATCTGCATCCACCCCTGCAGTCGGCAAAAGTTTTTACGATTGTCGCCAAGGGCTGAGAAGACTCCTACCTTCCCATCCTGTGCTGAGCACTGACGGTTGCGAGCACTTCGCGTGACAAAGAGGAACGCAAAGCTCGTTTTGATATATGCGTAAGTTGAATAAAACACGGGCTTAACTATAACTAGCATCGAAGACATATTTATACCCACCGCAGGCGGGAACCAAACAGTGATACCAATACAAGCATCTTACGTTCTTCTGCTTTTCAGCAACATATGAACAAAATTCACGTTAAGCGACGTTGAACGTAATAAATTTATCACAAGTACTCACGGAGGAGCTCACAACACACCCCTAACCTCGCCTTTTGCAGTGTTTCCCAATGAGCAGGGCCAGTAGTCATGTTGAAAGCTCCTGGGTAAACAAGCAAGTGGCATCCTTCTTGAGCATAGATTTGAGCAAGTTCAGCGAAGCGAATGTCGTAGCAGATACCAATGCCAACTTTACAGGGTCCTGGAAGAAGACAGAAGTTAAGCGCTTCAGCAAAACGGGCTGTTTCTTGATGAATTGATAACCACACATCAATGACTAACTTGGACGCGGCAAGCATGATTTCTTACCTCAGGTGACAGCAAAAGCAAGAAATATGCGTGCTACACACAACGAAAATAGGTACACGAAATCAAACGCATCATCTACAGTGGTCAGGTTTTTGCGTTACCGGTTACTAGTGATGCACAATGTCAACGACTATTATGAAGGTGAAAATTGATCTCTGAAAGAAGAGTTTACTTTCCATTGCAATCGTTTGAGTTCAGCATGATGCGAGTCTTAAATATTTCTATAGGCAACAGACCATTCAAAATTGCAACGAAATGCATTGAAGTGATAAGGCGGATACATCCCCCACCAGCAGAAAAATACATAGAAGCTTATTTTATTGAGTACGCTGGTTGTTGGTAAAAGTATTTTTTGCCTCGGCAAGAGCATATCAAGGGAGATTCTCGGCAAGAGCATATCAAGGGAGATTTGGCTAAGTGAAGGCTGCATGCATATTGCCCAGTAGCATTAAACAAATTTTTGGCTTTTTCAAAGAGTAGATATGTGCAAGAATACGGCTTATAGTCTTTTCAACATCAAGAAATTTACAAAATATCAATAGCGCTCTAACCCACATTCGCTATAAAACGCATAAAAATTCACGTATTTTGCTATTAATGGCGATACACAAGTATGACCAATGCGATTCAGTGTTTTGTTCACTGCAGTTGACAGCTCTGATAATGCCCATTTTATAGAGCAATGAATGCTTTCGCAATTTCCTTCACTGCACTACTCGTGCGTGCATTCCCGAAACCGCCCTGAGTATTATTGCATTGCCGCACCTCCGGGAAATTGTTTAATCTTTCCCGTCTTTGTGCAAAGTCGAAAGTACGACGACTGTTCATTCGAGAACTGATCTATGTGAACGATGCTTCCTTATTGGCAACCTCCACATCCACCCTTCAAAACCACTGCAGTTCCTTCGCTAGTGCTGTTGCAACCACTCCGGTGGTGTTGCGTTGATTGTGTGATTCACCAAGAACGGGATGTGCGTGAAGAATAACACCATATGTGTAGCGCGAGCAAGCAATAGTAAGACAGATTGCGAGCATGATCCCTATTGTTGCTTGCTGCCACGGTGCGAAGCTTTGCGCACATGCTGCTCGGGATTTCCGATCGCAACTGTGCCTGTGCTAAAGTTAACACTACAGTATTATGAGCCTGAGCAAAACCGTGGTCCTCTCTGAGGGAACTAGCTCTCCTCAGCAAATCAGCACAAACGCAGCTGTATTGCAGTCAGTAGACAAGTTCTGTTATCTGGGGCCAGCAGTCCACAACACAAACTCCCTGAAATCGGACCTTGACATTCGTATATAGCCAAGGCTGCGACAACGCTTGGTCTACTTCGTCGACGTGTTTGTTCTAATGGCAACCTCTCCATCCGAGTTAAAATCCAGACGGCCATAGCCTGTGTTGTCAGTGTGCTTCTCTATGAGTGCGAAACGTAGACAATGTATCGGCGCCCAGAACGCCGTCTTAACGCTTTTCATATGCGTTGTCTTCGCTCTATCTTGGGACTGTCTGCAGGGAACGCGTGCCCATACCTCGGTTTTGCAAGCGACAGGCTCCTACGACCTCATAACCATAATCAGACATCGACTTCTGGAATAGGTTGGTCATGTGTGCAGGATGGAGGACAACCGCCTGCCAAACCAAGTTCGGTATAGCGAGCTGCCTAATGCTTCCCGACCGATTCCAAAACTGCGTTTCCGGGACGTGTTAAAACGTGACTTAAACGCATATGGCATAGCAGATACTTCATGGGAGAAAAATTCGCCTACAGCAAAAGAGACTGGAAACCTGTCATTGAAACAGGAAAACAAACATTCCTGATGGATTGTGAGCGCCGCCGTTTTCATCGTCGCGCACGACGGGAAAGGTCATGATGATGACTGCTTTCGACAAAGCGTCGAGGAGCATTCAGTGGCACGATCAGTGGTGAGAGCAACACAAGAACAGCGCTGTTTTTGCCATACCTACCCAAAGCGTTCTAATAACATTCTATATCTAATAACATACCACAGGAACTCAGCAGCTTTATAAGACACAAGGCTGTAGTGAACGTGAAGCTACGTTGTTTTCAAAGTACTCGAAAGCTTCAAAGTTGGTTCTCTGTTAAAGACCGGCAAACCGGTTTAACGTTGTGTACAAGCTTACTTGCTCATGCGGTGCCTCGTACATCGGGCAAACACAACGCAATTTAATAAATCGTATAGAAGAGCAT
>Ga0210059_1002052_pt1 | contig 31161 bp, 23 predicted proteins | sample Ectturendosymbi2_FD_188042 | JGI IMG/M metagenome (GOLD analysis project Ga0210059, IMG submission 188042) | Ecteinascidia turbinata endosymbiont from Florida, USA - Sample 2 (SPAdes) (version 2) | ecosystem: Host-associated > Tunicates > Ascidians > Unclassified | place: Key West, Florida...
ATAATATTAAACAAGATTAGAAGTCTTCTAGGGGGGTCAAGCGAACATGGCTTTCGTGAACACCGTCCTTGTTACATCCATGGACGAACCCATGTAGGCATTTCGGATGTAGCTAAATGCGGAAAAGGTATCTTGGCCCACAAGCCAAATAAAATAATACTTTTTACCGTAACACCTATGATAATATGTAAACATAATTTTTCCCTTCTACTGCTAACCTTAAATGTACCCTTTCAGATAGGAAAATCTATCCCTAGGGATACATGTACCCCAGTTTGTGAACCCTTGGTTTAGGATGAGGGTTTAAGCTTAGGTTAGGGTTTAGGGCAGGGGTCACTAAACTTTTTAAACTCGGAGCTATTTCTTGGTACAAATTCATGCGAAGGGCTACCAGTTTAATACACAGACTTTTCAAATAAAAACTTGCACAATTTGTCTTCATATTATGTTATCGTTAATAATAAAAATCAAAGATATTTATCAATGTGAAGACACTGATCGTGTTTATGCTATTGTCAGAACTGGCCCGTGGGCGACCCACGTGGTCCGTACGGGCGACCTGGTGCCCGCGGGCACCATGTTGGTGACCCCTGGTTTAGATTTAGTATGTTACTAACAAGTGTAGTACAGTCTAGTGCACTCTCGTCATGCATTAGGGTCACGTTACAGGTGACGGACGAATAAGTGTTCAAATGTGAAGGTCCACTGGCGGACCTATAGCCACTACCGTAAGACTACATGAGTTTAGTGTCCAAATAACAATGAACTGAAAACTTGTTGTTACTTTGCATTTGAGGTTACTTTATATTACGGACCACGGGCCGGTCCGGGTCAGAAAATAAGTTGTAGTTTAGCATAAACGGGCTGGGCCGGGCAATTTCTTGTTAGCTCTGGGCTGGCCGGGCAGAAAAAAAGGGCAGTTTCTTCTTAGCTCCGGACGACCCGTGCCATCCCTAGTTTGGACATCGAACAGAAAGCCAAATTTGGAAAAAAGGGTAGCTCTAAACCAGACTAACAAATCTCTTATTTCATGAATTACCGTTTTTTGCTCAGTTCCTACGGTAATGATGATAAATGCTGATGTCTCGAGGACTAAGGTTCTCTCCCTTAGTTTGGACTAGGGAAGGGATCCCCAACCTGTGGTACGCGAAGATCTTACAGGTGGTACTCGAGAAATTCCATTTTTTCACAAAAACCTGGTTTCACAGCTTTCTAGTTTACGTATCGGGCTTTGTTTCTAAACCTGTAGCATGCTATTCCTATTGTTTCGTAACATCAAGACTTGCGATGCTTTGCTACAACTTTTGAACAAATGTACACCACGCATCGAACAAAAACAAAAATCTCATTAAATTGAGTTGTGGTCTTTTATTGTTATTTTAATGTATATTATTCTTCTGAATAAACTAAGATTCGATCAAATTAGTTTTTCTGGAAGAAGTGGTACGCGCTGACAATACGAAGTGCCCAAGTGGTACGAGATGGTAAAAAGGTTGGGAACCCCTGGACTAGGGTATTGTGTTTAGCTTATTATCGACTAGTGGCCATCGAAGAAATTTCGTGAAGTCCGAGTGGGTTGCAGCAGTAATTTGTAAATGGGGAGAGCTCAACAGCATTTATATGCGCAAAAGTCAGATTCTCAAAGCCACTGACTAAGCGCGTCCAAAACTAGATTCTGACTGATATCCCCTTGCCTGGAACGCACCAGCACGGACGTACTCAGCCTTTCTTATAGCATGAAAAGGACGCGGTCTTGTAGATTGGCAAGCGAGCGCTCATGTTTTGCCACAATGTCTGACCGTCGTGTTGTGTCACAACACCGCATTGTCATAATACAGTAGTTGATGGTACTGGCGCAGCAGGTCCGACGCAATCCATTAGATAAGGGCGCTGTGTTGATGCAGCTTTGTGGTTAATGGTCTTATGGGGTGCAAGATAGAGGTTCGAGAAACTGTAAGTAAAAAATTGTATTTTTGCCAAGCATTTTTGCGCCCCAGTCAAAGTGGCGCCCATGGCACGTGCCATGCCTGCCATACCCGGTCGAAATTGCCCGGCCCAGCCCGTTTGTGCTCGCCGCCCCAGCGAAATCTTCTTTGACAATGCCTAGGTGTCAGGTGATGTTATGATGTGCAGCGGGGGCGTTACCGAGGAACCAACGATACGAGATAAAAGATTTAGCCACCCTTTACTATTTACAGTGATATCATGCAAAACCTTTTTCATCAGATCTTGAGCGCAGGGCAATAAAAGCCGCAAACAACCGGAGCCCTAACCTTTGCTAGTCTGCCGTCGAATGTCATCTCTTTCCTTTGTTCAAAGGACTTTTGACTGGGATGGTTGAAATGGTTTTGTCTGGCGAGGAAGGTGTAGGGATTGGGGCACAATTGTCCGCCAAGTAAATGTGTTAAAAAAATCTTAATTTCAAGACAAACACTGCACGGGACACTTCAGCACAATGGATTTGACCCAGACTTTTGAGTAAACATTTCATCCATTTTCTGACTCCACAGGAACATGCCGTGTATATTAGGCTAGCCTACCAGCAAGGCTTCTAAACACAAAATTTTAAAAGAGTTGGAACCTTTAAAACTTTAAACAAATATTTTAAAATAGTAAAGAAAATCTAGAAATTTTAAACTCCTCTCAAAAATTGATTTCTAATTAGCAAAGTGCCGCCCCCAAAAAGTGTCCCCTTGCTACGCCACTGGTTTAAGGTTGCCACACGTCCTTGAGCGCCAAGAATTGTCCTTGAATTTGCAATCAAAATGCTTCTTGTCCTTGATTCTTGAAAAACATCTTGTTGTCCTTGAACATTTTCCGGCGTCCTTGAAAATTCTTGAATATTTTTAAAATTTTTCATTAAAGAACTATTGATTACGTTGATCATTCAAGAATGAAGAATAAACAAAGTAAATGAACAGAACAATGTATAGATTGTTCCATCACAAGCAGTTGTGTGGTAAAAAGTAATTTATTGAAGAAAAGTTGTGTCTTCACAATACGTTTTGTTTATTTTTCAATTTCGTACATGGTTAACATAGCCTGACTTGCCCATGTGTGATTCAAGCTATCTGAAAGTAGCCCACCGAAGACCGTAACCAGTGGCGTGTAGAGGGGAGAGGCAAACGGGGCGACGGCCCCGGGCATCCAAAGGAAGGTGGGCATCCAAAGAGTGAAACTGCAAATATGAAAATGCTGTAGCAAGATGATTTTTCCTATTGTAAGGCTACTAACACATGCTCGATGGATTTAATTTTTCGAAACTTGTTTTCTTTGTCAACACTGGTTTTTACGTACTCAAATGCCAGTAGTTCTCACCGTCCTCAATACTAGGGACCTATACTCTAGGTGTGCAGCACACACGCAATTAAACTGATAGTGACGTGACTTTGCCCAGATCAAGCCATCAAGGAAAAAACACAAAAAAGGGTTGAAAAATCATTACGGCCGTTTAATTGATTTTGAGCCAAATTTCAAAAGTGTCCTGTTTCATCTTGCTTGGTTTAGCTGATCTTTTGATGCATCACTATAGTTCCTGTTTCGTTTTTTGATGTGGCAGCCTTGGGTGTGCGCTAGTGCAGCTTCACACTTGTGCTTGCAATTCGCAGATCATTTCAAGCTTCGTCACTAATTGGCAGTTCAGGCGGATTCAGCCCCGTCGCCACGGGGATGCTTTGGTGGGCTTCGCCCCTACAGACAAAGCCCCCCAAATTAAATCATGGAATACTATAAATCAGTAGAGACTTTAACAACTTTTTAATGTCAAGCCTCCCTGCACAAACGAAAATCCCGCCCAAGTGAGCACTTTCTGGCGACGGTTCTGGGTGGATTGATCCTAATGGCTCACACGAACGCGTATCTGTTCTGTCCTCACAGTAGTTGTACATGTAACAGCCACATAAATGCTGTAAAAAGGAAAGTTTATTTGCGTACTTTATGCGCATTTTCAATTCTTGTGTAAGCTTGTTCAGCAAGTTTCAAACTGTCAACCCTGGGTGTCCGCCATCCCAGCCGCATAGTATACCTTCTCTGCTCGACTGCTATTCGAAGAGACAGTCGCGCACATAGGCGCAGCCAGGGTGGCCAAAAAAGGCCATGGCCCCCTCCTAATTTTTAGAAATATGGTCATTTTGTGCTTTAAGAGGCGTTTTCTAACGTAGTGTTATTCGCCTAAAATCAAATAGTGTTGTTCGCCTAAAATAAAACATTTTCCCCCCCCCAAATTTTTGGCTGGTTACGCCACTGGTCGCGCAGCAATTTTTTTGTGAACCGCCCCATCGTAGCGTTAAGTGTGTTTTCCTGCACTCTTTGAATGCACAACCCTATATTTTTGCAGCTGTGAACTGCTCTGACGTAGCTCTGAATATGTTCTACTCCCCTGTTTTTACGCGTTGCCGGATATGTTTGCAGTTATGAACAACTTTGTCTTAGCGCTGAGTGCTGTGTTTTGCTCCGATCTCCTAACTTGAAGCGCTAATTAATTTATGTGTATTACAGTGACACATTGTAGGCTACAATAACGACTAAGGAGAGTGCATACTTCGCCAAACATCAAAATGACCTCATATTGTGGCGTCATAAACAGCGCATATCCAATTACATTGACCATCATGCGCCACTCCACTACCAAATACTAGAATTTCTTAGGGGGCGTACAATCAAGCAGTCGTCCCGGAATCACCAGACATCTTCACGCCACTGACCGAATCTTATTGAAACAAATGCCCTTGAAAAAATTTCAAGTGATCTGGCAACCCTACACTGGTTGTACCTAATAACTAAATATAATCTTGAAAAATTCGACGGGGGCAATTGTCCGGTTTTCGACCCCTTGGTTGTCCAAAATAAATGGTGAATAAAATGCTTTCCTAGGTTTTGCGTCCCAATCGCTCCCCTGGATTCGCCCCTGTATCTAGAGTAGCTTTACAATATTGAATTAACCAACAGTTTGTAATCAAAATCATCTCAAGTTGCCAATTTTTTTTGTTGTAATTTTTTTGTTGATTCGATGGCACTGCCCCATATTTAAACGTGGACGATTTGTCGACCCTTCCTCATCTAGTAGAACACTTTACGTAATTGCAAGCCACATTTTAGACGTAAGCAGACATTGTGATACGTTTAGGATGTTCCTTGTCCATCATCAGTCAATTCTAAGATGGCGGCTTGCGAGTTTTTCTCCTTAACCGGAAAGTGCAAGCATCCAATTTGGTCGTGTGACGAGTGACACATCCAACTCGTTTTACCAACTCGTGTGTTGAGCGCAGACTATCTGAGCGTTTAAAACGGCAAGGATCATTTAATGCCGGCCTTCAAACTTTACAAACATAAAAGTTGCCAATATCTCACTTCCACCAGTTATCGGTTTATGATTCAGTGTTTTTGCATTGTACGGCAATACTGCTCACGCGCAAACATATACAGTAGTCTGCTGTGGTAGGTACCGTCAGGCTAAGGAAATGGAGAGGTTCCCTGTGCTCGATCCGATGTACCAGAAACAGCTGGAGAAGGCGTATTACACAGAAAAGCGGCAATTTACGAAACCACAAGTAAGAGCACAAAAAATTTACAAGAATGATACTGCTAACAATATTAATAATATGCGCGGAGATTTGGAATGAGATTAAGTTAATTTTAGAACTGTTGTATGCTGTTGTGACAAACGCGTCGCCTTGAATTGAACAAAATTTCAGGCTTAAAATCTTACGATTTTTATTAATTTTTTCTTTAAAACGTGTCGAAAAAACTGTAACATCACTTCGAAGTGCAATAAAAACACCTGAAGTGAAGATGAAACTCACAATTGTTGTGCTTCAAAGTAACCAACTTACTTCTCAGGAAGCAAGCGCAGGTAAATAAATATCAAAAAAGTTATTAAATTACAATTGTGAGCTGCTTGCTATATGGGAAATATTTAGGAAATAACGTGATCTCAGTGATATCTGATGTAAATCTTGTCTTTTATTTTACAGACGCGTGAAGCAAAGAAATCTGGATCATCTGAAGACTCCTCTTTCAAACGTTTTTGGCTATTTGGAAGAAAACCCAAAGTCACTGCTGAAAATTTTCGGTAATAAAATCGAAACTTAGTAAAGCTTTTCTGACATTACCGTACAAACTGTTTCCTGCATTTCAACAGATTTAAAAGAACGAGAAAACGGCAAGAACGGAATTTTTTCCATGTGATGCAAACCATGTTTTTGGTCAAATGAGATTATACTTAACTTTTACTCAAGTTTCAGTGGAATATTTCTCAACTAGACTTGCTTTATTCGAATCTATGATGTTGATACATGTTGTCCTTGAAATTAGTTTACCTGTAAACATTTGTTGAAAAAGTATTTTTTTCTGCCCAAACAACAAAATGAGTTGGGACACAATTTTGCTGATGCTATAACTTTAGTGAATCAGGGATATCTAGAACTCATAGATATCCCTGTGGGAAGTTGTTCTCTATTGTTTCATTATATTTACTATTTAACTTGATAGAATTGCAGCTCACCATCATCCCTCATTTAGTCTTGTGCCAATCGAGGGTCTGGCTTCCTTAAGCAGAAGCGAACATACGCCTTATAATAGCGAGCCTTGCGCGTGAGTACATAGTAAATTTCAGGTGGCTTCTGTTATGGAAATCACGCAACGTTTGCTTTCATTTCAGTTGGTGAATTGACGAAAATGCAAAAGTTTCTTTTGCAGTATGGTGACGCTTTCAGTTGCAAAATACTAATACTAACCATTCTATTATAACTCCATGTGTGTGTTTGAAGAAGTGTATCCTTTATTCATAAATATTGCCATTTATTTCATTATAGTTATGCATCCATTTTTTCATGAGGAAAATAGTTGATTTTTCAAAAGCATTCAGGAATCAATCGAAAAAACTGTGTTCTGTTTTTGTTGTTTTCTGTTTCTTCCTCTTTTCTTTTTATCACTAATTACATTGCATTAACTAAGAGAAACAAAACCATCTATTTCGATATAACTACTTTTCATTTATGCGCAAGAAATTAGCAGTGCCAATTGAAAAGAAGCCACGTGTTCTTTCAGCTCTTCTGGCTACGTTATGGACGCGGTTTGCCTACAAATTTTCCGGATTTAAATTCGTCGATCCCCAAAGATCTTTTTCACAACTGGGATCGGCTTTGTACTTACGGATTGACTCTCAAATGCCTTTCAGAAATGGAGAATCGAATATGTTGAAGAAGGAGACAACAAAAGCTGACGCAACAGAGAGAGAGATCGAGGTCGACCACATCGTCTCACACCAACCGCAGGAAACACTTTTGCAGCCAATTGCAGAAAGTTGCAGTGAAACCAATGCTTACATGGAAGGTTTTGATAATGACGCTGCGATTCTCGATGAAGATGAGGAAAACATCTGTGTCACAGAATTGTCTGAAACTGGCGAAGAAACAGGCCGCCTGTAGTCGGACCTCTCCGAAGACTGGTATTCGAAATTTACCAATACTTTAAAGGTACTGTCCAAATGCTTGATGTTCAGAAGAACAGGTCAACACCGTGGATTGTTTTTTCTGGAGAGGACAGACTTTGTGTGTTCAGTGATGCAAATCCCTTCTGCTTCTCACAAGAAGCTATTACCCTTTGTCAAGCATAGAAACAATTTAGCAATACATTGCGTCTCTTATTCTTCGTAAAAATCCTATTCTAGAATTCTTTGCAATCCTGTGAAGTGATTTCTCCACAGTTGGAAAGGACAGCAAATCGTCGTGCATTAACACTGTGCCCTTCAAAAACCGCACACTGAAAATTCGATCACCCTGCTTCTTTCAAAAATTTTTTTTATTGGCATGCAAGTCATTTTCAAAAGGGTAATTATATACGAGTCTGTTCTGCAGAGAAAATTGCTGCCCAGATTTTTTTCTTTAGACAATTGTTTTTCCAAAAAAACATGCTTTACTTCAGTCTTTGAAAATTGCTTTGTGAAGAAGTGGGAAATTAAGCGTGGCAATGTAGTTACATTAGCCAGATAATTGTACTGAATGCTGGAATTGAGATGCTGTCGACCTTAATGAGTTACAATGTTTTTTCAGGAAAAACGTCTTTTCAGCGGAAAGGTCTAATATGAATTGCGAGCAAGTAAATTGTGATGACTGAAACACAGTGGTGGCACGAGTATCTGATGATAAAAATTTAGCGCCAACAGTTTTGTATTGAAAAATTCTTGTCACGAAAAACATGCAATTAAGAGCGAATCAAAAGAAGTCTTGTAAATGTTAATAAAATACGTTTATGTGATGAAGTACAGAGGAATGTTTCAGAGCTATACTGAGCAATGTGAATTGAGGTTGACCATCTTTGGAAAACCACGAGAAACTTTCAAACAATCTTCTCAATGTGCAGAAATGTTCAGCAATAGAAAAGTTTCTGAAGAATCCTTTTTTGCCAGTAACAGTATAGTTCCATGGCGCAATTTAAGAGAAAAAGTTTTAATAAAGCTGATGAAACCTGCCACGGCCTTTTCTTCTAACATTGTTTCATTTTGGTTGACCTTCAGACATAAATAAAAGACGTTTTGTGGTGGTGGTGTGACTCAGGCCCATATAGAGATTTTGAGGTTTCAGGGCCCAAAATACATTTTTAGGGGGCATTATTGATTTTATTGTATTTTCAAAACAAATTTTTCCGAGCGCAACAAAATGTGGAGGTCATTGCCCCCCAGGGCTACTGGACTGGTGTGACTTGTAAAATCATATGAAACCCGCATTTTTCATAACAAACACAAAATGGTGACTTGTGATTTGAAGTAAAGAATCTTCAAAATCAACCCATACAAAGCTGCAGTGATGTGACCGAGTCATTTTTGTCCAGTCAGAGTCATAAGCAATTCGAATAAGAGTCGAGTCAGAGTCACCTAAATTTTTTCGAGTCGAGTCAGAGTCAAGTCACAAGAACTTTGGACTCAGTCTCCTACTCTGCAGTAATGTTGTATCAAGTGTTACGCGTTAACGAATAATAGTGTTAAGAAAGTGTCCGTAACCCTGTTGTTCTATCTCCAAACTCGCCATTAATCATTGTTGTGTCTGTTTTTATCAATCTGCATTGTGCAGACTCGGTGTTTGTACTCTGTGGACTTCGTGTCTGTTACATAACCTTATAATTAAGAAAATGAATAAATTTACCAAAAAATAAATGTGTTTTTACAACTTATTTAAAGTCGGGGGGGCGTGAAACAAAGGAAAATTACTGAAGGGGGGCGCGGTGGAGAAAAGGTTAATAACCACTAATCTAAGGTCTTTGCGTCTCGGCAATACGGGCATGCCTCACCATAAGGCTGTTTCTGAAAAAGATGGAAGGTCCTCGCAGCACAAGACTGCTTCCCATAATTTTTCCGTTTTGGATCACTTTTTGTGGGCATGTTAGAATAAAAGCCGTAACGTGCATTATCCGATTTCATGGTTCTCTTGATGTGCGCCTGAATGTAAATGTCATAGGAAGCTACACTTTCCTAAAGCAATTCGCGCTGCACATAGCACATGTGAGGCGGCATTAAGCACAAGGGGGCGAGGAGAGGACCACGTTGCGACTCACTTACCACGCCTGTGAACTTCTCGCACATATGCTATTACTCAGGAGTAAAAGTTGCTGCTCCTTGCAAAAACGTTAACGTAAACCTACAGTATATCAGGCATGTCGTACCTGCGGCCCACATCAGCAGTTTGTCACCCAAATTGTTGGGTAACACGTCAGCATTTTTGTTACCAAAAGTCTAAAACCATGTTGGATTTGCGTGTCAAAGTAAAAAAGAACATGTGCACTTGGTTCTATTTTTATCATAAAATATAATTTCGAATGTTTGCGACCCGCTGTAGTAAATACGTTCCCCACCCCTCACCAGGCCCGTAACTAAGGGAGAGTAGGGAGCTTTTCCCCCTGGAAAAGTGTGTTTGACATAATTAAAACTATTATATTTCTAACCGTGCTTACTAATCTAAAATTTGGACTCTTCTCCCCCCTGGTGTCCCAACCTGGTCACGGGCTTGCCCCTGACGTAGATGAACAGAAATGTAGTTCGGCGGCTTCTGAAGTGTTAGGCCTACTGGTAATTATTGGTTTAAGTACTTGGAAGCTCCATTTGTTTCTTGAGCATTGGTATCAACCTGTGTCTTCCTTTCTATTAACTGCGGCGATTTCTCTACAGCTTGGACTGAAGATGCCGTATGGCGAAATCGATTTCCGTTAAATAACATCAATGCGTGCTGATTTTTGTGACGTATGCACAGGCAGTAGGCCTACTTGAGTTATTGGTTTGAGTTAATTGCCAGCTTAAAAAAATATGTTCGACGAAGTGTGACCGAAGATGGGCGGGACTACTGCATTTGCGGGCCACTTTCAAGGCCAGCGGGCACCTTCGCGAACCGTTTAATCCAGGGCTGCGGAGCTGTTATCAAAATCGAGCTGGAGCTGGTGGTTAATTTAGCAGCTCCGGCACCAGACCTTTTCTGCGCACTGACAGTTGCCATGGGTCGCTCGTGCTGCGCGACTAATTAATCTGATCGAAATAGGTCGCCGCGGTGAAATCTGAGGGTCTGTTCTGCCAGGGATTAAGGTCACAATGCGTTTTTGTTTCAAGTCTGGACTTGTTTTATTCACGTCAGACTGTGGAATTACTGCCGAGTGTGGTGTGGACCAGTCAGTCAACACCGGCGCAGCGCATGTTTGCGAGACTAAGACCTTGTGCGCAAACGCAGTGTGACGCTTACACACTTTTTTGTGGCACAAACAGTCAAAATCAGTGTTGCCACTGCTGGGGATTTTTCAATAGATCTGGTGTTTTTCTGTTTTATCTGGGGTTTTGGCGTTTTTATTGAAAATCTGTTTTTTTATTCTGGTAAAATGTCAAAAATGTATGTTGTACTACTGTATCTGCCATTCAAGAATACAGTAGTTTCAAAGGCGTAATGTGCAGAGTCAACACAGTAGCCAGTAGAGTTGTGTTGGGCTAGGCTTAACCAACTCGTTTAAAATCTAGTATTTTACAGATTAAGCCAGTCCCGTCGCCACGGGGGGCTGAAACCCCCAAATTGAAACATAAAACCCTATAATCAGTTGAGATTTTGTCAATTTTTAGTGTCACGACCCCTGCAGAAACGCAAAGCCAAGCCCCCTATTAAAAACTTTCTGGCGACGGTTCTGGATTAAGCACCGACTAGACATAGGTCATCACTCCAATCTACCCCTGATATGTCAAGGGCTGCTTACTGTGCATGATTTTGGAATGCTTTTATTGGTTTTAAAGATGCGGTGGTCAATAATCTGTTCATTGTTTTACAGACGCGTTGTCATAGGTATGAATGTTAAATTAGTAGTCAAACATTGCAATGATTACGGAGAAAACTGTTAGACCGTGAATGCATCATGTACATGTTTCAATTTGTGCATTTAAGTGAAGGTAAAAGAAAACATCAAACCTTTCCTAGAAAATATCTAACTTTTTATGTTACTTCATACACTTGATTTGCTAGTAGCCTGCTTGTAAATTGTCAGTATGTTCAAAAATAGCCTTGAACTCGTTAAAAACTTGATGCAAATAATGCACAATACCTTAAATTTTTATGTGCAAGCACCGGTAGCGTACATTTCAAGTTTCATTTTGACTTTTTATAAACATTTTGTATGTCTGGGGTTTTTATTATTTTCTGTTTTTTTAACAAGGTAAATTCTGGGGGTTTTCTTCATAACAGAGTGGCAACACTGGTCACAATCGGTGAGCAGAAGATCAGCCCGGAGTCAGGCTTTTTTAAAAGAATTTTAACCGACTTTGACTACTCAAGACCAAACTCCTTCCGACTATGCAGACCTGGTAGTGGTAGCAGTGTTTAAGATTAGTTCAAAATATGTTGGAATGATACGCTCACTTGCTACAAGGACACAAGGCATACCGAAATTGTTAAAGTGTATTTACAAAGCACAGCCGGAACGGAGCCATGTTATGAAAAACACAGCTCCGCAGCCGGAGCCATGCTTACGAAAACAGAGAGCTCCGGAACCGGAGCCATTTCATTTCTACAAGAGCTCCGTAGGCCTGGTTTAATCGCCGTAAGTGCGTCCAACACGCAACAGATGTTTTTTTTACTTTTTTCTCGTGTTTCGGATGTGACGTCAACAAAATGTCTCCGACCAAGTTTTTAATGAAATTATCCGTGCTGCAAAGGTGTTCCCCAATTTGCGCGCAAATCGCTCTAATCAATCCCGAGTTTGGCCTGAAAGGATTTGGAACGACACGTGGTCGTCATCAGTACCAAACATGCGATCTGCACTGTTGACGTGAAAGAGTGACTACAAAAACAAGAAGAGCGGCACGCCAATTGTGCTCCCTCCGACCAGATCGCCGTTTATCATAAAAACATAGTGAACAGCTCGGGGAAGTTTCAGCAAACGGCACACCTTGCAATATGTCCGAAAACATTCGTTTCATTGTTTAACTAGCCTTGTTTGGCCTGAAAAAACAACAGTAATGCTTTCGTTTTTAGCAAGTTCAGCTCCATATAAGAGACCAGGCAAAGCCTTGTCTTAACTAACACTTTTCTGCCGACCCGTCCCACTTCACGGTTACATCTAAGTACAAAATGACAACCAGCAAAGAGAGTTTTGCAAGTTTACTGGCGACAATCTGAACAAAGCAGAACACTCAGACTGAAATACTTCCCGAACAAATTAATATACAAGACGAAGGCCGGCCGCCACGACAGCAACGTATAAAACGCACGTTTCAGCCACTCGCTGCATCCTCAGAAGCAGTGTGCAGGGAGCAAAGCCAAGTATTTCGACATCCCAGGTTGCGCCGCGAGCTGCGCTGTCACGCACCAGCGACCGGCATGGTCACGTGACGTAAAAAAAACAACGAAACCAAACGCACAGTATTTTTATGCATTCTTTTAACATTTCAAGTGACGAGCACACGCAACGAACGTTACTGGAAAGTGACACAAAAAAGATCACGTTGTCGGACGAGGACCACACAACAATTGCCCTTAGCAAGGAAATACACAGCCGCGCGGTGCGACCAGTTTTACTCTGTTCAGATTCTCGTTTTGGATCAGTTAATCTTCAGACACGCATTTACCAAACTAAATATAAAATTCTGGTATTCACCAAATCTGTTTCTTCGATACTTTCTGCGCAATTGACCGAAGCGATGCAAGCATTGCATCGCGGGTTAGACGTCTTTGACTGCGAAGGAAATCGAATTACAACACTTTACACAAAAGAACAGAGTAAAAAGACACTGAGCTGCAGAACCACTACTTTTCTTCGCACCATTGGTTTTCTTTTTTCACCTGCAAAATAAGAGCGATAATGTCAGCTATAGACAAACAAGACCAAACAAATGCTTTGCTCAATGATGAAGCCTGAAATGCGTCGGATTACACTTGTGTGCCAGCACAAAGCAAAACTTAAATGGTTTTTACGCTGGGCAGTCCCAAGCAACTCTGCTAAGACGCGCCAGACAATCGGTTTAAGAGAAGTCTAAAGCGCATACCCGGGCAAGTGATGGCTGCGATGCAGTAGTGAAAACATTCTTGATAAACATAATTGTAGTGCGTTGTCTGACATTGCAGTTGCGCAGGTGGCGAGTATACCGAATATTTCTGCTTCGACCGACTCCATGCTTGGCTGTTTAACTTAGGTAGTTTTCAATCACTGACCGCGTGACGTGACAAGTTACATAACTTGTTTGAGAAAAATATCGGCTGAATTCCATTCCTTGCAAAATTGGGATCGTAGCGAATCACAAAAATCAACCATAAAATTTCCGCAGTGAACATTTTAAACCAATTTCACAATTCAATACTTTCAATACTGCGTGGGAACCCTGCCTCGTTACGCCCTTGGGATCAAGTTAAGACTTTGATGTACAAGAAACAGACTTTCCAAGATCTTTAAGTCCCGCGTGCGCCACTTTTCCTGCAGAGATTTGCAATCCTATAACTCGCCAGGCGATTGAGCTAGAGAGCTGTTCAAACCCTCTACGGATTCAGCAAGTCTTGTAGTCGAAATCAAAAAAAACAATTTTTCGGTTTCGGTGGGGGGTTACTAGAGGTGACGTCACAAAGAGGGCATGTTTTGGAAATGTAGGCCACCTTTGGCCGGCCCTGGGCCCCAACGCATTTACCCATTCTTTTGGCTCAAAGTTTTGTTGAAAACTAGGTGAAAATCCGCGTCTATAGAGCCCTTGAATGACTTGCTAGCACATCTGTGGCCAAAATTATGGGCCAAAAACCCAGTTTTTAGCCTAATTCCGAACTTTTCAGAAACGGCATAATTTGGTTTTCACGAGACTTAAACTCGTTCACTTGCTTGCGAACATCAGACGATTAAAATTGTATTTGGGCACTAAACCTCTCAAACCAGGGCCCAGTTGCAGACCTGTCTCAAAACAAGTCCATTCCCCGTAGCAGCGGGACTTCTCTGTTCTTCTCAAAGTAAATCCACTTCTTCGAGCAAGTGCCAACACAACGACGGGTAAACGCAAAAACTGAGTGGTGCCTATTTTTTGAATAACCTCTTAAGTTCTAAAATAATCAAGATTCCTTGTGCTCGAGCATCATGACGTGAAATAAAACCTTCAATTTTCTAGTACTACTGCTGCCGATGAAGATCTAGAGCTTCCACTGACTTCATTGCTTGGCTAATCGGCCAGTACCGTTTGTTGATGTTTACAGTAAAATCCTACACAACATCCAAAAACATTTTAAGAAAATTTGGTAACTCTTGCGTAATTCTGCGAAACTTCAGGGTTTTGCCAAAATCCAGCTGGTGATGTCAAGACAGACAATATTTAACAGTGCAGAATTTACTGTATATTCAGCAGCAAGGTGAAATGCACCTTCAATGGGCCACGGATGAACAACAATTTAAGCACCGATTGATCTGTGAAGTTTCATGTGGCATGTTTTAGTTCTGCAGCAAACAATGAGCATTTCGTTCCTGGTTTTAATACACACCTGAGCCTCTTCTTCTTCAGTAAAGTCATTTTTTATATTGAATGTTTTTCGAATTTCTTCAGGTGATTTTCCTTTGATCATGTTGGCAACGGTTTTGCACGTCACAGCCAACAACCCTTTGATATCCAAGTAGTTTGCAGCCTAAACGGCAGTAACATCATTCAAAAAAAATCTCTTAACATTATTGCAAGATAACTCTTTGTGATGTATAAAATTGTTTCCATCACAATGTAACTGGAATTTTGATAGATGCCACCACTAGCACGAAATGTTGTTCAACAAATTCAATTTTTCAAATGATTTCAAATTGCAAATAAAAGTTTTTCAATCCAGGGCTCCTGCACAATTTTGAAATTAAATTTCCTGACTGTTTCCAGACTTCAACTTTTCCTAATGACATACCCAAATACAGGCACTATAATAGTTAACACAATGAAAGTAAACTTATACATCTTAAACAAAATATTATGAAAATGCGTGTAAAAAATCAAGTCTGGGAAATTATTTTCTTTTTCCATATTAACAGACCAAAATTTTTTTTCCAGACTTCCAGGCTGGAAAATGACCAAACTTGTTTCATACTTTTCCAGACTTTTCCACAGGAACCCTGTCAATCACTTCAAAAGTTTTTCTAATGGCTAAGAAGCAGCAGCAGCCCAATGGGTTTTCTTTTTTGATAAACTTCAAGTAAAGCCTAACACTGCTTTTAAATTTGCCAGGAGCATAGTTTTAAAAACCACTTTCACCACAATCAAAAATCTAAAAGTTAACTGGTTAGTGCAAACTATACCAGAGCCTTCCCCATATAGCTAGTTGCCTCCTGCCACATAATAACTAGTTACTGCAAAATATGAAGGCAAATATCAACTAGCTGATACAAACAATCAGCAAAATGTAACAAGTTAACATAAACTATGTCACAAAAAGTGCTTCTTGAATCCAACAATTGTTAACCAGATAGAGATTTTACAGGATAAAACAACGATGAGCAGCAAGCAACTACTCATTGTAAGACGCACAGCCATTATCAAAAATGAAAAGATACAAACCACTTTGAATCAATACGGTACAACTGTGGAAACTGACATACTGAAACATAGAACCAACCACAAAATCACGCAGCACAGATACCTCACACATGATTTTTAAATGAGTTGCAAAAGCAAATGAAAACAACTAAATACAAATCAAAGTAACAGACAATATATCATACTAGAATCAGCTCAAACAGAGTTCCTTGGTCCACTTTCAAGAACTCTTGGTCCCACACTGGAATATCATCTGTTCTCTTCTCCTTGTTTTCATCATCTTCTGGTGGCGGTGGGTCATCTTTATGTTGTGTGCACCACTGAATCACCTGGTTTGAAAAAAACAGATTCACAATTTTACAGTTTTAAGAAGTTGTTAACTTAAGCTTTCTCAAATCAACCATCAAGTACAATATACAATAAACAGACTCAAAAACCAAGTTGTCATGATATATGAGCAAAGACACCATAAATCACTGTATGGTGTCACTTTGGCTCAATCTCAGCACAGATCTCTTGCAGCGAAAACCAAACAGTACAAACTGTGAAGTATAGGCTGAAGCCAAAGTTGAGAAAAACATGTTTTGATCACAACAGGTAGAGTAAATTCCAATGGCTTGCAACCTTCAGATATTAATTTCATGATTTGTAGGTATTCAACACTTTCGCGTCCTGCCGAAATCGGGAATTCTCGTGCCACAACAACCGGATCACACGGGGCTTTGTGCAGGAATTTCTCCAGTCCAGTAAGTGCTACAGACCTGGTCAAAGGCTAAAAAAATTCGGCAAGTCTTATAGTTTGCACTCAAAAAAAATTTTTTGGTAGAGGGTGCGGATTTTTTCTGAGTGACGTCAGAAGTGGAGGACTTTTAGGCCACCTTGACCCACTTCGCCTGGCCTTGGGCACCAACCGTTAGATGGTAGTATTTAGCTGAAGTTTTTATTGGAAACTAGGCTACAATCAGAGTCTTTTGATACTTTGGATGACCTGCTGGGGTTTCGGGTTCAAAAGTTATGTCTAAAGTAATAAAAACATTTGACTAATTAGCTAATTGATTAGTTTGTTTATTTCAGATCATAACTTTTGAACCAGAAATGCTAGAAAGTCGATCAAAGGCTCAAAAGACTTGGACTCGAGCCTAGTTTCCAATGAAAACTTCAGCGAAATTCTTTGGTCTAGCGGTTGGGCCCTAGGCCAGGTAACATGAGCCAAAATGACCCAAAAACTACTTCACTTATGATGGCACTCACATAAAATCCGCAACCGACAACCAAAAAATTTTATTTTGAGTGCTGACTCAAAGACTGGCCAATCCGTCTGAGCCCTTGAACAGCTCTCTAGCGCAATCGGCAGAGGAGCTATGGCATTGGTAAGGCAACCGAAAACTGCTGGTTTTAGGCCAGAAATCTCGGTACGATATATTCGTAGGCCAGCTCTCTAAGTGTCAACTACAGACAGTAAGCATTGGTTTATGTGCAAGTTCCACAAAAAAAGAATGTAAAAGGTACTTGATGGGGTATTTTGGATTTTTGTGCATATGCAAAAATTTGAATAGAAACAATTCACTTCAAAAACAGATTTCAAAGATGGCATATGAAAGTTCAGGATATCCTTAGCAGCCAGGTATTCATAGGAGGCGTGAGAAATGTTGAAATCTCTAAGAGGTATATCTTAACATGCTTTTGCAACATCCACTCTAGACACTCTGAACCACAATCTGGACCTGTGCCAAGAAAATGTAAATTTCCCAGGAATCAAACATTGATTGCCCACGAGCTGTCATGGAGTTTTGTTAAACTTACTTTCCACTATTGTAAAAGTTTTGCATACGAGCTGCATCTCCAAAGTTGCTGTCTTTCTGAAGAAATATTATTATAATTTGAGATTTGATACACCTGCCTTCCTAATGCTTTATCAATCTCCCTTGTTTTTCATTTCAAGCTGCTTTTTTGCCAGCGCCAACATCTGAAACACCCTGTTACCTATTTCGGTTAAAAGACAGACAAAGGGCAAAGAGTAATCAAGATAAACAACTCCTCTGCTGCACTGAACACAATAACAGGCAATAGAAACAGAATGAAATACAGTACATGTCATGGTAGCATTAACAAGTAAAGACTGATGTCACTCTACAAAAAGTTCTTGAACTATGCATCATGGTGCCCTAATCTTCGCAAAAAGAAAAGCAGGTTTATCGGCACAATACCAAAGGTTATCTGAAGTTTGGTGTCAAAGATCTAACATTACATTTTAAAGCATAACAAATGCATACGTTAACTAGTTTCACAGTCGCAGGTAAGCAATCACTTGTCACTACACTGATTTACTATAAACCAGTGGTTCTCAAGCTTTTTTGGCTCATGGACCATCTTTCAAAAAAAATATCTGATGGACCATTGTTCTATGCTGACACCACAGGAACATCTAGTCAACACTGCTAGGTCAGCAAATGTTTTACAAAGGATTTATAGAACTCTCTGTGGACCACCAGAACTTGAGGTGGACCATGTTGAGAATCACTGCTATAAACTGAGCGTATATCCTACCACGTTGAAGTCAACTTCATACTAGTGACATGATAGGTTGTTCACAAACACAAAAACAGTGTTTCGAAACATTCAGTTACTTGCACGACAATTAACTCTTTGGCGTCTGCTAGGATTCGGGGATTTTCAGAAAAAAACGCCCAAACGCACGTGGCTTTGCGTGGGAATTTTTCCGGTCCAGTATGCTCTACAGACCCAGTAAAAGTCTCAAAAGACAAGTCTTCTAGTCTACACTCGAAAAAAATTTTTTTGCTTGGGAGGTGCGGGTTTTTTGTGAGTGACGTCATAAGTGGAGGACTTTTAGGCCACCTTGGCCCACTTTGCCTGGCGCTGGGCGCCAACCGTTAGGTGGTAGTATTTCGCTGAAGTTTTTACTGGAAACTAGGCTACAATCCGAGTCATTTGATACTTTGGATGACCTGCTGGGGTTTCGGGTTTAAAAGTTGTGATGTAAGTTAGTAAAAATATTTGACTAATTAGCTAATTAATTAATTTGTTTATTTTAGATCATAACTTTTGAACCAGAGACGCTAGAAAGTTGATCGAAGGTCCAAAAGACTCGGACTCAAGCCTAGTTTCCAATGAAAACTTCAGCAAAACACTTTGGCCTAGCGGTTGGGCTCTAGGCCAGGCAACATGACCTAAAACGACACTAAAACTACTTCACTTATGACGTCAGTCACAAACAATCACACCCCACAACCAAAAAATTCTTTTTCAAGTGCAAATCACTAGACTGGCCGATCCGTTTGAGCCCTTGAACAGCTCTCTAGCGCAATCGGCGGAGGAGCTAGGGCGTTGTTAAGGCAACCGAAAACTGCTGTTTTTTAGGCCAAAATTGAAGTACGAATATATCGTAGACCGGCTCTCAAAGCGTTAAGAACTTTATGTCAAGTAAAAACTTGGACACATGACACACGAAAAAGCTTTACCAGCAATTGTTACCAAACACACATTTATGACATGAAGGTCAAAGCAGGTTTCATGCGATTTATGCCATCCAATACAATAGAAACTTTGTGCATTTTAGATCGCACACCACTAAAGGTGAATGGCTTATCTTTTTTTTCAAAACCTTCAAAAATTTATAAACTAAAATTTTTTATAATTGTATAGCAATTTCAATATTTTGCTATGATTTTTAATTTATCTGATTATTGATGATGCTTTTATTTCGGCTGCCTGTCACTGCCGATGCATGCTTCATGGCTTATCTCATCTGCTTGTTTATGAAAACACACTTGCCAACGTTGCTGCAAGGTAACTGTCTGGACTTGGTTCATTATGCCTTCTTGCACAAGTTGTCTGGATGCATGAGTAATATAACAGCATTTGGTTATCACCTACTGCGGCCGAATAAATCGGCGGTTTTAGCCAATACTGATATATCAGTGCAACCCAAATATCGGCCCTATATATCAGCCTGGTCGATATATCAATCTATCTCTAGTAAGAACTTTTCACACTTACTTTACAACATATTGAATTGTATGAGATATGGTCAAGTAAAATCAGGGCTGAACAACTTCTTCCCAAAAATCATCAAAAAAAAATCATTTTGCTTCCTTTTACTGCATTAGTTAAAATAAACAATGGAAATATGGAAAAAATATTTGCTTATTAACACTTTGGCTTCCGATAGCCTAAGGCTAAAACCCAGCAGCTTGCACATGTTTTTGCGTGGGAATATCTCCACCGACGATTGTCCTAGAGAGCTGTTCAAACCGTCAAAAGATTCGGCAAGTCTTGGCATCTGCATTGAAAAAAATTTTTGGTTGGGGATTGCGGGTTTTTTGTGAATGACGTCACAAGTGGAGGACTTTTAGGCCACCTTGGCCCACTTCACCTGGCTGTGGGCTCAAACCGCTAGATGGTAGTATTTCACTCAAGTTTTTACTTGAAACTAGGCTACATTCTGAGTCTTTTGATACTTTGATCAACTTGCTAGGGTTTTGGGTTCAAAAGTTATGATATATAATAAACAAACGAAATAATTAATCCCACATTTAGACAATTACTTTTTAAATTTTAGATCATAGTTTTTGAAGCAGAAATGCTAGAAAGTCAATCAAGGTCTCAAAAGACATGGATTCTAGCCTAGTTTCCAATGAAAACTTCAGCAAAACATTCTGCCTAGCGGTTGGGCCCAAGTCAGGTTCCAGGAGGCAAAAATGGCCAAAAACCTACCTCACTAATGACATCACTCGTAAAAAAATGAAACCCAAAACTAAAAATTTTTTTTCATTGCAGACTCAAAGACTTGCCGAGTCTTTTGAGGGCTTGAATAACTCTCTAGCACAATCCGCTGAGAAACTGTGGGGTTGGTAAGGCAGTTGAAATATGCCTGGTTTTTCCCTAATTTCCAAGAGCCACATCATACGTAATGGTATACATGAACATCACCCCATCTCTTCCTCATTCACACATGTAGCTGTGCTCAGCTACATTTATAGTAAATATCACACACCAACATGATAATGACAAAACTTTACAGTCCATTTACTGTCATGCATGTTATTTAGTGGGACTTCTGGTAATTATGTAAGAGCCGCATGAAACCGGGTAAAGAGCCACAAATGGCTCAGTAGGTTAGACACCCCTGGTATATCATGTATGCCAAAATTATAATTAAATTATAAACATATTGTTGCAGATCAAACAAGGTCTATAGTCCTCACTGGCTTCATTCCCAGAAAAATATTTTAAATTGAAAAGCTTTTTCACAGCACACAATTTACAGGTTTTTTACAGCTGAATTTCTTCAAAACTTACTTTTCTTAAAATTGCAGCATTAACATTGGGCAAAGGAATTCCTTCTTCATCATCTTCATCAACACCCAAATCTTCTAACATTGTCTTAATAATATTTGACTGCTTAGCAATTTCAACATCTACTTCAAATGTTTCACCATCGTGACTCTGCAACTTGATGGTTGGCATGGCGATGTTACCACTGCTGACTTCAATCTATTTATAAAACTTTGTAAAAATGTTGAAAGCAATCTTATTTTCATGCAAACAACCTGAAAAGAAATGCAGAAGGTGGTTGCAGATTTGAAACATTGCAGGATCAATATTTAGATGCTGTATTCATTAACGACTACAAAGCATATGATCAGTTTTGTAGCTAACCTATTAGCCATGCTTGCATTTAATCATAGTTTGCAGCAGTACAATTTGTTTTAAGAGAAACCATGTACCATGTATGGAATGGTGTCATTTCACTTGAACAAAAGTCAAATTCCACCTTTGGCAGTTAGCAGTTAAATTGTGCAATTGTTGGCAGTAACTGCATAATCTGAAACAGCAAATGAAATATCTCTTATTACGGTTCATAACACAGAGGTCACAAGGCACTTCAAAGTACTTCACATCTAACTGGTCACATTTATGTAAACCAACTTAATTTTGAGAAGTAGGCAAACATCTTTTTTCATGAGTAAAAATATAAAATGTAGTTCCCTTCCCAAAACTTTTATATTCTACCTAATATACCAAACCTTTCATGCATGATGAAAGGATATATGTACTAAAGCCCTGATTTTTAATATTAATTGAGTCTATTTTATTTAAAAAATGTTTTGTTGTTGTGCCTGCAATACATCACATGTCAGAAGCAGAAGCAGTAAAAAGAAATTGTTGCTACAAAATACAACTTCAGAAATACAATTATGAATGAACTGCAGTTTGAGAGCACTCTATAAACTTTACAAAAGCACTCTTAACTACATTGCCTTGCAACCAATCTGTGGTAACATTGTGCATAACCCTTTCAACACCAGGTGTTTTTCAGGAAGAAAAACAGGCCGGATACTGTGCAGTTTTTGAGAGTTTAAACACAACCACTACCACACCATTGGACACACAGGATGTGCATTTGGTAGAAGAAAATTTGCCATCACTGCAGCTGAGGTTTCCCTAGCTGTCAAAACACTGAAGGCTACAGGCTATGATGAAATGCTGAAAGCCTTGAAATTGAGGTGGGTTTCTTTGGTTGACCCATGTGTGTCAAGCGGCCTGGTGTTATGGGAGGACACCAAAATATTGGCAAACTGGGGTGATCTTACCAATATACAAGATGGGAGATGGAAAAGAATGCACCAACTACTGCGGCACTCTCTCCTTAGCCTCCCTGTAAGAGCGTACACCAATTGCCTTGGAAAAGACACCAAGAGATAATTCAACCAAACCTAGAGGATACCCAGTGCAGTTTTCATCCTGGCCATATAATCAAAGACGAAGTTTTTACTCTCCAGCATATTTTCAACAAATTCCAGGAGTATGTCAAAGATGTCTAAATACGTTTTGTCGACCTCGAGAAAACATGTGGGTTTCTCATGAAAAGCTTTGTGGAGCATTGCAGGAGTACAGTGTTGAGAGCCGCTTGTCAAGTCACTGTATTGCTGCTCAGAAGTTAGTGAGCATGTTGCCAGAGTTAAATCACAACTAGTGTTCACCATGGTGTTTCACTCTGACAAAGGTGTGTGATATCACCACTCTTCTTTATAGTGTAAATAAATTCAATAGATAATAACAGCCACATCGACAAGATTGTCACTGTTGGAAGCTGCTGGATCTGGATCAACCATTTCCTCTTTAACACTTTGAGAGCCAGCCTACAAATATATCGTACTGAGATTTCGGCCTGAAACCAGCAGTTTTCGGTTGCCTTACCAGCACCATAGCTCCTCTGCCGATTGCACTAGAGAGCTGTTCAAGGACTCAAACGCATCAGCCAGTCTTCTAGTGTGCACTAGAAAAATATTTTTGGTGGAGGTTGCGAATTTTTTGTGAGTGACGTCATAAGCGAAATCGTTTGGGGTCATTTTGGCTCATGTTACCTGGCCTAGGGCCCAACCGCTAGGCCAAAGTATTTCGCTGAAGTTTTCATTGGAAACTAGGCTCGAGTCTGAGTCTTTTGGGCCTTTGATCAACTTTCTAGGGTTACTGTCTCAAAAGTTATGATCTAAAATAAACAAATTCATTATTATTATTGAATTAGCTAATTAGTCAAATATTTTATGACTTTAGATCATAACTTTTGAACCCGAAACCCTAGCAAGTCATCCAAAGTATCAAATGACTCGGATTGTAGCCTAGTTTCCAATAAAAACTTCAGCGAAATACCACCATCTAACGGTTGTCGCCCAAGGTCAGGCAAAGTGGGTCAAGGTGGCCTAAAAGTCCTCGATTATGATGTCACTCAGAAAAAGTCTGGACCCTCTACCAAAATATTTTTTTTTGAGTGCGAACTATAAGACTTGCCAAATTTTTTTAGGCTTTGACCAGGTCTGTAGCACTTACTGGACCGGAGAAATTCCTGCACAAAGCCACGTGCGATGGATCCAGTTGTTTTGGTGCAAAAATCCTCGAATCCTACTGGACGCCAAAGTGTTAAGGATGAGTTAGTACTGCTTGCATCTTCTGCACAAGATCTTCAGCATGTACTTAATAAGTTTGCTGCTGCATGCAACTAAGCCGGAATGAAAATTAGCATAAAAGATACTGAGGTATCATGTCTCTGCGGTAAACCAAGCCAGCATATGCTAGAGCTAAGCAGCAATATGCTGTAACATGTTCGGAAAGAATGAGTATCTTGGGATGGTACTCATAAGCGATGGAATACAGATCAAGATAATTGATGCATGGGTTGGTAAAGCAAACATAGTTCTGTGTGAGCTTTATCACTCTGTAGTCATAAAAAGCTTACAAACAATGCAAATATGTCAGTTTTTAAATTGGTCTTTGTTCTGATCTTCACCCATGGTCATGAATCTTGGAAAATGTCTGAAACAGTGTGATCTCATGTGCAAGTGACAGATACAGGATTTTAGCAAAGTGTTCATGGCTTGACACTTCGCGACAAAGTACGCAGATGTGAAATTCACAAAGCCATATTTCGAACTTTTTCTGTGAGTTGAAAGATCCCAGCTATGTTGGTTCAGCCAGGTGCCCATAATTTCCATGGTAAGATTGGTGAGGAAAGTCCTGCTGGCTTCACCTACAGAAAAGTGGCCCAAGAGGCTGACCAAAGACCAGGTAGCATGTTTATATCTCTGACCACACTTGGTCTGATCTTGATGTGGAGCTAGTAGAATTATCAGAGATTGCCAAAATCTTGTGGAATTTTGAGTCCTCCTAGGCCTACTACCCAGCACCCTCCTGAAAGTAAAAGAGGATATGAAAATGAATGAACCATTTTTTATGATATTGTTTAGTAAAATAATTTAAATAATGATGCATTAGTCAAGTTGTGATACAGCATGTTGAGCAAATAATCTACAATACTTTGGTCAGAATAATTTCACTTTGTAATATAAAGTTGCTGTGTTGGAACTTTTGCTGGAGCAGCATGTCACAAAGTGACATTTGCAAAAATATTAGGGCTATTTTCAGAAGCAACATCTTACAACATGATGTCATGACAAAGTAAACCTCCAGAAGGTGAAAAGGTGTAGTTTTAAGCATCATCCACCATTACAAAAGTGTCTGGACAAATATAGACCTCTAAAAAATGTTGTGATCAACACAAAAGATTGTGAAGACAAGGCAGTAAAATATAAGGTGGGATTTATCGCAATAGCTTCCATTGAGTGATTGAAGCACTAAACCTTTGACTTTTATGCAGAGAAAGAAACTTTGTTAAAATGCATTTAAAAAATTTAAGCAACTTGTTTATGAAGGTGTTAGTGGTGACATAGGTGATGATGGCACTGGATGTAGTTCAGCTAATGATGAAATAACAAATTACACGGCTACATGTCAGCATGAAACACTTTATGTATCTCTTGAACAAGCTAGGAAATCACAAGTCAAGTTGCAAAACTTGATGCTTTGTAGCAAAGCAATTTATGGCAAAAATATTTGGAAAAACATCACGAAAAAATTCAAAGGACAGATATTTAGTGCATAGGAGAATCAAATTATATCAGGCATGATAGCAATGATAAGAGTAATGAGAAAGCAAAAGTGAGGTCATCTGGTTTCAATAGCATTATGGCAGAATATCTTTTAGAGAAGATGATCCCACTGAAAATAATTAGGGATAGTCAAACTCCAGTGAAACCTGGCTAAGGAATGCATGCCAGATGGTGTTGGGTGTGGTTCTAACAGAGAACAAGATTTTAAGCTTTCTGAAACAGAGGTGTCAGCCAACACTTGAAATACATGAGATCAATTCACCAACACAGTTTATACTGTAGGTCTAGGTCAGGAATGCTCAATACACCAATCACAATATACCAGTCGATCTCAAAGGTACAGTGGGTAAATCACATGACATAACCACCTTGCCTGGCTGATTCTATTCAGTGCAAGTCATCAGAGTAAAGTCAGGTAATAACAAACAAAAAGTGTACAAAGTTATATAATTGTGTTATGCAATATGGGCTCATGTGGATTTATTTATTAATAAATATATGTTTTGTATTTTCGTAGTAGGTACATCATTTTGGCTTGTTCATTTTGTTAGTAGCTCGCATGCTGAAGAAATATGAGCACCCCTCCTCTAGGTTTTCTGTAAGTTTTCAAAAAATCAGCAAGCTGGGCTCTGAATCATATCAAACTTTTACAATGCACATAACTGTATTCAAGCAATTACTTTCCACAATCAGGGTAAGTAAGGAATTGATCAGCAAATTTTTTAAATAGGAAATCCATTTCACATATAACTATGCATCCTCAGTCCTAAAACCTGTCAAGTATTGCTTTGCAAGGAAGAAAATATAGGTTTGAGTGGATAAAAAACGTGTATGAATAAAAATGGCTCACGCTTTGTCTATTGAAACTTTCGTTACCAGGTGTTTCCCTGCAGAGATATCCACAGTTACTGCATGGTTTTGGTGAGAAATTCAAATCCCAGAAGGTAGATACTACTAAGCATTTTCCACCTGTAGGCTAAAGCGGTAAACATGGCAAAATTTTTGTTGCCTTTATACTAAGCAATCGCCAACATACCAAATCCTTTCCAAAACATTTTAGCCTACATACCACTGCAATAAGCCTGAGCCTACTGAAGCCATTACTTTGGCAAAAGCTTTACTCCAGCGGAAGCATATTTTGAGACAATAAGCAGTTAACATTGGTATTAAGCAATTAAACTTTATCAATGTGCCTAAATTTGCTTACGCAAACCTTCGCAATACATTTTTTCCTGCTTTCCAAGCATATGGCAGCATACCATAGCACTTATACTGCACAAAATCACAGTCAATGCTGCAGGACCCTGGTCCCACCTAGGTGAACCAACTCAGAAGAATCATGCTTTCAAATAGACTCTGAACCATAGAGAGTTGAATTCTCATTCCAAGACCGACTGCGATATTGTTTGACCTCAGTCTAGGACCACATTTTTAGACCCTTTCCAGGCAAAAAATCATTACAACCCATGTCATAAAACATGATTTTCGGTAAAAACGAACAATTTCTTCCACTGAGAACAGGAGACATTACAACTCAGACATAGATCTAGATTTGCTGAGAGTAAAAATGTCAGGTGAGCTTTATCTGGCATTCAAAGAATGTAATCCAGGTAAAAAGGGACTTGTATAACATTTGCTCATTATGACCAATATAGTGTATTAGAGCTCATACTCCATGTTCACATGCCCTACGCCAGGGGTCACCAACCTTTTCGAAACTGCGAGCCACTTCTTGTGCACGGATTAATGTGAAGGGCTACTACTTGATACACACTTCTGAAATACAAATTTTGCTCAATTTACCTTCAATTATTTTAGTATTGATATCCGTTAATGTGAAGACATTGATCATGCTAATGTTATTTTTTAGGACAGGCCAGCGAGCGACCTACTTGGTCCTTGCAGGCGACCTGGTGCCCGCGGGCACCACATTGGTGACCCCTGCCCTACGCTTTTGAACAATGCACAAATTATGATTCCTTTAACTGCACTCTGCAAAGTTTAACACTTTGAGAGTCGGGGTATGATATATTCACATCAATTTCGGCCTAAAACCAGCAGCTGTCAGTTGCCTTACCAACGCCCTAGCTCCTCCGCCGATTGCACTAGAGAGCTGTTCAAGGGCTCAACGGATCGGGCAGTCTTCCAGATTGCACTCCAAAAAATTTTCTTCGTTGGTGGTTGTGGATTTTTGTGAGTGACGTCATAAGTGAAGTCGTTTTTGGGCCATTTTGGCTCATGTTGCCTGGCCTAGGGCCCATCCACTAGACCAAAGTATTTCACTGAAGTTTTCATTAGAAACTAGGTTCGAGACCGAGTCTTTTGAGCCTTTGATCAACTTTCTAGCGTTTCTGGTTCAAAAGTTATGATCTAAAATAAACAAATTAATTAATTATCTAATTAACCAATTAGTCAAATGTTTTTATTACTTTAGATCATAACGTTTGAACCCGAAACCCCAGCAGGTCATCCAAAGTATCAAAAGACTCGGATTGTGGCCTAGAATCCAATAAAAACTTCAGCGAAATACTACCACCTAACGGTTGGCACCCAGGGCCAGGCAAAGTGGGCCAATGTGGCCTAAGAATCCTCCACTTATAACTTTACTGACAAAAAACCCACACACCCCCAAGCAAAAAAAATTTTTTTAGTGCAAACTGCAAGACTTGCTGCGTCTTTTGATGCTTCAACCAGGTCCGTAACCCATACAGGAACGGAGAAATTCCCGCGCAAGCCACGTGCAAATCAACTGTTTTTTGCGAACAGCTTGAATTAACCTGGACGTCAAAGTGTCAAGAAAACATGAGGGGATTCATCAAAATGATGACGAGCTCTGGCAACATTACAGACTATACAGTATGCTGTGAAGGTGCAGCAAATGTCCAGGGTTGGTATTGGTAGAGCAATTCACAACAAATTGGAGGATTTGGATGAAACAGTTCAAGTTAAACAATTTTTTCTGTGAATCGCATTGATAATAAATAACACAGCATATGCCTGTTCATGAATGCATTGCTTTTTTACTTGAAAAAGTACCAACTTTGTTTTCCATCACTTCAGTTCAAAATCTCATTCACAGTATTTCAAAACAAAAAAAATTATGACATTGTTGAAACAGTTATAATTTTGGTGGATTTTAATGGCAATCATGGTTTCCATGCATAAGATAGGCCACGATGGTACCACTGGACTCATGAATTGTAAATTACACCCTGTTATTTGTTACTTTGAACAATGTACCATGAAAACATATACTTTATATCAGATGACCTTCAGCATGAAGTTTCCATTAAAAAAAAACTATTTATGTGTTTCTTCAAGAAATTTGTCCCAATCTAAAGAATGTATATGGAACATTTCATAGATGGATATACAGACAACTACAAATCTTCATAAGTATTGATAAAGCAGGTTTTGGTATTAAGGCACATTGATCATTTTTGCCACAAGCCATTCTCAATCTCCATTGGATGGTATTTGATAGTAGTTTGAAGCAATTAATTACATTGGAAAGTCTGTGACATCTATATAAAAATCAGTTATTAACGGTAAAAGATTGTCTGACATGCTGCATCATGAAACTCCATACATTTTAACTTGCTAGTACAGAAATTGTCAATGCACAAGAGCAACTACAGCCAAGATTTGATCATTCCTCAAAGATACTACAGACAGATCCAGTTCATCACATACCCAATATTCCAGGCTTTTCATGCGTTTAACCGGAATATGTAACTATCCTATCAGACAAACGTCCACAAGTGCTTTGTGACACCATTGATATCTGGTAGCTTGACACCAAACATAGGTATTTAGAACTGGGGGATACAAACGTGTTTCTAGATGCTTTAAAACAGTGGTTCCCAACCTTTTCACTGAAGGGAGTCACATCCGGACTTATGACTTTGGTCAGAGAGCCGCAGTAAAGAAATCTTAACACAAGTCAATTGACATGTTTTGCTTTATTTCTGAACAAAGTCTGATCATTAGAGGTTTATTGAAAGACCACTTCTTCTTCTTGTCCCATAACCCTATTTTTTAGGGTCATAGGGGTGCCACCGTTAAGGACTGTTGTACCAATTGAGTCCACAATTCATGGTTGTGTGCGACTGCCTAGGTTTCTGCAAAGGTTTTCTTTGTCCACTCCATGATGTTACCAGTCCATTTTTTCCTCTGTCTGTCGCGATTTCTTTTTCCCTGAACTGTTCCTTGGAGAATATTCTTGGAGAGTCCATTGGATCTCATAACGTGTCCATACCATCTTAGCTTTCTTTTTTCACTGTGGTAAGTAGATCTTCGTAGTGATTCACATGTTGGGTGATGGTGCATCGCACTTCCTCATTGGTAGAGTGAGAATTAGGGATGCCAAGCACTCTTCTGAGACATCTCAATTCCATTGTTTCGATCCTTCTTTGAAGTTCTGCTGTTGATGTCCAGGATTCGCATGCATATAAAAAGATGGAGTATATCAAAGCATACAGGAGTTTCACCTCGTTTGGAGAAAGATGTTTTCGTCTTTCCAGATGGGTTTTCGCCTTCCCCATGCTGCTGAGGTCTGTGCAGCTCTTGCAAGAATCTCAGCTTTTTATCCTTGCTCATTGATAATGGCACCAAAGGTATTTGTGAACTGTTGCAAGTTCTTTCCCAGCCACTGTTATTCTTGTTGTTATTGGCTTAGCACTATTTGTCATCAGCTTAGTCTTCTCAGCAGTATTTTCCACGCCATATCTTGAGGCTGTTTGATCCAGGTTGGTTACCAGTCGAGCAAGTTCTTCTTCATTCCCTGCCAAGCCACCAATATCATCAGCAAACCGAAGGCTGCTGATAGTGTGTCCTCCAATGCTGATTGCGACAGAGTGTTCGCTGAGAGCATCAACCATGATGCGCTCCAAGAAGATGTTAAAAAGTGTTGGAGACAGGAGACATCCTTGATGGACTCTGACTGTTGTGTGAAACCAATCACCAACTCTGCCATGGACGAATACAGCACTGGTGGCTTTACAGTAGACTAGAGATGGCACGGGCCGCTAACAGTCCAGCCTTCGGGCCGTCCGCTACGGTTTTGAAACAGTCCGCTAGCAATTTTTTTAGCGATGACGTCACTCCGGGCCGCTACAGTCTGCTCGCCAAAAATTTTGTTTTTTGCAAAGTTTCATAATCTAACAAAGAATATTTTTGCTGCTGTTCTCTCCATTTTACCGTTCTGCCAACGTTCCGTTTCACTTGTTTCCACGCAAATCAGTGAACCATGTTAGGAATCAATCAAAGCAACCAACATTTTCATTTATAGTCTGTCACCGAGGTTTAGGTTTAGGACAAGTATTCCCAAGCTTTCTACGGCCATGTACCCCTTCAGGATTTCGTTATATGAGCATGTTCCCCTAAAATTTCTTATGACAAAAAGTCTGAGGAAAATAAAAAAATATATTTACTGTACCAGTAAGCATCTACTGATTTTGAAAATAATACTCACTGATGTTGACCTATGTATAAATGCGAGTATTTCGAAATGAATAATATGCAAACATAATTTTTCTCTTCCATTGCTAACCTCAAATGTGCCCTTTTAGATAAAAAAAATCTACCCCTAGGGGTACATGCATCCCAGGTTGTGAACCCTTGGTTTGATATTATCTTAGGTTAGGGTTTAAGGCAGGAGTCACCAAACTCCTGCGTCAAACTCAGAGCTGCTTCTTGGTA
>Ga0210059_1002053_pt1 | contig 31160 bp, 18 predicted proteins | sample Ectturendosymbi2_FD_188042 | JGI IMG/M metagenome (GOLD analysis project Ga0210059, IMG submission 188042) | Ecteinascidia turbinata endosymbiont from Florida, USA - Sample 2 (SPAdes) (version 2) | ecosystem: Host-associated > Tunicates > Ascidians > Unclassified | place: Key West, Florida...
GGAGTCGGAGTCGGAGTGGGAGTCGGAGTCGGATAATCGAAATTGCCCGGAGTCGGAGTCGGATGACAGGACTTCCGACTCCACAGCCCTGGTTTGCAGCATTTGACCGTTTGCACAAATTTCGGATGATTTTTATTGTCTTGATATTTGGCAATGTCCCAGATATTTTGTTACAGCATTATTCAAGGATTTAGCTTTAATTACCATCAGAGAAATGTGAGGTCTCGAGTCTCGGTTTCGAACTTCCAGGTCTTGGTCTTGATCTCGGTCTCGGCTTTTATGACAAAGTCTCGGTCTCGTCTCGAAATTTGAGCTCGGTCTCGGAGGTTACGGTCTCGACTCATCACTGGTCCAAACATCGTTTGTCTAATATTCTTTCCCAACATCAATCAAACTCTCAAGCAGAATTATCCAAGCCAACTAGAGAAAATTTCAAGATATCCAAAAGAAAACGAAGCAGAAGTCTTTCTGAATACATACCCATGTACCAATCTAGCCTACAATGTGATGTCTGCATACCTAGTCATTTAGTGACCATGTCCGTAGCAAAGAAGAGGGCTTCTCCCCCCTGGAAAAACTTTCTCCCCTTCTGAAAAATGTCATGGACATATTTTATGCATAACCACTGTTTTCGTGCATGCTGTCGATGTAAAATTTGGGCCTCCCTCAGAAAATTATTCGCCCCCCCTGGTGTCCAAAGCTAGTTACGGGTCTTCTGGTGACTGTTGACTTGTGACTTCTGTCAGTTATGCCACTCAGCTCAGTCTTGTCACAATCACATTTTTCAGGTTTAACATCAAATTTTAATAGGCGCAATTAATGTCAAAAGTTTTATTCTAGAGTTACGCACGCATAACGACACGCAAATATATTTGAGATTAAACAGAAATAAAAATGAACAAGGTGAATTGGCAAATAGTACCACGTTTCACCTGAAATAACACGAAAAGACTGTCCAGCAAAACTAGGTGTTACGTAGGCTCATAGGTGGAGGAACCAGGGGGGCATCATGGTTTTAGGCTCCCCCACTTTTTTTCTGAGAAGGCGCGGCCCTCCCACGTTTAATTTTCGAATTTTGCCTAAATAAGTTTAAGTAACACAATTCGTATTGGGTCCATTGTTAGTAAAGTAAATTGTTTTTGTGTAAAACTAAGAACAACTAATTACATTTATGTGCTCAAGTCAGTGTAGCGTATGATAGATAGAGTGTTGTTTAGATAGGGGTAGTTGAGGGCTTACCAACTTTTGAATAAAATTGCTTAAATATGCTGACAAAAGTTAATGACATCATATTTCAGTGCTCATGATGTCACAGTTGCCAATTCAAATCACAAAAATCTTCTAGTTTTTTGACGTGCACTTGTGCCTGCCACTTTGAAAATAGTTCCGCCACCCATACGTAGGTTACATGCAGGCCTAAAGCAAATGTTTCGCACTTGGATGAAAACATTGCTGCATTGTGGGTATAAATATCTTTTGAATTTGCTGGTCACCCTTGTCGTGACATACAAGAAATAAGGCTAAATATATAAGCTATCTTTTATTCCTAGTCAAGCTGTAAGCGCCCTGCAGAGCAGCGCTTACATTGAGAGCGCAAGGAGAAGCGCATACCCGGCCAAAGCATAGCATCCTCGATAGTGAAATCACTATCGGCAGCTTCCTTTGGCCTAATGGGTTGAGGCGAAGTAAAATAAAAATGGTGGAGATGCGGGGCACGTCATGGTGGAGGATGTTGGTTCGAAGCCATGACGTGCAAGTAGCATACAATCTTCGATACGTAAGGTTCGTCTCGTTGAGCACGAATGGCTCGAACGACTTCCGTAGGGAAGGGAGTTATGTAAGCATCCTGCAGAGCAGCGCTTACATTGTGAGCGCAAGGAGAAGCGCATACCGGCCAAAGCATAACATCCTCGATAGTGAAATCACTATTGGAAGCTTCCTTTGGCCTAATGGGTTGAGGCGAAGTAAAAAAGCCATTAAGTTTTGACCTAATAGGACAATATATAGCTAGGTCAATACCTCTCTAAAGTTTTGATGGAAATCCTATTTACTAATGGTTGAAGACAGTCTTTTGCGAAACTGCCTCCCTAAAACTAAGTCTCCACAATAGTGCTGCTGTTTGTTTTCGGCAAAAACTTCGCAGAGGTTTGCCTGAAAATGTAACTTTCTAACATTATACACCTGCATCTTTAAATTTTACGCTGTCTGTTCCTGAATACGTGACAATCAACGTTATAGTAAAGTCAGCTAGCCAGCGTTTTTGCACGAAACAAATCATGACTGTACTGTGGTCTCTCACGTGTGCAGCCGTTAAATTTCACTGTTTCAAGACAGTGACCTTTCTTACAGTAAACCACACTGGATAAATGTCGGACAGAGGCAGTTAACAACAAGCTTTTGCGATCTCTAGAAACTTGCAAAATGCTAAAAATCATTTTTGAAGTAAAAATTTATAAAAATATCAGAATCAGTGATACCAAGCCAAACTCTGTTTCAACATCAACATGGCTATGTGTAACATCTAACATGAAAAAGTCTTCACACAAAACGTGACAAACGTCACATTTAGTTTTGAAACCTCTCCGAATACAAACCCTAAGAGAAAAACGTGGGAGGGACATGGCTAACTACGTCCCCCACGTCTAAAAAAGTGGGGGACACGTCCCCCGTGTCCCCCACCAAATTGCGCCCATTTCTTAACTATAGGAATCCAAAACAGCTATATACTCCAAGAAAAATATGAACCACATTCATCTGATAAGGCCCGTTGTTCTAAAACGTCCCGGTTTTCAATCACAAAAATACGGCATGCCTACGTAACATGCATATTCGTCTACACTACACGTACTCCTCTTAATTTATGTGTTATTGAACTGAATATAAAACTATCAGCGCTCCAGGTTAGGATATCGGAGGAAAATACACTCAACGCTATGACACAGCAGTTCATAACTGCTAAAACATCAGGCTGCGCGTGACAGGGGAATAAAACACGCTCATCACTGCGTCAGAGCAATTTACAACTGCAAAATGAGGCTGCGCTGATGTCTTGTCGAATACGAGCAGTGGAGCACAGGTGTGCGGCTGGACTGGCTGACGCACACCCCGGTTTGCAAGATCGAATCTTGCTAAACTACACAAGAATTGAGAATGCGCATAAAGTACGCAAGTAAACTTTTGATTTTTGTTTTTTATAGAAGCCCAGCAAACTTTTAGTTTCCTTTTTTCTTCTATTTTAACAACTGCTGTTTTGAGCTCGGGCAACAATTCTATCATGCTGTAGAAATTAGTAATGTAGCCAATGAGGTCAGCGCTTGCCCTGATCAGCCATAGCAGACAAAATAAAGGCAATTGTTTCCGATAAAGTGAATTATCACGGAACACAATCTTAAACATGCGTAGAGGACGGAGGGTCTGCAAAAAGTGGTGAAATGGATTCTGGATGCAGACGATAACCCTGATTCCCACCAAAACCTAATTATTACTTTTTGGCCCATTTACAATGTACCTTGACATTTGCATGCAAATTCATTCCGTGGTATTTGCATTAGATCGACAAATTAACAAGAAAAAAGCATGCGAAAACAATTAATTTTCTTTGTCCAGGTAATAAAGTTTTCGTAAAAATATCAAACTCAAGGGGGTTTTTCAAACCCAACCCACCCCCCTTCCGTACGCCCTTGAGTACGACTCTCTAACAAAGTTGTCTGGATGTGGCTCCGTTCAGCAAAAAGGTTGAGAACAACTGTTTTGGATGGTTCACGCAGCGGCGTACCTAGGGTTTCCCGCGCCCTGGGGCAAACTCAGTTTCGGCGCCCACACCCAGTCTGTTCATGGCAGCATAGATGCGAAGAATGAGTTGGGAACAAAAGGGGGTCGAAAGCTGACTCGGGCCCTGCAATCACCTGCATATAGTTGTTTATCGACCCGTCTGAAAACTTCCTGTGATTGTGACGTCACATTTTTGACGTCTGGACCTTTGAATCTTGGAAATCATTAACCACCGTAGAGTTAAGAATCTAATCCAGTGGTTCCCAACCTTTCTTGATGCATTCCTCGCTTTGCTCATTTTGCAAATTTATATTCCTCCCTTGTTCGGGTTCGTAGCCTAGTATTAACTACAGCTGGAACAATCGTCTTTGTTGACAACAATAACTTGAAGTGAGACAAAACTATTTGATGTCAAATAAGGGCACTGAAGTTTATAAAAAAAAACATGTGATAGTCCACTAAATAACTTGCAAACATAAAGAAATATCGCCAATTGAAAGAGCCAATGCCAATTTTGAAAAGAAACACAACACTTACAATGAATAGGTAACTTAACCCTAAAGTGGAAATTCCTCCCTTGGACTGATAAAATCCCTCCCTGGTTGGGAACCACTGATCTAATCGTTTCGCGTGAAGCTATTCCCTCTGAAATTTTGGTCACGATATTCAAAGTGTTGAAGCACGACACTGCAAATTGCGGTAGGCCTAATACATTCGAATTGTAGCAACTAGTGAATAACATGCAAAAACTAGGCAAAACGTTTGCTGATCATCTGTAAAATTATGCATGAATTTTAAAATACATAATTTTTTGGGTACAAACATTTTCTGATAACACAGGATAAAACTGACCAGAGTTGCCCCTTGTTTTCTAAACCACAGGTTTGTCAGGACCTTTCGAAGATGCCGAATCCAGCGCACCCGCTTGTTCCACTCCCTGTCAGGTCTGGTTACAATCACCGCTGATGCTAGTTGTGTGGACTAGGGGTTTCTGGAACATGCGCTCTCAGAGTTTTGAGTAATAAAACATCATAAAGGACTGACTGAGGGAGACTCGAGAATAACAGATAAAAGAATGCACATGAAAACCTGAAGGCAAATGATTTTATACAAAACTACTAGACAAATACAAAATCCCAGAGCATTTTCTTGGATATAACACCCCGAAGTGTTGACAGAAAATAAAAGAAATACTGCGATTTGATACTTTACCTGTAATTATCTAACTTCTAAGAACATTTTTTTTGACTTTACTGTAAATTTGTCGACTGTTCCTTCAAAAAACTGTTATAAATGAGATTTGTCACATCCACTTATCTAAGAAATATCTAAGGTGAGTGACGCTCCGTGCGAAGTTCCAGCTTAGCAATAGTGTGACCTGAATCTCGACAATCATGTATCCCACAAACAAAAATCATCATAACTTCCTTCAGAACCACACCAAACCATTTCAACATGAAGTTTTTCAAAAGATAGAGCTCAAAATTTTTCCTATATATCAGATCTGTAGTCGTAACCAGGGGCATGCAGATAGGTCTGGTGATTCTCGGGGCAACTGCTTGATTGTATGCCCCCCACCAAATTCTTGTATTGAGGAATGTGAAAAATACAGGCATTTGAAATAAGCAAAAACTAGTTTTGACAAATAAACAAGTTTTGAAAAAATTGAACGAAAATGAATCAAACAGTATTTTTTGTTTTTAATGTGTTAGGTTTTCAATAATTTGTTTTATTCTGTGGGTTAAGAAATCTGTATATAAGCAATTTTTTTCACTCATGGGCAAGCTATGCATTGGGGAATTAGATGCATTTATTCATGCAAGTACGCATCAAATAGGCCCACCAAAAGAAGATAGCACTTACGGCATGTTAGGAGATAGAGTTGTCCATCAGGGTTCCCACACAATTTTCAAAACCAAATTCCATGACATTCCATGACTTTTCCATGACTTTTGTTTCACTTTTTCCATGCGTGTTAAAGTGATACTTACACTTGCAAACTGGTAACAGTCTTATTAAAAATAGCTGATGTTGCGCTAATGGGATCCAACTCTCCCAAACTTGCTCCCTGTGTAGTAGCTGTGTCGCATCTCAAAACCAAACCAACATTGCTATCAATATCAACCAGCTACCTACATTGCCAAATATAGCAATATAATTACCAAGTATTCATCATTTAACTGCTAGAGCAAAATAAAGAAATGTTAGGTGCTGATAATTGCAAAATAACTAAAAACAGATCCCCTAAGTAGGGCACAAAACTGACATGGGAGAACGTCATCAATGGTTCTTAGAAGAGAGTCAGTTAGATATACGATTCCTAACATTGCGTTTGAAAGTATTCAAAGTAAAATATTTCCTTTCTTCTCATGATTAGCCAATGGCATGCTAAGTTACCTGTACTGAGCTGTCTCGCAAAGAAACTCGTTCACATTTCAGGCGACCCCAGGGAGCGACAGTGGCTCCACCAGCGCCTGTCTCTGGCCGTAAACCGCCAGCATATTGGCCGGTGTGCAAGTTTGATCTGATTTTAGCCACCCTCAGTGCATTAACCAGTGTTCCTGCCCGTCACTTGCCTCTCTTCAATGTATAGCCATCGCCTTCCAAATGTCTGTGTTTTCTGTGAGCTTTATTGTCCTCAGTAAGTTTTTCATGCTTTCTGTAAAGCCTCTGTGCAGTATTGTTTTGCTCCCCTTTTCAGCCATCCTGACTAATCTCAATTTGTTTATTTTTCATGTACCCAACACTAATGTTTACTGTAAAACCTTTTTGTAATCTGTCTTTACCTCTGTCTCCCCAACCCCATTTGGGGGTGCTATGTGCCTGGTCGAATACACACACAATGGCGATACTCCATCATGGTCTGTATAATTTTACTATGTTTTTCTTTTTTGGTAATGTGTAGTTTTATTTCATTTTGGTCAGAAAAAAAACAGCTGTACATCATAAAATAGAGAAAATAATTTTGCATTTGCAGAGAAATAAAAAATAAACGCTGCACTTCACTATTATAAGCTCACTGTTGTAGTGTCGCTGTCACAAAGTATTTACAAGATACAGTACACACCTTAATATTATGAACTTCACTGTCACAAAGCATTCACAAAATCCCCATCTTACTATCACACTTGGCTGTCAATGTTGTAAGCTAATAGTAAAACATATGCACATGCAACAACACTGCACATAATACTGTTCACAAACGTCACTGAGGCTACAAAAAGAATTTGCAGAAAAATAAACGCTGCACGTCACTATTAAGCTTACTGTCGTAGTGTCGCTGTCACGCAGTATTTACAAGGTACAGTACGTATATTATTATTATCAACTTCTCTGTCACAAAGCACTAACAAAACTCCATATCTTACTATCACACTTGGTTGTCAATGTTGCAAGGTAATAATAAAAAATAAGCGCGTGCAGCAACACTGCACAAAGTGTACATCACACTATTCACAAACTTCACTGAGGCTACAAAAAGATGGATAAAACGTTATTTTTATTCAGGTGGGAAAGAATTTAGCATCTCAAGTAGAAAACATTTTATTGCATGAACATAGGATTAACAGATGTATCAACTTGGCCACACCTTGTCTTAAAACATAACATATTTGCACACTATACTGTAGATTTGGGAGTAGAATCATTTTAGCAGAAATATTAAGTCAATAAAAAGTTGCAGAACGTTTCAACAGCAAACCTAGCGTCATCATCAACTATTTCTTGCTTAGAAAAAGCTAACTTTGCAACCATTGCCTAACAACAATCAAAGAATTATGATGCTTATTATAGATATTCCGCCCATGCTACGAAAGCTGTTTTTAAGATCAAGTGTGGCCTGGCTAATACAGCTTGTAACCTTCTACAGCAGTAAGTAAATGTTATGTTTCAATTTAAACAAAACTAGCCCCAATTTTATTGAATTGTTGTCAGCCAATCCAATTAATTACTTCAAATTTTATTTAATCCATAAACATTAGCTTCTCGTTCAAACTGTGTGCTTGTTTGCAAAGACTTTGTTCATTTGTTTCGCTTTCATGAATTTTTTGTCTAAAAGCATTGGACTTAGCCAGGAAAATAAAACTTGAGCTTTTTTCAGCTTGCACGGCTAATACATCTGCCTCTTTGCTCATAGTTGCTGTGCTTTCTTTTAATAACTTTCTTTTATATTCAACTGAACGGATTTTATCTTGTACAGCTTTCCTCTTTCTTGCTTTTTCACTTTCAGCAGTGAGTTTTCTTTGATCTTCTAAATGTAATTGATATCGCATCCTTGCTGCTCGAACATTTCGTTTTAATCTGGGGGTTAATCGAATTTCACTGAAATAAACAGCACTGCTTTTCACTGTGTCATACACAAAACGACTAGCAGTTAATGACTCCTCTTTCTTGTTTTCCACCAAGTTCATTGTTGATCAAGAAACCCCTCTCAAGAGCAGCTTGGCCATGAGATAGCGTAAAGATAATTTGGAAAACTTCTCTAAGCTTGGCATAATTTGCATTCTTCATGTAGTTCCAAAATTGATATTCAGAGATATGGTATTCGCCAATCAATAAATCTATATACCAAGTGGATTTCCAATTAAACTACAAACTTAAAAATAAAATTGATGAATTCAGCTGATGATCAAACAAAGTACAATTCACAGTCTACAAATAAACTTCAGGAGATTTCGGCAGAAAAGCTAAACACCACCAGGGTCTATTTCTGATGGCATAGGTAAAGCAAAGTTGTAAGATTATCTTTTTGAAACATTGAAAAATTTTGTTCCTTTTTCATCTGTCCAAAATTTGTAATGATTTTTTAATTTTTCCATGACTTTCCAGGAAAATTTCTTTTTCTAGGATTTTCAATGATTTTCCATGACCGTGGGAACCCTGGTCCATTGTTTCTCTTACTAATAGTATCTGAAAAAAGTAGTACAACCATGCAATTTGATGCATTGCCGCCCTTTATATTTATCTGAATTATGAACAAATTGCCGAGGATGCCTTGTTCAGCAATAGCAGATGAAGGTAACGATGGCAGTGCTTCATCTCTCTATCAGGTCACTAAACATACATTTGCATGCTCTCTCAAGCACGTTTTAGTATCCAATAAGAAGCGCATATAGTTCACGTGTTCAAAAACGCGGTCGCGCACTCGTGCCGCGCGAGCAAAAACTTGGAGTGCGCGAACGTTTGTTTACCTTTTATACTTCACGCATATGAATGCTATATGGGAAAGCTTATATGCGTGCGCTACTAAAAATTGCTGCGCGCTACTAACATTCACAGAAAATTTTGCACCCTTGGTCTAGTTACAAGATTTTGATAAATGCAGTTTTTGTAATTGCGCTCTTTGGATGACCCACTGCCATGGATGTCCTGGACCGTTGCCTCGTTCACCCCCCTCTGCACAACCCTGGTAACAACGTTGTTTAAGTTTCATCGCTGCTCTAAAAGCATGCGCAATATAGCATTCTGCATGCACTGCGAACGCTGGATTACCGTGCCATTGTGAGACAACTTATAAAATGATAGGGAAGTCGGAAAGTTCGCTACCCTGGTTTTCTGAAAGAGTTGTGATGCAGCCGTGAGTCAAACCATAAGTGGATGCTTATTGTTGTTGGAGACAGAAATTCCGCCTTTAAACGTCACTACTTTGCGAACCTTGCTGATCTTGATGAGATTTCACAATGACATTCGAGATATTGTAAATCGTAATTATTACCATCCGCTGACATTTGACATTTCGTAATTAGTACGTGACAGAGATAATTAGTACGTAACATTCCGACTTTAATTTGGCGCCCCCAAAGTGCTGCGCCCGGGGGCAAATGTCCTCCCTTGCCGCCCTCGTTACGTCACTGGGTTCAGGTATCGTACGTTCTGCGGAATGGACGCATATTACCAATTGCCACAACTGTAAAGCTGCGCTTGATTCAAAAAGAAAACAAACCGTACGGGAAATAACCTGAAATTTCGTGACTGGAAAAATTTGAAAATTTGACCGCTGGAAAAATTTGGAAGACCATTTCGGTTCCTGAGTACACGACAGTCTCGAACAGTACGATAAATGTGAACCTCTGGTTTTGTGGCAACTCACCCAATCGTCGCAAACGTCAGAAATTGGTGACACGACGCAACAGCGATGAAAACGCACTGAAATCAAGAAGAGGTTTCAGCAGACCAAACACCAGACACAGATTGTGATTGTTTACTAAGTACGGCAGTGCTGAAACGAGTCGATGATTCGATGCAGATTACGAAAATCTGACGCAAACGCTCCGAAAATGTCCCAGCGAGATAACTGACACTCTGACAGTACGTAGCACATACGTTCATTTCGTACGTTTCGAAATGCATCAAAATTTACTTAGCAGTTTGAACAACATTTTCAGTTCAGCTAATACAAACCACAAAGGAAGCAGTGTGAGGCCGGCGTGTGGTGACCGCTAATCCTCGCTCAATTCAAAGACTTGCACCAAGATCAAGCGGATACATTTGCAACAGCACTAGCTGCATTTTTTTTATGGAATCTGTTTAATTGCAACCTTTGCCGTGTCGTACAACCGCATCACGAACCGCCGACGGTCGTTGTAAATAAGAACAACCGGGAGGAGCACGTGTAGTTGCCGCTGTCAGCATCTGAACACATCACAAACTGCCAGCAGCTTTAGAGGCAGCAATGTGGCCTTCCGGAGAAGATAAACTCAATTGTTGAAGCAGCGTCAGGTATGAGGAACGGCACGGTACGGTTACTTAGAACAGGGGTCCGCAAATAGTGGGTCTGGGTCATGGAATGATTTAAAATTACGTTTTTAATTTGTCACTCTCATTAGACAGAATGCAATCATTTGGTGTTTTATGTGCTAAGTTTCATACAATTTTGTGCAAGAAAATAGCTACCGTTAATACTAGCCTTGAAATTGATATTTAACATCATATTTCAATAATTTTCCGCAAAATTATATGCTCACGAAATGTTTGGGTCGCGAGAATGCAGAAGTATTCTTTAGGGTCGCGCCAAAAAGCATTTTCGGCCCCTGACTTAGAATATGACTACGTTGAGTATAGACCTGTTGATTTCGTCCCAAAGTCGGTTTGGACAAGTATTTGTTTTTATTGTGGGAGGACCGGCGACACGCACCTGAACAGAAACTGCATTTGATCCTTAAACGAGAAAAAGTAGCGGGTAAGACTGAGAAAAGTAGCGGGTAAGACTGAGAAAAGTAGCGGGTAAGGACTTTTAAAAGATATTGCCGTCAGGTTTCCGCAGCAGCACTTTTTAATGCACGCATAACAAACGCTTCTCCGGTTTCATGTTTCCAGTAAATGTTTTGTCGTAACAAGGAAAAGTCGCGAGTGCCAGAAAGCGATCGTGTCATGTTGGGTCATTTTATTAGGGTTACCATATTTTCATCACCTAGGACAAATTTTTAGAAAGGTGCTCAATTCAGCAAACTGGCGTAGTTTTATTGAATACAGCCCTGCAAGCTACTCGAAATCACGTTGTAAAAACGTACCTTGTATTAAAGAAAAATTCCGAAGGGCAAACGAAGGACATTTTGGATTTCTTTAAACAGGAGGATATGCCCTCCAAAATGACTGAATGGGACAGTTTGGCGACGGACGTTTCGCCCTTTTTAAATCAGTTGATAAGAATCTTTGAAAAAACATATTCAACTACATTGCTGATCAAGTTTTACGCGAACTGTACTTGTTTCAAAAAATAAGTTTTTCCAATTCACGCTTTGATTAGCTGTGAAATGCAATTAGAATGATAACCACGCGAACGCTCAAGCAATAACTGCTGTCCAAACTTAACTTTTGTGTAAACCCAAACGCCTCATACCAGCAAAAAGAAAGTCACATGACATATTTCCTTACACACATGGTCACGGTTGCACTACGCTCTTCCAAACTTCCCGGTGAAATGTTTCAAACACACACCTGTTTTTCGTATAAAAGCTTTGCGAACACCATCGACGAAACGTTCCGTCGCCTAACTGTCCTAGATCACCAAAGGAGGTAAAACCCTGGTCTTTGTGCAGTTCAACCGTAAGTTGAAACTCCTAGGGCGCGCTTAAAATACCGCAGCGGCATAATAGCCCAACCAACAAAACAATCATAACCGACACCGAAATTCTGTCAGCCGAGCACGGTCGTGGCGGACTTCACGTAATTGACAATGCACAAGTTCTGGTTGGTTTGCGACGAGAACTCTGTACGTTGGGTTTTCACACATTCCAGAATATCTTCTAGCAACGGTACGACCGCATCAAGCGAAGAAAGTAAACCGGTATGATGTTTCAAAAACAGACCAAGGCAAACTTGAACCAAATCGCACTCCTGCCTTTTCAACAACGCCTGTCGCATCAAGTGCAGGAAAGCAACAATCAAATCGTCCGACCCCCCAAAATCAGGAGCCATCGTGCGTATTTCGGCTTCGTACGACGAAAACGGCATATCTTTCAATCGAAGCAGAGCAGCATCGAAGTCGCCCGAGATTTTGCTTTCCAACAAACAGGCAGCGAAGCTCGACAAAGGCAGCAGAGAGGCTGCTGCGTTTCGAACGGCGACGTCGTCAGAGGCTGGGACGTGATCGTCGAACGGTTTCTTCTCCGCAGAAAGAAGCGAAGGCAGAAAGAACGGGGCGCGGACGGGCTTTTTCGGTGGTTCCTTGGGTTTGTTTCGCTGTCGGATCACGTCACTTTGAAGACAGCTGTATTTGAAAGTCGGGATGCCGGTCAGGGTCAAAAAGTTCTCGTTTGCCGGCGACGCGTCGCTTATCGCCGGCTCGGCGGTAACCATAGCAACGTCGTCGCTCGCTTGATCTTCGCCGAAGCTGTCCACGCTGCGCAACACAATGGGAGTCAGGGCTACGTGCTGAAACAGGGTAGAGTTCGACCACAGGTATATTCCCAGGTCGTCGACGTGAGCGGTTGCCAGGAGACTGGCGTTCGGCGCCATGGCGACGGCGCACGCGGCCGTGTCGGTCGCGAGACAATCGACCAGGTTCGCCGAGGGAACGTCTCGCACGTGAACGGTGCAGTCGTCGCTGGCCGAGATGAACCAGCGGCCGCTCGGGCTCCAGCACCCGTCGCCGATTTTGCCCGAGTGGCCGGCGAAGGACCGCACCAGGCGGCGCGTGACCGCGTCGGCGACCGCGACCGTGAAGTCCTGCAGCGCGATCGCGATCAGGCCGGACTCGCGATGCAGCGACATGAAGGAGGGAGCGCACGGCAAACTCGCTTTCGACAGCAGCCGTTTGCGCTTGAAGTTCCAGAACTTGACCAGTTGTTCCGACGCGACCGAAACGGTCACTTCGTTCAGGTAATCGACGCCGACTGCGCACACGGCGCCAGAATGGGCCAAGCCGATGTCTTGCAACATCTTGTCCACGTAGCTGCCCCGGTGAAGGCCAGATTGGACATTGTACACGTCCAAGTGACCGGTGCTGTAACCGACCAGGCAGAAATTTCCGCAAACGGTCAAGCAGACGCTGGTGGCGCAAACGTTCCCTGGCAGTCGTTGTTTCTTGGTCCCGTCTCGACTGGAGTCCTGCTTGAATCGTTCGTGAAGCAGCTGGTGCGTCCCTTTGCGGCTTCTCTCGAAGTTCCAGGTGGTCACAACGGGATGTCTGTAATGCAGCGCCACCATGCCGTCCCACTGGCTCTCGCGCGACGTCTCCATGCAGAAGTCGATCACCGCCGGGAGCTTCTTGTCGCGTTTGGACAACTTCAGGTACGACGCGGACTTGGAGACGGACGTCTTGCCCATGCACTTGTCCTGCGACGCGTGCTCGGCGGAAGTGACGCGCAGGGTGCAGTCGTCGCTCGCCGAAACGACGGACGAGCCGTCGTGGAAACTCAATCTCGTCGGCGGCAGAGCGTGGCCCGAGCGCGATCGCAGCAACCTGCCGGTCGAGTCCGACTCGTCAAACGCCCAGATCTTGATCGAGTTGTCGCCGGCGTTCGACAGCAGCAGCGGCTGCCCGGGCAAGAACGTCAGGGCGGCCACGCTCGCCTGGTGCGCTTTCATGACGCCGACCGAGCATTTCTCGTCCAAGTCCCACACGCAGATCTTCCCGTTGTTGGTGCCCGACGCCAAGTACTGCGCGCCATCGCTCCTAAAGCTTACGCACGTAACGGGTCCGTGATCCTGATGGAACTTCATGATTGTTTGATCGTAGCGAATGTTGAACAGGACTAGGTCACCGTCCTCTGTTCCTACGCAGACAACATCGACAGCAGTCGACTGTTCCAGCACAGTGATTTGCGCGTCCGTCCAGTGCGAAAACTCGGCGATCATTTTGCCTCTGAGCACGTTCCAGAGCTGAAGCTTTCCCTGCTTGCTGCCCAGCAGCACTTTGTTCAAATACGTGTTCGGGTGCATCATAGTTGAAATTTCGAAGTCGCTGTTGCTGAATTGAAGGTCGAGGTATTTTTCGCCGGAGCCCACGTGCCACACTTTGAGATTGCTCGATTCGTCCACGCTCAACAAATGTTCGTTGAAAGGCATGAGCAATCGCACGGGACAGTCATGTCCTTCTAACACGCGAAGAACGTGAGCGTTGTGCTTGAAGATGTTCACTGCGTTCGAGCAGCTTGTATACACGTGACGGGCATCGGCGGCAATGCACTGTATTTCCGCGTCGTGCAAGTCGCTCGTGTAACAAATGCCCAGCTTGGAGCAGTTGTAAGTTTTGAAAACTTTACCGACGGAAACAACAACGAAGTGCTCCCTGCGCCGTTGATGAAACTGCGTCACATGGCCGAGCGAGGACGAATGTATTCCGAGAGTCTTAAATCTTTTGAAGATCTTGCTCCCAAGCATGGGAGCAGCAGGAATATCTAGCATGTTGACACAAACCTACGACAAAATCTGAAATGGTAGAATAATAATAATCAGATCATTCATCATGCGTTAATAACTTCGTTAGAAAATTCAGTTGAGATATATGATTTGTTTTTTCCACAAAATTTATGTCAAATGCTGTTAACCACGTCAAGACATTGCTCAGAAAATTGAATCTACTATATAGATATATTTTTAACACATGCAAAGTTCCAAAACACAAGCACCGATGGAAACTGCTAGTTGTTCATGCTTATGTGACTTGATATCATTTTTGCTTTTAATGGATTAGACATCTTGATGATTACAAGAACGTTTCTTTTTTAATTCTGCAGACAAGGCTTTCCTGCACAGGTACGACCCAAACGTTCTGCATTTTGTTTAGATTTGGAAATGTCTCATGAATCAAGAAATTAACATCAAATAATTTGAAAACAAGGACGTAGATGGGATTTGGCAAGGTGGGGGTGAACTTCTACAGCTTTGGTGGAGCTTCTCTTATAGCTGTGACCAGGGTTGATTGATTTAAAGCAGTTATTTCAATTATGATTTAAATCAAGCAATAAAAATCAAAAAAATCAAGCAAAAAATCACATGTTGTTTCAGAGCTTTGTGTGATTTCTCTGACACACTTAATCAGCATTTTAATAGGTTGCATGAGTGTCAATGAAATTACTAAACTGATGGTTTGAGTATTGACGTTTCAATAAATATTTCATTTTGTACACTGGTGTTATGAACTTACTTTTATTAAGGACATTGCGTAAGTGCTAAAAGGTTTGAATGAAAGTTCAGCTATTTCTAGTCAGGGTTGATTGATTTAAATCATAGTATTTACATTAGTGATAAAATCAAAATAAACAAGCAAACAATCATATGCAGTTTTAAGCTTTCTGTGATTTGTATGACACATTTAATTGGCATTCTAATCGGTTTCACTTAATATTAAAGAAGTCATGGAGTTCTTATTACAACACAAGTTAAAAGCAATTTAATTTTTATCAACCATAGCAACTGTGAGGTCACAGGTTGTATATCAGCTAACTTCAAAAATGATAGATGGATTGAAATCACTAACCCCTGCAGATTCAAAAATCAGAACTGTCAGAATTCCACAAGTTTGAAAGAGTAGGCTGGCATAAAACAGGCCTTTAGCCAGGTGTCAAGGTTTGGGAGACAAAATAAATTGTTAGGGGGGCAAGATTTTTGTTTTTGTTATCTTTAAAACAAATTTTTCTGGGTGCAACAAAATTTGAGATACACTGCCCCTGAATGCCCCCATGGTTACGGGCCAGGCATAAAGTAAAAGTTTCATCTAATTCCAGCAAATACGTAGGCTGTCGACTGTAGAAATAGTTGTTTCAAGACATATTTTTCACTCATATTCATAACAACATAAATAGGTTTTTATTATTTTATGCATGTAGGTTATACTTTCGCAAAAGCTGAACCAGTGAAAGCTACTTTAAAATAGTTAAATTTAACAATACACTTCACACCAAAAAAGCTGACAAGCTTGTATTTTTGTACAAGCTTTTTGACATGCCATAAATGTCAATGATTTGATGAACTGATGGTTTGAGTATTGCCATTTAAATAAATGTTTCATTTTGTACACCAGTACTGGTGTTATCAACTTATTTGCTTTAAGCGTGATGCATTAGTGCAAAGAAAGTTTGAATGAAAGTTTAGCGGAATTCTAGTTGCAGTACTAGAAGGAACAAAGCACAAAAAAGTTATATTAAACAAACTCTTTGAAATTAAAAATCGCAAGTGTTAGGTGGCTACCCTCTACACACTAAAGGCTGGTTTACACTAGGGCTGAGGAAAGCTGAGCAAAGCTTGGTTTGTTCTATTGTGACGAAATTCCCACACCCTGCTCAGCCCAACAATTTTTACACTCTGGAGGGAACTGCTCAGCCAAGCCCAGTCCGAATCCCGGCTTGAGCAGGGACCGTGTTGAGGTACTCCGTGGGTAGAATTCAGGAAGGTGGTGTTTTTGTGCATTTGCACATTTCAGGGAGGAAGAGCAGTAGTAATGGTTTGTGCAGGCATTGAAATGATAGGACTGGTGTAGGACTACTGTAGTTTCAAAAATAACAGCCGAGTGCAATACCAATAGGCTAGCAGCCTACTGCATGGTCAGTGATGATATTGCCAACCAGCATACAGTAGTAGGCTACAGTGATTGAGTTGCCTAGCTCTACAGTGACGTTATCTCAGTTTGTATTTGCTTTCGAAATGAATCAATGCAAGTTCCTAGTACAGTACGAAAATGCAAGATCCCACATACCAGTACAACATGTTGTCACATCCACAATATAAGCAATGTCCAATTAGCTGAGAATGGGATGTATAGTTATTGTAAATGCCCAAGATCACTGCAACTAACAGCTTGTCAGTTGCAAAATTATTAAATACACTATACTGTAACTGTGTAAAGGCAAGGGCATGTACATTTGTTCAATGAAGGTCTGTCTTTGTTTTCACCACGGTAGAATCAAATTGTAGTCATAATCATAGGCCCACAATTCTGTTAAGCTGAATTATGGTGCCAATATCATGAAACAAATATTAGGCGTGGAGTGAGTGGGTATCATATATAATGACAGCATGAATGAAACAATATCTTTTCTAGAACAAAACACATACTTACACTGGATTACTGTTTCCTGCTAAACGTTTTATAATCTGTGTCTACCTCTGCTTATTCAACCTCATTCGGTGGTGCTACATGCCAGTGGGATGTACATGCAATGGTGGTACTCGATTATGGTCCATGGGTAATTGTATTATATCTTCATGATTTTTGGGGATAACACTGTATTTGCCCTTGCTTTTGTTCAGATAATGTTGTGTTTATTGCATTGCTTGCCAACTCATAACCCTTGTATATTGTTGGTTACTTTTCTCAGTCTCACCTCTGTGCATGATACACCTGCTCATCTCTACATGCCTCAATTCTTCACCCATGGTTTGTCCACCATCATCTGTCTTATGTAAATTAATTTTATGCAGGCCTATATGATTTAACATTCATGTTTCTGTAATGTATGTTGTTCAACTGAAATGTGATGGGATTATTTCCTTCATGTTTGCAATGGCCCCCTTCATTTGCTATTGTAAACTTTGGGGTACTCTTTCTGTTTGCATCTGATGTTTTGCATGATGTTTCCCATTTTCTGTATTTTCCTGTGTACCTACTATTGTTGTTTTATGGGTTACTGTTGATTTTTGTTTCATATAAATATTTTTGGTAATGTTAACTTCATTACATGAAATCAACTGAAAAAAAATATAGTCACATTGATTTCACATTTGTTACCACATGGTGACATTCTGTTGAATGTGTATGTTTAAACAGTTACACTTTTAATGTACATTATTCAGGTAAATGTGTATCGAATCAGAATATAGTGAATATCATGTGTTGTTCTCCTGAATGCAAGATTGATAATAAGTCTTCCAAGACAACTGAGAAAACTAAGAAAAGTGAAAAAATACTTGTTTCTTCATGTTTCTTCAACCTTATTCAGATGTAGTCCTGCTTCATTTTCTGTGGGACATACTTGTGACTGTTGCACTCCATGCTGGTCAATGGGTAACTGTGGTACTTTTTTATGATCTGTGTTGATGAAAATTGTTTTTTGTCTCCACTACATGTCTATGATCTATAATGCCATTATTGCAGCATGACTTTTCACTTTATAATCTCCATTGTACCACACTTCAGTCACCATGAATGTACATCTCTCACCAATGCTTGTGCATGACTCACTTATTTATCAAATAATTTTCAGGGTACTACACAGTAAGTCAATAAAATGCATTATGCGTATACCACATATTGTATGCTGTGAATATGCAGCTTGCAAGAAATAAGGTTCCTGTCAGAAACATTTCAGCCAAGATCATTTCGCTTGTGGCTATCCTACAGCATTAATATGGGTCTTCTTCTCTAATATTTTTCAAAATCATGGTGTTGCATGAATGCTGTTTTGGCTATTAAATTAAAGATGTACCTCGCTTTATCATTTGGTGTCATGCATAAAATATTACAATTAAACATTTTGGTTGGATTGTTGGATTTTGGTTGTTGTTAAGAATGCATGCATTTTGTAAATTAGGTGGAAATTGCACAGCGAGTGTTTGGTTCAGCGACACGGCACACATGTCATATTTAAACTCACAGCACAAAACAACTCCACCACATTATTAGGCAAATCATGAAAAACTGATATGTAGTGGTAGAAAAATGAAGATTTGTGAAAAGGATCTGGCAGATAAAGTGAACAGATAGAAAATATTGATAATGATGTGCACTGTTGCTAAAGGCATATACTTCATATCTCATCAAGGCCAAAAATGTGCCCAGCTGTACGGAAAGTTAACAACTATTTATCGTATTAATGAAATTTTCATATTTGAATTACTAACTTTAAAACTTTGAGAACCGATACATTTGTACTTCAATTTCAACCTAAAAAACAGCAGTTTTCAGTTTCCTCACCAACGCCCTAGCTCCTCCGCCATTGCGCTAGAGAGCTGTTCAAGGGCTTAAACAGATCGGCCAGTCTAGTAGATTGCACTCGAAAAAAATTTTTGCCTGGGGGGTGCGGTTTGTTTGTGACTGACGTCATAAGTGAAGTAGTTTTGGGGTCATTTTGGCTATGTTACCTGGCCTAGGGCCCAACCACTAGGCCAAAGTGTTTCGCTGAAGTTTTCATTGGAAACTAGGCTCGAGTCCGAGTCTTCTGAGCCTTTGATCGACTTTCTAGCATTTCTGGTTCAAAAGCTATGATCTAAAATAAACAAATCAATTAATTATCTAATTAGCTAATTAATCAAATATTTTTACTAACTAACATCACAACTTTTGAACCCGAAACCCCAGCAGGTCATCCAATGTACCAAAAGACTCGGATTGTAGCCTAGTTTCCAGTAAAAACTTCAGCAAAATACTACCACCTAACGGTTGGCGCCCAGGGCCAGGCAAAGTGGGCCAAGGTGGCCTAAAAGTCCTCCACTCATGACGCCACTCACAAATAACCCACAACCCCCAAGCAAAAAAATTGTTTTTCGCTTGCTGACTAGAAGACTTGTTTTGAGACTTTTACCGGGTCTGTAGAGCATACCAGACCGGAGAAATTCGCAAAGCCACGTGCGTTTAGGCGTTTTTTTCCGAAAATCCCCGAAACCACGTGGACGCCAAAGAGTTAAAGGGGTCATTTCATTTTAATTCAGCACATGGGTGGAACCACATAGTTTAGGATTTCATTCCTTTTCACATATGTTTACACCTACAAATTTTCAGGCAAATTGACACCAGTTTTGCAAAAATTGATTGAGCAGTTTTTGATTCATCACTGCTTTTGTATTTTTACCACAAGATAGCATTAGCACTGATGAACAGCACAAAAACGAGTATAACTCTAAATCTGCTAGTCCAATCCTAATGGAATTGGTCTCTATCCCCATGTTTTCTAAGATGGGCTTTCTGAATGTGCAGTTCAAATTGACCTAAAACCAATACTTTTCGTGATATTTGCATTTTTTCCCCCCTTCATTGCTCGCCCAATGTGGGATGGATGCCGAAAAAATTTTTTTACATTTTTGATTGTTTAGATAGAAGACATGCCTGTGTTTCCAAACATATTATTATTCTCAAGACTAACATTTATGAAGCTCTACAAAAAATCGCAAATAAATGCAGATCGTATTAGATGGCCGATAAAGTTTAGAGTAGTAAGATCTACCCTTCATTCCAACACTTCAATTGAATGAAATGCTTTGAACTCAAAAAGAAACCTGAAGTCTTCAGTAAGCTAGGTCACATCAACCTTAAACTGTTGTTAAAGGACTGTTAAAGTGCAGAAGTTCCAAAAGAAACTCTACAAGACAACCCATATGCAAGTAAGCAAAGGAAGTTTCTATCATATTACAGATATTTATGAAGTCATGATCTAGCAATTCACACAACTGTTAAGTAACAGATAGCATGTGAATGTCACTTATGATGTCATAGAGCAGCCAAAAGAAGTTCTTTTACAGTCAATTCTTTTGCATTTATTTGCGATTTTTTGTAGAGCTTCATAAATGTTAGTCTTGAGAATAATATGTTTGGAAACACAGGCATGTCTTTTATCTAAACACGCAAAAGTTTTTTAAATTTTTTCAGCATCCATCCCAAATTGGGCGAGCAATGTAGGGGGGCAAAAGCGCAAATATCATGAAAAGTGTTGGTATTAGGTAATTTAAACTGCATATTTAGAAAGCTCATCCTAGAAAACATGGGGATAGACACCAATTTCATTAGGATTGGACTAGCAGATGTAGAGTTATACTCATTTTTTTGTTGTTCATCGATGCGAATGCCATCTAGTGGTAAAATACAGAAGCAGTGATAAATTAAAAAATTGCTCAATCAATTTTCGCAATAAGTCACTTTGCCTGAAAATTTGTAGGTGTAAACATATGTGAAAAGGGACGAAATCCTAAACCATGTGGTTCTAAATTTCAGAAATTTGGCTGAATTATAATGAAATGATCCAATTAGGTGAAATATAATTAAAGCACTTTGAGAAATTTTGAAGTTTTATACAATAAAAAAAAACGATCTTGTATAGTTGCATTATATTGCAAACATGAGTTTCGCTGTTGTGAATTGGCATGGCAGTGCTGCTTAGTAACTTTTATTTACGCTACTTTCTTTGGTGTGTATCTGTTTAGTTGCAGATACAGTCGAAATCGGTTAATTGCATATTGGTTAAAGGCATAAATCGCTTTATAGCATAGCATGATCCCAAACCATTCCCATTCACTTGTGAAGAAAACTGAACGGTTAATCGCATAAGGGTTAATCGCATAAATCGGTTAATCGAATAGGAATTCTTGATTGATTTGTAGACTTGTATCACTTAACCGCATATTTCCTTTGACGAAGTGTTAAGTTGCTCAAGATTATCCTTACCAATACACAAAAATCGTCACAAGATCTCCCACAACCCGCAGCAATTAAATACACGATGCCACATTGAAGACACCAGCTGTGATTAAATTCACCGCAAGGCTGAAGGCTATAGGACATAAACAATGTACCAATAACAATGTAAAAAATGAATTAATGCCTTCGTTCATCAAAAAAGCGATAAGATTACATCACTTTGTGGATACGCTAGAATAAGCACGCAATAACTCTTTTTGTTAGCACGTCAGACAGACACTCGGAAAACATGTGTTCTTGAACTGCATCGGAGACGCATTCCTTTTTTTGTACAGTATTGAAGTCACACAACACATTTTCTCACTTTGCTTAGCAACACCTTAGTACTGTAACAGTAGCACAAACACGTTCATTCCTACAAATTGTAGATGATCGCATAAACGGTTAAAATGTCTGGCGGTCTGTTTTCAACCTTTTGTGTAAGATGAACGCTCGTTATTGATGTGTAGGATACCAGGATACTGTCAATCAATGGATACGGTTAATCGCATACATTGGTTATTCACATAAAAAAGCTTGGCAAATTGACTATGCGATTAACTGATTTCGACTGTAACAGTAAAGATGTAGTTTCTGCACTTAAAAGCACAATCTTCTCAGTACAAGAATAAGCCACCACATATTGTTGTTTTAGGGCAATTAAAAATTTTATTCAATGTTTGAATCATAAGGCATATAGGAAAACATTTTCAAAACAAGTATTGAGATACATGGATGTAAATTCCTCAACTCAAAAGCTACCACCCTTTCTCTGCTAACATTTAGTCTGTGTTTTGACAATGGAAAATGTTTTTGTAAGTTATCTAAGCATGAGTAAAAAATTAAAGATTTTGATGGATACAGTAATTCATTATTTAATGTTCATCTAAATTATTTTTAATAAGTTTGATTGTTTTGTGGCTTATGATCTCAGTAAGCTATCTCACTGAAATGAGTAAAGCTCCACAACAAAAAATGCGCTTGTTCCATACGCAGTAGGCGTACTTCAGTTTCATCTCGATGTTCAAATGCTTACCCATGATATGTCCCTGTAATAGTTGCTTGGCATTGTATTGTTAGTGTTACAAGATTTTAATAATCAGACCCCTGTACACTCTTTGATTGATATCCTTCTTTTTCTGCTTGAACCTAAATTTGAATTTCATCATATGCTTGTCCTCTGCTTGTTTTTCATACTATTTCAAAAAACTTTGTCTTTTGGGAAAAACTAATGAATCCAAAATAATTTGACATGGTAAATTATATTATATTATATTTCTTGTATTTTCAGCCATGGTGTTTTGTTTGAATGTTGCTTTATTGGATAGATATTTCCCTTACTTAAGATTCCATTTGAAGGTAAAGTGGCAGAAGACTTAATTAATGCAGTCTAGCATTGAAGGCTACCTTCGCCTTTTTGCTTGTGAACACCTTTTAAGTGCCAATGCCACAGCAGCAACAGTAGCAGTTGCTTTTTTTGTTACAACAGCTAACCATTACAGATACCAGCTTGTTTACATCAAGCAACCAGGACAGACGCGAACAGCACATCGAACTTCGCTCGCATAGCAACCGAAGCAACCGTAAATATTATTGCAAGTGTAAACACTTTCCCACTCTCAGCTTGACTCAGTCTTGCTTGGCCCCAGTGTAAATCAGCCTTAAATAAAAAAAATCATGAAAATCAGACTTCAATCAAAATAATCCAATTTTTTGATTTTTTCAAAAAAATCATTATTTTTATCAACCTTGGCTGAGACTATATTGTTATGTCTCTTATAGCTGTGACTACGATATTACGGAACACATGTAGGATTTGATAAAGAGAGGAGTGAACTTATGCAATCCATAAAAACAAGAGACACTGTTGGAATTTACATGCATTTACATCTATTTTTTACATAAGGAAACAACTGTATATACCACAAAATCCAGGGTTTTTTCAAATAACTGTAATCCCTTCTTTTTGTTATGTTTGAGCATGAACAACAGATTTTGCAATTGAGCAAATTGTCAAGAGGGGGAGTTTCAACCCTGTAGCTCCAACCTTGGCTTCACCACTGATAGAAAACATTTTTTTCACTGAATATAATACTGCAGGATGTCAACAACTGATCGTGCAAAATTGAAGTTTTATTATTTCCACACAACATATTCAGGATAAAAAAAAGTTTTTTAACACTTTGGCACCCGGGTGGTTTCGGCGATTTTTGGGAAAAAAAACAACACCTAAACGCACATGACTTTGCGCAGGAATTTCTCCGGTCCGGTATGCTCTACAGACCTGGAAAAAGTCTCAAAAGATGCGGCAAGTCTTCTAGTCTGCACGTGAAAAACAATTTTTTTGCTTGGGGGTTGTGGGTTATTTGTGAGTGATCTCGTAAGTAGAGGGTTTTTAGGCCACCTTGGCCCACTTTGCCTGCCCCTGGGCGCCAACCATTAGGTGGTAGTATTTTGCTGAAGTTTTTACTGGAAACTAGGCTACAATCCGAGTCTTTTGATACACTGGATGACCTGCTGAGGTTTCGGGTTCAAGAGTTGTGATGTAAGTTAGTAAAAATATTTGACTAATTAGATAATTAATTAATTTGTTTATTTTAGATCATAACTTTTGAACCAGAAACGCTAGAAAGTTGATCAAAGGCTCAAAGTCTCGGACTCGAGCCTAGTTTCCAATGAAAACTTCAGCGAACACTTTGGCCTAGCAATTGGGCCCTAGACCAGGCAACATGAGCCAAAATGACCCCAAAACTACTTCACTTATGACGTCAGTCACAAACAATCCGCACCCCCCAGGCAAAAAATTTTTTTCGAGTGCAATCTACTAGACTGGCCGATCTGTTTGAGCCCTTGAACAGCTCTCTAGCGTAATCGGCGGAGGAGCTAGGGCGTTGGTGAGGAAACCGAAAATTGCTGTCTTTTAGGCTGAAATCGAAGCACAAATATTTGGTAGGCCGGCTCTCAAAGTGTTAAAAGATTTTCCCTGCTTACTTTAAACTACTATGGTAAGATACAACAGTGATGAACAGCAGTACCAAAAACTCACAAGTTAAAAAATATGAGGAGATATTGTTTATGTTGTATAGATGTGTGGCATAGCGTTGCCATACGTCAGATTTTTCCTGGACATGTCCGGGATTTTAGTGGCGAAATATGTGTCAGGGAGAAATGTTAAAAAGTGCTTCAAAGTCCGGGATTTTTGAATAATGCATTTTATGAAATCTAACCGCAATGTTTTCACAGTAAGATTTATTTAGTGCTAAAAATTAAACTTTGTAATTTTTTACTGTTAAAAATGGCTAAGCGAAAATGTAAAGTTACTGACGAGATGATGGCAATACATCCATGCTTCCATAAAGGTAGAAAGAAACGAATGGGAAACAGAATGCTTAGTTTGTAAATCAGGAACATGCATCTCGGTTTCATACAAAGGTATCGCAGATTTAAAATCACATCTCAGTTCTGATAAACATTGCAAAGCAGTAAGTGAAGCTTCCTGATCAAGTAAAGTGACAAATTATTTTGTCATAGCGGGATGTAAAATAGAAGATGAAGTTAGATGAACCTAATTTTTGCTGTTTTCGTTTTGTACTGTATTTATCCTATTCTTGCGGGAAAACAACGGTGGCAATGTGCTTTAGATGCATCCGGAATTTATACCATAGTAAAAGTGTTTTGTCGCAAAAATTGGTTACAGTGACTAACATAAATCTGTCAGGAATTGCGCCTCATCAGATATGGTAGCCCTAGTATAGCAAAATTTTTTAGATTCTGAGCATTTTGTGCATCATGTGGAGCTTCAAATGCATTATTACGGTTAATATTGAACATAACTGATTTCATTTTTCCAAAAACGTACATACAGTAGCACCAATTCTACACACAGCACGTTGAAGAAATTTTGTAATAAACTCCATGCAACAATTTCAAACAATTGAACCACGTCCACAAAAGTGCTACAAGAACTTCATGTAAAAATGTTTTTTATTCAAGACAAGTCTATTTCTATCACTTCCCAAGTGCGATGCTTCATGTACGTCAGAATGCATTCACTACATTTCAGTCATTGAAACCAGTGCTTATTAACGCTTTGAGAGCCAGGGTACGATATATTCGGGGTACGATATATTTGTACGATATATTCGTACGATATACACAATATATATATATATATATATGATATGTATATACGATATATAGCCGGGATACGATATATTCGTACTTTTAAATCGACCTGTGGTGTACTTTGAAATCGATACCACTGACTCGACACCACTACTCACCTAGTGATCTAGTGATTTTTCACAAAGTATATATTTGTACTTTGAAATCAACACCACTGACCCGTGGTGTGTTCCTGCAAAGAAATAAAAATTTTGTCATGGCCAACACTGCACTTGTATCAATAAACAGCGCGGAAGACCGACGATCAGAAACTAAAATTAGAAACACTTGTTCCTCCTGTTGGTGCAAATCTTCACACAAGGATCACCTAATGATAATTGTTTACGGATTGAAAAGGGCTGAAAAGTTAGAAAAAAGGCAACCGATTTTCTCCAAACACATACTTTGTGAAAAATCACTAGATCACTAGGTGAGTCTAAAAATCACTAGATCTAGTGAAAAATCACTAGGCGTGGCACCAATGGCAGACAATCATCTATTTACCGTGCCAAAAAACCTACAAGAAAATATTACGTCATAGAGCGTTTTGTCAGGACTGTTGCACAGCAGTCTGATTATTATGCATGAAGGCTCTGTGTGCTAGGAACAGGACAGAGGACTTGCGTTAATCAAACAGGGTCAGAGACGAAGTGCCAAAGTGGGTTTCCGAACACTCCATGCAGAGCAACAGCATAACACTTTATGAGCAAATACTGCCGATATATATCAATGGAATTTTGCTAATACGATACATCAGCAACTTGTCATATGGGCCGATATATATTGGCGTGCCGATACATCAGTCAAGCTCTCTAGTCACTAATTGCAGTTACTATCACCACCATTCTTGACCAAGCTACTTTCGAAACATGGCAATGTTTCTTTTGCATGAAATAAGCTTGAACACTTTTTCCTATGGCATAATAATTTTAAACAAATTATGTACATCCACTTGCCAAAGAAGCCATACCAGAAGGGGTGTACACATAAGTTTCTGTGCTTTATACTGACTGTTTACATTTCAAGTAAACAAAAAAGTTTAATGAAAGTGCATTACAGATAAAAAAAGGATTTACTGCATTGTAAACATTGTTTTTACCCATATCCACTGATGTTTATTATTTGCAAAGATATTTTCATTAAAAGTAGCAGATCCCAGTCTAACTCACAGCATGTTTAAGTTACCCTCAGAGGTTATATTTAGCACAGGCTTATGTTCAGCCAAGAAATGAATAAAACAATAGGACCATTTACTTAACAACCAGTCGACCACTATTAACAAAAAGTAGACTAATGTCTGCAATGTCACGACTGCAGAATTTCAAAAAAATTTATCTGAATATGTATCTCAATACCTTTTGCTCAAAGCAATGAAAAGATTCTCCTAATACAGAAATAAGCTACTTTCACAAAAAAACTTTTGTTTTTGATTAGATCAACATGATCAGATGAACTATAGCAGGGTACCTTTATCAACATGTTGTAGGTTACTATTTAGATTGAACTTGGTGTGCACAACATAATGGAAACTATAGCAACATAGGTTTTCTGGCAATGTTTGTTTCCTCATCTTATTATCAAGGCTTCATTTACAGTCACACAGCGCATATTTAGTTGCAGATATACAACCCTTATGGACTGTATTTCAGCATTATGCACGTCATGCGTGTGAAAATGCATTTAACAAATAACCATATCTTGGAAAATAACCGTTTTTTGAAAGAATAAAGCACATACAGTAGAATTTGTCTAATTTGTCATCGTTTAATTTGTCCTTTTTTTGTCAGTCCCGGCAGAATTTCTATCTTTTGTGTACATTTCTGTTCGTCTACTTTGCCATCGTCTAATTCATCAATTTTCTTATTTTGTCAACCCTTTCTATCCCTAAGAAGCATTTTGTTCAGCTAATCTGTCATTTACAGTTTCGGTTTGATGTTTAAGCAGTTAACACGTGTGGGAATTCAAACAAATTAAGGATCTTTATCTGAGAATTGTTGCACCTCGCAATTTGTTCATCGCATTAATACACGAGGTGCGAAGCACTATTGAGAGAACGCAGAAAATCTAAAAGATTTTAAAAGTGTTAGATTAAATAGAGGAGTCTAGACAGAGTAGAGGAATTAAAGAGTTTAATTTAGTAATCAACCATAACGTCAAACAGCTTTATTTTACTGAAAATAAAAGCACTATGCATACAAGTTACTATGACAAAGTATACAAACTGCTGTGATAGAGTTTCCACTTGCTTGCATAATTCGTCACTTCGCCTAAATCATCACTTTTTTCTAATCCCCTTGGGGTGACGTATTAGGCAAATTCTACTGTATTATTAATGGAAGCAGGGCATGACTTGGATCTAGGTCAATTCAAAGGTCATTCAGTCACCAACACTGAAAGCAATGGAGTTTAAAGTTCATGCTGTTTTAATTAAAAATTTGGCACCACTTAAATCATGCATGGTTGGAATCAATTTTGAAGGAAAAGGCAATGCTGTCATGCTCATACAAATAGGTTCATATGGTTGTTGCTAAGTAGGCTAAAATTAATCTGTTTCATTCCGTAAGAACTAGTCTATTGTAAGTTAGGCTATAGCACTTTTGTTTACTTCTGCTCCAAAGTACCCAGTCCCAAGGACACCTGTCTACTAAACTATAAGGTTTTATAGTTATTCTGAGGCTCATCTATATGATATTTTATAAAGATTGGCTACCAGTGAAGAAAATGTAGCGCATCCATAAAGCAATAATACTTGCAAATTACTTTAATTTTTCCTTTTCTTGTGTTTTCATGTACATATCTTTTCCATATTATACATCATCTTTGTCTATACACGTGCTAGGTGGCATTAAATGTTACACTCAGAGTTGTGGTGTCCCATTCTGCCAGGTGCAGTGCATTACCTTAGCATAACACTGTTGCTATCGGAAATCCCGAGCGGCATATGCGCAAAGCTTCGCACTATGGCAGCAAGCAACAATAGAGCTCACATGCCATGATCACTCTCTGCCTACGCTAGTCATCATGTTCAATCGTTCACACGCTAATATTGGCAGAGCTTGCACGCCACGATCACTCTTTTGTTGCTTGTTTGCGCCACTTATACATATGGTGTTGTTCTTCACGCACATCCCGTTCGTGGTGAATCACACAATCAACGCAACACCACCGGAGAGGTTCCAACACCACGAATGCAAAAAAGATTCAGGTTTGTTCTAAAACCATGCCTAGCACGCCACAGTATTTGCTCGAATAGCATTTTCTACCTATTGGTTCCACCAAGAGGTTACTTTTTTACCATTATTCACCACACTGTTTCGCTTCCATTGTTTAACATTACAAAGAAAAAGTTGTCTGGCTTATTCATGTGTGTCAGTTTTTTTTAATGATGCCATGAGATGTTTAAACACATATGAACTTGTAAAGTTACTAACATATATCAAATGCAGATAATTCTACAATGAAAAGATATTTATAATCTTGATGTGATTAAAATCGTTTATACAAATTCACAAAAGACATTTTCCTCCCACATAACAATAACAAAACCAAAGCACAAAACAAACAAATTCAAATGACACAAATGATTGGACAAATTTAAAAATATTTTTTTAAATGAGAATTTATCATCCAATTCAATTTTTGGTTGAATGCAGAAGCAAAGCCGAACCAAATGTAATCAACATCAGTGCCATAGTACACACAGACAGTGGAAAAGAATAGATTGACAAAAAAGTAAGCAATGTAACCCCAAATCAAAAAAAGCAAGCAAAAGGGACCATGGCAAACATGAACGAAATAATCCCGTAACATTTCAATTGAATAATCTATGTTACAAAAACATAAATACTAAATCATATTCAAAACAATCAATAACATAATACAGATGATAGTGGGCAAGCAGTGGATGAAGAGTTGAAGTATGTACAGATGAGCAGGTGAAATACACTAAGTCTCAGCTACCGGCTACAGGTACCAATCATTTGAAACTCATTATAGATGTTCATCTATACAATACTAGGCAAACCAAAACTCGGGAATTTGCTTTACCAAAAGCACCTTCAGACTGAGACTGCAAAAATGTTGAAGTACGATACAATAGAAATCTGGTCAAAGATTCCTTTAGAAACAAAAAATAAACTGTGTTTGACACTTTTCACAGCAGAATAATACAAAAAACTAATACTCAGACACTAGAAATATTTTTGTTATTCCTGTTTGTTAGTGTACATCAACCAGGTGCATTTCTTTAATTATTTAATGCTGTTACTATGAAAATACTCGAATCATGAGGTATCTCTGATATGCCTTACTCAGTTTGATTTTTGTTGAGTTCACTAAAATTGGTTTCATCAAACTTTTGTATTAAGTAGTGGAATGTTTTCAGTCTCCAATCATAAAGCAAATAATGTGTCCACCGAACAGTACCGTAAATGAATTTCCGTTCCCATTTACAATTCATCACATAGACTGAGAATTCACTTTACAAATATATACATGATTGGACACCTTGTTCTCAACCTGCTTTAAATTCTGTGACACCATTGCAGTGCTGCATCAGTCAACAATTGTTGATGCATTTATTTCTGCAGCTTTCATAAATATTTCCAAAATATGTGAAAACAACCAATGACGATATGTAATATGTGGCAATGTTATACCAATTTCTGCTGGTGGCTTGCCATTGCCTGAAATGTATTTTGCCACCATAAACCACATAACAGCAATGTGCAGGGTTGCCAGGTATTTTCAATTGCTTATGGCTAAAATCTTGACAAAAAATGACCAAAATGGCTCTTTTCGAAAACGTTACTGCCAAAATAATGTTTTAACTATGATACTTTATATAATCATAGTGGACTCAAAATGTTTGGAAACCAGTATATTTTCTACCAAAAAATTGTGGTTTTGTCACAGAAGCAAGTTTTGACCATAAAATAACAATTTCTACCATCATGGTAGAAATGGTAACCATTAGCTTGTCTTTCTTTCAGTAAAGCTTGCATACATTAAGCCCACTGTAGACAGGGCCCCAACCAGCTGATATTTTTGGGGAGGCAAAATGATTCTAACTTGCTGTACCTAAGAACTAGACATGTTTTTCAAAATTTTAGAGGGGAGAAATTGCCCAGTTGGGCCCCTCTGGTTGCGGGCCTGATAGTGATTGTAGATAATGTTTCAAACCTGACCCATTTGTGTTTAACACTTTGAGAGCCGGGGTACGATATATTCATACTTCAATTTCGGCCTAAAACCAGCAGTTGTCAGTTGCCTTACCAACACCCTAGCTCCTCCACCGATTACGCTAGAGTGCTGTTCAAGATCTCAAACGGATCGGACAGTCTAGTAGGTTGCACTCGAAAAAAATTTTTTGCCTGGGGGGTGCGGATTGTTTGTGACTGAC
>Ga0210059_1002054_pt1 | contig 31156 bp, 17 predicted proteins | sample Ectturendosymbi2_FD_188042 | JGI IMG/M metagenome (GOLD analysis project Ga0210059, IMG submission 188042) | Ecteinascidia turbinata endosymbiont from Florida, USA - Sample 2 (SPAdes) (version 2) | ecosystem: Host-associated > Tunicates > Ascidians > Unclassified | place: Key West, Florida...
CAGGCTCGATGGCAGTTTGTTTAATATCCGCCGTTTGCAAGCAGTGGCGAAAGTAACAAACGACACCATCTTCGATCTACAATACGCAGACGACGCTGCCCTGCCCAGCCACACACCAGACGGCTTGCAGCGACAGCTGGATGCAATCTCTTCTGCATACTCTCGCGTAGGACTGGTCGTTAACTCCAAAAAGACGGAAGCCCTTTACCTCCCCTCAGATTCGTCGCTGCCCCCAACTTTTTACATCAGCGGGGATCAACTTGGTTTCACTGAACAGTTCACGTACCTGGGAAGTATCATTACCTCCACATGTGATTTCACTCCCGAGATTCAACATCGTGTTAACCTAGCGTCCGCTTCCTTCGGGAGGCTGTCCAAGCGAGTTTTTACGAACCGTGACTTTTCCGCACGCACCAAGTTGGCCGTTTACAACGCAATCTGCGTCTCGACACTGCTCTATGCATGTGAGGGATGGACACCGTACCGTCGTCACATCCGAGCCCTCGAGGCATTTCACATTCGGTGTCTTCAAACTATCCTGCACGTGCCCTACTGGTGGGACAAAATGCCTCATGTTGAGATTTGCCGCAGAGCAGGCACAACATGCCTTGAGACGATACTACTCAGAAGGCAACTGAGGTGGCTTGGCCATGTGATAAGTTTGCCTGGAAACAGACTTCCCCGCCGCCTACTTTATAGTGAACTCTCCTGCGGCCGACGTTCGGTGGGGGGTCAACAGAAGCCTTTTAAGGATCACATTAAGTCGTCCTTAAGTAAATGCGGGATCCCTTTTGACAGACTTGAGGAATTGGCCGAAGATCGAGAAGAATGGCGTGCAGTTTGCGACAAGGGGCTGACAACCTTTGAACAGTAACATATTGATGTGGCAGTAGCAAAGCGTGCGCGCAGACACCAACAGCGCAACTAACCACATCCAACGATAACGCGGCAGGGATCCACCTTTACAGTATGCGGCCGTGTTTGCGCCTCAGCCTTTGGACTGAGGAGCCACATGCGCCGACACAAGGAAACGCGTTGAGCAGCGTCATCGTCGAACAGACGGACAACTAAGAGAGAGAGAGAGAGAGAGAGAGAGCAAGTATGATCAGTGTGCGCATAATACTAGGTGCAAACAATTGAACAGCTAATATGTGATATAGTATGCATCAGTGTTATGCAATTGTGAAAAGAACTCCGCAAAAAAACTGCTTACAGACAGACACCATTTATTGGCAGCTGGTAGGAACTTTAACAGGTGAAGCTAACTTACATTCCGGTTATGGGCGTATCACGTGCTAGGACTTTACGGTTTGCGAGTGGGCGGTGAATGCCGAATTACTTTTCTACGGTTTGCGAGTGGGGGCGGGAACGAAGGTGGATGCGGTCAGAAAAACTCAATTGTCTTGGACTGTACTACGCATCCGTTTATCGGTGAAGTGCTCATGACAGACGGCTGTGCGGGTTTCTTCAAACGGTGAGAACGTGTGGTCAATATACAACCTTTGCAACAATGTCCAACGATTCATCGTCCCGTTCTTATACTTTCCATCTACAGTCAATCTATAATTGTTATTGTGGCAGAGGGGGCAGTTCTTCTAGTTGCAGCAAGTGGTTCCTGTTTTCGGAAGGTTAACTAAAACCAGTGCTACAGTCGTGGGAACAAACAAACGTTCCTTTCCTCAAATGCAGAACTTTTCCTGTTTGTCTTTTGTGTTAAGAATACTGTCCAGAAGTTTTGAAACATTTGCACCAAAGACTTTTCCCTTCCGTTGCATGTTTCAAAGCTTTTAAGCTGCTGTTGCCTTTGATTGGAAACACGTAATCAGATGTTTGGACCGGGATGTTGCAATAGTTAAATGTGTTTGTTCCCATCAATGTGAGAAAAGCTTGGAATGTACTATTTTGACATCCTTGTTGCTATTTTAACACATAGTCGTAGCCAGGGGGGCCAAAGGGTCAATGGCGCCCCCCAAAGGCGTTTTTCTAAGCAAATTTGGCCCCCCCAAATTTTTGAACCCCCCAAATTTTTGGGCTGGCTACGCCACTGTTTTGACATCTCATTCAGGTGACGCCTCAGGAAAGGTTTCACTGTGGGGTTGTTTTTTATCACACATACTGCGGATCAAGTGCACCAGTGGCGTTTAAAAAGCAGTTGTGCCCCGGCGACAATATATCGGTAGATCAAGATTTCTTATCGAGCAATTATGATTGTAGCGTCTTCACGCTGCAAGGGTGGACGCTGCAAGGAAAATTCGGCCTGGCCCTTTCAAACGCGCCGCCTTCGACTACCTGAATACTCTCTCGCTGTATACAACCTTGAGTTTATTAAAGCATACACGCTTACAGCGTATACTTAGAGCGAGTTCAAACATAAGAGCCCAGCGTACGGCTTAAAGCTGTTCGTACTGGGTCAGGTTCGCCAAAAATGAGAATCGCACAACAACTGAAGCCTGAAGTGGCCGTTTACGGAACGCGGAACACGTCAAATTAATCTACGTGCCACGAGACAGGTGATGAGCACTCAAAAGGGATTTCGCGATGTTACAATGATATTGACAGTCGCACAAATTTCTCCATTTCCGCGGACTTCCCGCATTCATTCCACTAGATTCAGCGCAATAGGAGCTTCTACCTATACGTTCGTGTAGGAGGGGTCTCCAAACGTTTTTGTCCGAGAGCCACATAAGCTATTGCACAACAGTTCGAGGGCTGTACAATCTACGTAAGGTGACTGCTTCAGGATTTGCTGCATTCTACCAAATCAACAAATGTTTCGTATATCAATATCGTTTTTTCATTAATTATTGACAAAATGTCTTCGCTGGGCGTATTTGGCCCGCGGGCCGTAGTTTGGAGACCCATGGTTTAGAACAAGACAAAAAATTCAGCAATTAGCGGTATCGTGTTAGCAGAAGTTTGGCTGGTTGTCAAGTGGGCTATTAAAGTTTAAGTATATTTCCATAAAGTGAAGAGTAAAAATACCGTTGCTTTTTCTGTGCACTGGTACCACCGCACCGATTTCTCTAAGGAAAGTACGCCTTGCAGACAAACGTCTTGAACGTATATGATTGTTGCAGAGTTGTAAGTCGGGCCGGGTTTTCGGCCGGGTTTGGGCTATAGTTTGTCAAAAAAGTTTGGGCCGATTTTGGGCCTGCATACAAAATTTTTTGCAACGACGGGCACTTTTGTTACGAGGTACGGCTGGAGCGATCGGGTTGATCAAATCCTCGATAAAAAATTATTAATTGCAAATTATTTTGTTATGCTCCGCCGTCAATAGTTGCGCATATACACTCAGTGAGTAAACTTGCTTTTTGGCCCTAAATTGGGTTTCAAATATCGGGCTCGGGCCGGGTTCGGGCTTCAAAATAAGGCCCGTTTACAACTCTGGATTGTGAACGTTATTCTTTAACATTTTAGACAGAGCCGGTCAATCGGATCCCAGTTGGCACGACGTCACTGCCTGCATCAAAGAACTAGCTGGTGAAATAAAAATTTACAAAAACACTGTGAGCTTTGGAAAAGTCTGCACTGAGTGATAAGTTCATGAGCTTACTGGCAGAATTTCTGTTTCTTTAGCTTAAATGCAACCGTCTGGCTACATTTTTCCGTCTGGCATTTTTCTTAGCAGCAACGGTAAATAAAGTCCAAGTAGAATGTCACTTTGTTGTTCAAGAGAAACCTGTTCTTAGTAAAAACAAAGCAGTGCTTTCAACTCACAGTTTTCCACTGAATATTTCTGACCGTTGAGCCTTTACAGTGAGTGAACTTTACAAATAATGACTAAGACAGCGTTCTATTTACTGTGATCATGAAAAATATAACCATGGCTGAAAACATTTAAAGTCTCGTGCAAGTGAGATATCTTTCTCGAGTCATCTCCGACGGATTTTAAATTTGATACATGGTAGGCCCGAAACCAAGCGGTAACTGGGCAATTGCCCCCCAAATTTTAAAAAACATGTTAGTTTTTAGGTACAACAACATGTTACAATCAATGCCCGCTCCCCGAAAATATCAGCTGGTTGTGGCCCTGTCTGTAGCTGTACCTGCCCAGAACGTTTTCAGTTGGTGTCACATGCACCACGTCTGTCGGGCTGCATAAAATGCTGCAAACTGTAGAAGTTTGCAACCAAGGCCTAATACTTTTAATGCTCTTGTAGCAACACGGATGTTGGAGCTTTGAAAATTCACTACTGTTTTTAGATGATCAGGCTTGTATCGGGGCTACTCAAGAAATTTTGTCTGTTTTACAGCGGCTGGTGGTGCAGTGTTTTCAAATTAGGTGTAAGACGGCTTCGGTGAAAATTTAATGATAACATTTATAATTCATGCTGTTTGCCTTATTTGTTTCCACTTCCGCCTCTTACTCTGGTGCAAGTTGATCCCAAGCTCGTCTCCTGTGCAATATGCTTTAACAATGGCTCTGTCTCATCTTTCAAATTACATGGTTTATAAAAAGTAAAGAAAGGTGGTCAGCAATTTTTATCTCACCGAACCGCACAGCGACTTTCATTAAACATGTGGAAAGCACAAAGGATATTTCTTGAAATAGTTGCTGAAATAACTTCTGGTGTGTTTTCGAGCTTTTGACAACGTTTGAACTGTAAATGTACAAAGCTGTTTTTTTATTCACCTTTACAACAATCTTGCGTAAATGTTGATTCAAAGATTAGTGGAACATCTTTGAGAGCCTTCGCTCATATTCTGCGTACCTGGGCTTAGAGAGCAACATTTCTCACACCATCAGCGACTTTACGCGCACGTTTGCTGAAAGATTCCAAGGTGTATTCAGCAAGAGTGTTTTTTCTATTTCTGTTTAGTAATTCAATCAACGGTACAACAGCTTCTTAGGGTCGGTGCGTATGATGTGCGTGGCGCGAAAACAATCGCTTGGCTTCGCCAGGTACTTGCCAAAAACGACGACTTCATGCGTTGCTTGCGCCGAAAAGGCCTTCGCCACTTCTGAGAAATCGGTGCAGTTTCCCGCTCATGGAAAACGCGAGACCAGAACGTGCTTTCCGCCCGTCGACCACATCTCGACAACTCGATTAACTGCTGGGCAGGGTACGAAAAAAGCGCTGTCGCGTGTCGGCTCGGGCTGTCCTGCCGCTGCGTCAAACACTATTCACAATGAACCTGGTTTGGAAAAGACACTAAACATAAACCAGCAGTTGTCGCATGGGCAGCGCAGTTTCCGCAAGAAAGGCTGCAGCGCGCAACAAAACTTGGCTATGTCGAAAGAAGCGGCTCTGGACAGAAACGCAGCAACAGCCGGCTCGAGAGTGAGTCCATCGCGAATGCGTCGCACGCAAAACGGTGTCGCTGATCCGCTCAACCCGAAGAACCACAGTTACTTGCAAGTACCCAGGGCGTCTGAAAATAAGCCACCTCTTTCTTCTGGATCGCCTTCGACAGACGAAGGAATAGTACTCGATGCTCCGCATGCCGAGGCCGACGATGGGAATTCGAGGTGGAAGCAAAAAGAAGCAGATGCATTCCGGGCTGTTGCCTGTTCGAGCGAAATTCTGAACCGCTTTGTGCGATCATCTCTACGTGAAGATGCCGCAGCAGGAAACGACAATGAAAGTTGCAGTCGCTTCCCAGATGGGACGAAAGCAGCGGAGGTGAGTTACACTGGTGTGCATTGCGATTGAATTAATTGTTTTCTTTCGTTATGAAGCTTGCCGCGACACCTGATAGAGCTTGGCCTGATCTCTGATCAAAGTTTGGCGTTCCAAAACAACCCACGTGGCGGTTTTAGCATGTAGGAGTAGCTGGAAAATTAATGTTTACGCAAGCGAATAAACTTTTCTTGGCAATTGATGGGAGCGCCGATTTCTTTGGTTGAGCAACTTTTCAGTAGTATCAGGATATTTTGAACGCGCGTTTTTCAAATAAGATTGTCTTTTCGCCCACTACATTTTGCTTTTCAAGACATGTTGTGCAATAACAAATAGTATATTAATAGACTCTTCTAAGCATATCTTGCTTCAACCTTCATTTTTGACACGCATCACTATCTTAAGTTTCGGCTTCTCGAGCTCTTTTGATCCAAACAATTTTTATTTGCTAGAAAGTTGTTGACTGTCCCACACAAGTAATTTTCCACTAGCACTGAGACTGGCAAAGTACTATGCATATGAATACAAAATTTGTCAGTTAAATTTGACCTTAAAAGCACTTGGAAATTGCTTTCCTTGTGTAGTCCTTCCAGTTCTAAATATACGTTTTTGGTTGGAAATAAGGTGGACACGATAAAGAAGAATGACCTATGCTTGAAATTAGTTCAAAATTTATTAGTAGAGTGAATCGCTTCAAACCGAAGAGACAGCTTTAGTTTAAACAAAAGGAAAAAATTAAACAAATGCATCTGGCCTCATTGCTTACGTTGCATCTATCCAGTGGAGCTTGACGTGCAACCAAAGGCAACCCAATGAAAGCAGAGCGCAGTCGATGATTCCTCGAAAGCATACAGAAACACTAGTGCTTTTAAGTGGCAAAGGCAACGCATCTCCTCTTTAACGCTTTGAAATGCAAGAATGCGGTTACAAAAAAGACCGATTGAACAAAATTAGTTGAGTGTAGAGTGCGCCTTGAAGGAAATTGCACCACAGCCATTCACTTCACAACGCTGTGTTGCTCTAGTTGTACACTGAAGTACCCTGAAATACACTTAAAGTTGTCCTAAGGTCTTATTAAAAAAAGCGATGGGGGTTTCATCCAGAAGTAATTTCGTTGTTGCTAAAGTTTTGCTTTCACATTAATAATCGGCCAATGTGTCGCAACATCTGTTTGAATCTTAGTTTCATCTTCTACATGAAAATGCTTTTCCACAGATCTTAACAAGCTTCCGCCCTGGAACAGTTAATTGCTTTTTGAGCATCATCAAAGTTTTCTGTTTCCAACCAAGTTGAAAACCTGCTTAACATCTTTTTTTCATTCTGTGTGAAGAAATTCCTCGATTCGATCAGCAAATCACATAAATTTGGTTCAAGTGAAATACTCGCCATGATCGTTTTTGTCTCAACAGAATTTACACCAACTTTGTGACAAAACGCTTTGTGATGAATGCATTTTATTAAAACGGAAGTGGGCGCGAGATCGGGCATTTCGTTGTTGGGGGTGGGCGCCGGTGACAAACAGCAAACGGAGGAGCTATCCATGAACGGGGTGCCAACAGTTGGAGTAAAACACAACTCGTAGGATAAACAAGAAAATTGAAACCAAGTTTTTTGATTGCATAAATCTAATTCCCCACATTGTGCCAAAAATATAGCTTTCAAATGAACAAACTAAAATCAGACGGGTACGGAGTCTCACTGCTCCCTCCCCTGGCCACGCCCCATGAAAAGCATTTCTTTCGCCAGTACAAAGGCTGTGGTGGATAATACGCTGACAAAATGACAACTCTTCACCAGAGAACCTGAAACTTGGGGCTTTCTGTTGTATATTAACTTAGTGTTAACTTAAAAAGTGCACCACGTTGACAGCATTGCGTTTGACTGCGGACAATGATTTTTGAATGGCATAACGAAGATGCTTTGTTAAAAGTTTTGAATGTGAAGCTTGTGTCTATCAAATATTGTTGCACATTTCATGGAACTGAAATACATTGATTAGTAAAGCACGTAAATGAAATGCCTTTTTTTCCCAAACTTCCAAGTGACCCAGTTACTCATCAGCTCTCACATATACTAGAAACAGTTTGTTGATTTTATATATATTTCCTGTACTTTGTATGACGTAATAAGCTTTTATTTATACACTCAATAACAAAGAAACATAAATTCATTAGTATTGTCAAAAATTTCGAAACGTTTTGCCAAAATACTTTGAGATTTTGCCCAAAGTTTCGACAAATCAAAACTTTTGGGGGTGCGCTTTCACCCTCTTCACTGCCAGCTCCTACACGACTGCCTGAAAAAGCGTGAACACCTCTGACGTAAGGTATTTCCAGTCCTCCTAGCGCTGCTGCCCCTACAGCACTCCCCAGAGGAAAAGCTGGTCTGAAAATAAATCGAAGTAAACTTTCGGACATAAACATTTGAGATAAATTCCTGAATGTTGTCGTACTTCTCTACGACTAAGGCTTGTCGCCAGCAGAAACTCCATACCCAGCAACGAAGAACAGGCCTTTGCTGCCGGTAACTATTCCTAGTGTAGCTGGTGGATTATGTCTGGCATAAAAGCCATTAATGGTTGCTTCTGCCGTTTTTCAACGACCCGTAAGATATATTTTCAAAATCAAATTTTATAGAGCTGATGAGGTTTACGTTTACAACTATTGCACGTGTGTGCTCACATTTGTAGAAATTACTCAGTGGAAGCGTGTATTGATTGTCTCAAAAAACTAATAAGTTGCTGAACTTGAGCGATGACCTGACAAGCATTTCATTGTTAGAGAGAAGACACTTTGAAAGTGATAAAAAATCATTTCCTAATGTGGGACGTTCATCTAAGACAAAATTATTCACAACGATCAGAGATTCCTATGTTTTCCTACCAGTGACCTTTCCTTGCTGACGTTTGAGAATCTGTTCCATGCGATTTGCAGGTTTTTTATTCGTACGATTCTTGAACGTCATCGACAGATCAAACCCTAATGCCAATCAAATGATTTGCATTTTTCACAGACTGCTTTTGAAAAAAAAGCTTGTCACATTATGTTTTTACAAAGAGCGAAACCCATAGGTAATATCTTCAATAGAAAGTTTGCTTTTTTAGGTGTACATGGTCAATGTTGGTTGTGAAACATTAATGCCATGCGATCCACCCACAGAACCTTTGAGATCGACTGGTAGATCGCGATCGACGTATTGAGCACTCCTGCCCTACGGTTTCCAGCAACTTTTAATAACTCCGCTGGCTCCACGCCAAGGCGGGACCAAGCCAGATCGGAGATATAATCACGCCATGTGGTTCTTGGTCGACCTCTGGGCCGCTTTGTCGTGGGTGTGGCCAACACCCTTGTCGATTTTTCTTGGGTGTTCTGGTCACGTGGCCGAACCAACGTCGCTTGTATCTCTTTATTCAAAGAAGTGCTTCGACATTCAGGGCTTTTCGAATTTCACAGCTGCGCACTTTGTCGCGAAATGTCGCGCCGTGAAATCTTCGCAACAACCTCACCTCTGCCCTTGCACTTGAGATAGTACTAATTGTAGGCAATATCCCATATTCATGGCCATAGCTAAGAATCGGAACAAAGACTGATTAAAGTTTGAAAGCTTTGTGGTGTTTGTAAGCTCCCTATATTTGTGATCACGAAATGATGAAACTCATATAATACTGTGTTTGATTTACCAATGCGTATATCAATCTCCTTGTTCTGCGTTTCTCACTCGTGAATACCAACCCAAGGTACTTGTACTCATATCAGATAATTTATTCTTGCACAAAATGATTATAATTCAAAAGTTTCTACACTGCAAATTACATCACTTTTGTCCAAACTTTTACAGCTTGTTTGCAATGCGATATTTAGAAAAAGAACCGAGTTCAAGTGAAGCCATCCTGGTGGTGGAATCGTACACTTCACCAACAGCAACGTGAAATAAAAAATCTGCCACAAAGATTTTCTTCGTAAAACTTTTTTGTGTATTTTGCTTCTAACACTCCATTTGTTATCAGCAGTCAAGCCTGTGTGGTTTGCAATGCAAATTTATATCGAGCAAATTTATATCGAAATTATTCAGATGAACAGATAATAGAGGGTTACGCAGAGTAATAAGCTTTTGTTTTACGTGATTAATGGGAGACATAATAAGAGAGCGTTACTGCCTTTAGAGAAAGCTATCCCCAGCTACCCGCAATTATTGATTTGAATGATTGCAACGTTCCACACAATAATAGTATACTTTGTTACATATTGATCAGATGTGAATTGTTGATAGGCGGTTTGCGATCACTCATGATCATAGCAAAAGTTAACTGCTTTATTTGATGGGAAAAACGAACCTCCTCCAGACAGAGTTCACTAACAACTTAAAATAGCGGTTTGTTCCTCTTTCTAAGAAGGACAAGACTTGCATGATATTGAAAAATTAGGATGTTTTACAGAATTTACAACTTTCTGCTGAAGCTTACTCCGCAAAAGTTCGTTTCTGCAAAAAAATGCTTTCCGCAGTCCTCATTTTTGCACATTTCTCACATTTGCGCTGCGCTTGCTTCAAGCCAAAAGGTTATAAGAAAATTTTGTCGGAAAAACAAACGCTTGACCCCAAATGTTACCGCTGTGCGAGTATTTTCTGTTACAGTGCTGTTTCTTCTTAAACCGTACGCCAGGGGTGGGCAGTTAGCGGCCCGCGGGCCAAATGTGGCCCGCCACGTCGTTGTCGGTGGCCCGCGGAAGCATTCAGTAAAAATATTCAAACCTAATATCTCTTCGAACTTACGACCACTTGAAACGAGACTTGCTAGTATTACCACTGACTTGCTTCTATTTCCATTGGAATGTGTGGCCCTCCACTAAACGCGACCTTCTCGAAGTGACCCCCGACTGCCCGGCCCTGCCGTACGCCTTCATCTCAATTTATTTATATTAGCTAATTCTTACAAGTTTTAGACCACTGTTTTGAAACGCCGCGGCTATACCTCATTCATTTGAAACGAACATACATGTTCAAAATTGTTGCTTCTAACGACGCCGACTGTTACGCATGACTGCCCTCAAATCATCAACCAACATAGTTTATCGTCGTGCCACCAATTAGTATGATCAAGACCAGCTGGCGATCAAAGGGTTTTATTACTAACAACAACAAAAAGCTCTTTTTCGCTTCTATAGGCAAACACAAAAGTGTACACAAAGTGTCTTTCAATCGATCGCTTCAGCAATACGCAATCTTGATGGCATTGCAAATCAAACCAGGCACTTTATATCGTCTTCACGACAAACGCCAGATGATATTGGAAAGCTGAGGCGAAAAACAGTTGGAAAGGCAGCAGCATCGAAAATAAAACGAAACGAGATATTCAAAAGAATTTCTTTGTGCTTTATTTTGCACACCGCAGCCAATATATTTGCTATGGTCTGGGTATTAAGTTGTACTGTGCTCATGATTGGTGGTGTGCAACCTCGTCTGATGACACTAAGCATATCTGACTATTTCATGCATGGTGTTCAGCGTTGCTTCCGTGTTAGGCTCATGCGTGGCCGACAGCGGCACGAAGTATTCTTAGTGACTACTGATTCTTCAGCATTGTACCTCATAACTGTGGAATATAGCTCGATGCTACACTGGCAAGAAAGGAATCAGGTATCGACATCAATGAAATCGTATTTCGCGCCACCTCCAATCTCTCACCGAAAATAAGATTTTAAATTATTCTGATCTTCTACTTTTCAGATGGAAAGCAAAAATGACAGAACTGCGAATAAAAAGAGGAGTATGAGAGACTTACAAAAGACAGTAAGTAGTTCATGATCGAGCATTCGACCTTGAAAGAGAGGAGCTTGCTCACAGATTGTTGGCTGAGGGTATTTTTCAGCAATGATGTTCAAACCCGTTAAATGAAACATTTCAGGAATTCGAGCAAGTGGAAAGAAAAGAGCTGCAGGTGAAGCGCTGTCAATACAGGAAACGGGGTTCAAGCAAAAGCATTGACGCCGTGTCACTTTTCATCAAAAAAGATGGAAGTACTGGAATTCAAACAAGCGTTCTCAGAGAAAAGCAACGCGTAAAAAAATTTCTTGTTTGATCGACCCTTTCTTCGCAATTCCTTACGTTTTTGTCTTCAGGTTAAAAGCAGTTCTTGAAGTGGCTCAGTCCTATAACAATGTAATTTGAGCAGTGACCTGAAAAGAATTCCAACACTGCAGGAAGCAACTAAGACATTTTACCCTCGGATTTAAACCAAACGAAGTTTTCTAGCCTCACTTAGATTCTGCTCGAACACACTGCACTTGTACAACAGACCGATTCGCGGATGCTTTACGTACTCCATGACTCACGCCAAGGATAGAGATTTACTTTAGCTGTGAGATGAAATAGCCAACAACCTATAAACTTTCGAAAAATCTCACAAATTCTTTGCGAAGGACATGACAAAGGAATATCTTTTTATTCCAACTGCGGAATTGGCAGCCAAACCTTGCACTGCCAGGACAAGTTAAGTATTTTTCGGTTAAGTGGGGTTTAAAATTGAAAAAGCTTATTTTTGCCGAAGTCCTTGTGATCAAACAAAGAAAGATTCTTGGATTGTATTTATAAACGGATAGCAAAAAAATTCCCAATTCTAAGAAGACTGTTCAGGAAAAGGGTTTCTTTGCTCCCCTAATAGAAAAAAGTAAAAATGCCTGTCAAAATCGATTTTAGTCATATCTATTTTTTCAGGCTTTTCGCCAACACAGCACTGGTCACGCTCCACTGGATCGAATGCACTTAGGTCACACTTCGCTGGATCGAACGGACTCGTCCCATCAACAGTGGGATTCAGTTCCAGTCATTTACTCGACAAGCCGCCGTCTGGTAGATGTTGAAAACGCCCCGGTGGTTGTGTACAGGAGCTCCCCGAAACAAGCAAGTAACCGGAAACTACCAGCTTTGTTCGAAAACAACGAGTTTATGCAAACGCGCTGCAACATTAATAGAGATCAAGGTCAACGTAAAAGCTCGCCGACATTCCGAAAACCTGTTTGCCAAACGAATCAGTGTGAAAGCGATCAAGGCGCTAATCCAGCAAATGACCTTGAATCCACAGACCACCAAACTCAAAGCAGGAATGCTACGCTGTTAGGTGGGAGTTGTAAAGACTTAAGTGACCCCGATTTTTCGAAGCAATGTGAAGAAAGTATTCTGGAAGTTTGTGACAAGCCCGCAACGGGGAGAAAAACTGAAACAAAATTATCAGAGGGCAGAGAAGAAGAACAAATCTCTGATAACAGCAAATCTCAATCGTTTGGAAACCTGACACGAACGGCTTCTTCCACTTCAGCTTTAGCAGATGGTAAGAAGCCTGAGCGCGTAGATTTACGATATTAAGCCGTGAAGCAAATCCTTGTAGTAAAATGGTAACCTCTTCTAAACGTTCGGTTAACGGTCATATTTATCAAACAGGACACTTGAGCAATAAGATTACCTATTCGAAACTTACACTGCGGTAAGTCATGTGATTTCTACAGGTTTAAAAAGTGAACGTATGTAGTTGAAGTGCGCGTTTGCTACTTTCAGTTTTGATTTTCTGAAATATATTATTCACAACCACTTTTGGCACAATTAAAATTTCAAAGATTAATTTTTTTGTTGAAACCCTCCCAAGACCTGGCCGCAACAACCTGGCCGCAACACCCTGAAATTCTGATCAGGTTGAAGGAAGGAGCTGCTATTAATTCGTTCATACTTTCTTCCACGTCACAGAAGTCTTGGTTCATTGATTTCGGAAATGCGCTTTCTGCTTCTGTTGATACACTTGCTGCCAGTGAGAGGCAGTTTTAGTGACGCATTTCATGCCAGATTAAATTGCTGTGCAGTCGCTCACAGATTCATTTTTCTGATGAAAGTGAAACACACTCGACAGACGACAATACGCCTAAAATAATGTGAACAAAAAAGATTTTATAGCATTATATGAAATCGTTTGAAGATCTTGTGTTCTAACACATTGGTTGTGCTTTTGAAGCGAACATAGGGATTTCAAAGAAAGTTCTACTGTCAGGTTGAAGCGCTCATTTTGAAAGATGCACTGATGAGTTTTGAGGCAGCGGGGTGGATGATCAGCTAAACTTCAGGTTTCAAAGGTCAGCTGTTACAGGTGTTTTACAATTGTGCGATCCCTTTGTCTGCCGTTGACTTGTTGCCTCACAATGCAACTCCATGAACAATTCATAGGCAAAAGATTTTGGTGGCGACGCAGTACGCAGACGTGAGAGCTCAGCGTCAGAGAGGTGCTGACTAACTGTAAATGGGATTAAACGCCAAGTTTTTCCTTTTCTCTTATTGCAATAGCGTTAAAATATATCTACATGGCACCTTTTTGGTTGTTGACAAGTCGTTCAACGTAGGAAGTTTCACTGGGATTGCACTGCCTTCATGCAGGGTGTTGCTGCTGTTTTGAAATAGAAAATGGCGAATTTGATCAAAAAATAAGCTTATAGCATTCTCACTAAACCTGTCGCAAGAGCAGTTTTCGAATCGAGATTTGTCGAACTTTTCGCTGACGTCCCGCAAAGCAATGTTACTCCATTGATTTGTTTGTATAGGTCGGTCCATATCATTCAGTTCGACGGCAGCATCATGAAACAGCGGCATCGTTTTGGATGCGATGATTGTGTTACACTGCATGTTTGTCTTCATCAAACCTAGCTCACATTCATAGCCTCAGGCTAAAAAGTAAAACCAGGCCCACGCAGCGAGAAGATAGCACAGATGTTTCATATGGTTTTTGACAACAGCAGCAAAGAAGTTTTGAAAATATGCTCTTGGCCAGGAAGGGAATATATCGTCTGTTAGGAAAAAAATACACTTCGGATAAAAGATCTGATAAGAAGAAGAAAGGTGAGGTAACTAATCTTAAGCAAAAATGTTTATAATATCTGCTGAGTTTCAAGACATGCAGAAGGGTTTGAGCATTATCAATATATTTTGAATTTTGTTGGGTATGAAATGAAGAACCAGGATCACAAAATCGAAATCGAACTACTGCCAGTGAATTAAAATTACAACTTGATTGATTCACAATCAAAAGAGGCGCTACAGCTGCAATCTCAAAACACTCATGAGCTGAGATGAATCGAATAGCGAGCAATTTTTTTCTCGCGAAATTTTTCTTGATCGGTATTTGCTGCTGAGTCTTTAGATTGAGTCTTTAAGTCTGGAAAGGAGAGAAGAATAGCCGGGCATGTGACACATTTCATTTATAGCAGTTTTTTGAAGGAACAATCGACAAATTTACAGTAAAGGCAAAAAGCGTTTTTTGAAGTTAAATAATTACAGGTAAAGCATAAAATCGCAGCATTTCTTTTATTTTCTGTCAACTTTTCAGGGTGTTATTCCAAGAAAATGCTTCGGGATTTTGCAATTTTATATTTGTCTAGCAGTTTTGTACAAAATCATTTGCCTTCAGTTTTTCATATGCATTCTTCTGTCTGTTCTTACGTTTTATGTATTTGTGACTAGTGAGTCTCTCTCAGTCAGTCCTTTATGATGCTTTATTACTCAAAACTCTGAGAGCGCATGCTCTAGAAACCCCTAGTCCCTAGTACACCTCGCATCAGCGGTGATTGTACCCAGACCTGACCAGGGAGTAGAACAAGCGGGTGCGCTGGATTCGGCATCTTCAAAAAGCTCTGGTAAACCCGTGCGCTACAAAACAAGCTGCAACTCTGGCCAGTTTTATCCTATTTTCAGCACATTTTTGTGACCAAAAATTCGTCATTAAAATTCATGCATATTTATACAGATGATCAGGGAACTTTTTGGTTAGTTTTTGCATTTTATGTCACTAGTTGCTACAATTCGAGAATGTATTACTGCAAATTGGAGTGTCGTAATAAAACAGTTTGAATGTTCAATCGTGACCAAAATTTCAGAGGGAATGGCTTCACGCGAAACGATTAGATTCTTAACTGAATGGTAGATAATGATTTGCAGGATTCAAAGGTCCTGACGTCAATTCTGTGACGTCACAATCACAGGAAGTTTTCAGACGGGTCTAGAAACAACTATCTGCAAGCGACTGCAGGCCCCGAATCACCTTTCGACGCACCTTTACTCCCGACTCATTCTTCACACCTATGCTGCCATGAACAGGCTGGGTGGGGGCGCCTAAACTGAGTTTGTCCCCTGGCGCGGGAAACCCTAAGTACGCCACTGTGAATATGTTTAAGGACAGTTTGTCAGTGCCGGATTAAGGTGACGCGGAGATTGTAGCATATTAACAGCGCGGGGACCTATGTTAAAAAACACTTGAATAGTGTACCACTGTTAAATCATAAATTATGTGAGTGTGGACATCCATTCGATTGCCATCAAAGCACATTGAATTTAGTAAGTACGAAAAACGTGCTCCTAAACAGCAACAGGTGGACATTATGGGCTACATATCTTTTATACCCAAAATGAAAAACGTATCTTTTTACCAAGAAGGAACACGTTACTGTGCAGCTCGCAAGTACAGCACAGAAACAATATTTAATGCTTCCAGACTCATCAAGAGATTTGATCGGTGCTATAAGACAGTGTAGTGGCAGTACAAGTGTCGAAGTCGATTGTCAAAAGCAGGAAGCCTACTGCTTGAGATTGCATTTTCTAGATTTTTCCATAGCGAATTTATTTATGGTACTGGTAGTGCCTATTAAACATGGAAGTTCATGCTCTTACACTCTTTAGAATCATGTTCAGTTTGTTTTGTCTAATGGTGCTCCTTTGTTCATTCTGTCATCCTAAGTTTAGAAAATGACCATTATTCACTGTAGTTGGTCACCATTTGCAAAATAGTGCCTTCTTGGACTGAAGGAATTCCATACATATAAGCAGGGGTGGATATTAGGGGAGGTGAACGAGGCGGTCGCCTCCGGCCCCCCTCTTTCACAGATGTCGTTAGAACTCCCATTTAGTTTTTGCATTTATTTTTAAAATCTTGTTTCTAGATATACATTTAATAAGCTCTGAAGCAAGTCGTATGTTTGTCAACATACAGCAAAAATTATGTACAAATGTGCCAAAAAGGGCCCCTTCAACTATTTTAATGTGTAGACAAAGAACAATTTAAAATCAAATTACTTTAAAAAATTTACAATGTTAAATGGATTTTCATACAGAAGCAAATTGCCAGACAAATGAAAAATGTATCTTGGTTTCAGTAACTTTGACACAAAAGACCGCGGGGCCCCCAAGAGCGCGGGGCCCGTAGCAATTGCTACATTTGCTACTACCGTTAATCCGGCACTCAGACTCTGAATGCATCATGATAGTTTTTTTGTCAACTAATAAACAAGCTGCTTCACTGGCGGGCGCCGTGGCACTGCGCGGAGTGGATCTCGATTTTCAAACGCCAGTGTGTGTCTGATGCTACTTGAATTGCAGTGAAGATTTGTGAGCTTTGCTGCACTACCGTGTTTTCCACTCTAGTCGAACAGCTAATCAACAACAAGTTGCTTAACTTGAATCGTTGTGAAAACGAAGCGACAATGACAGTGAGGTCAGTTGCTCAGTGAACTGAAATGAGATTCTCTTGCATTGAAGGCGTGTTTATTAAACAAGCAAACCTAGAATGGATCGATACCTCTTACCTCTCACCTATCCAAGGCAAAAAAAGGTAGAAGTTTATTGACTACATGGACGTCGTGTGAACAGTTGCAACCACCTGGTGCTGCAGCTCAAAAGTTTAATTGATTTTTGAAATCGGGTAAACGCATAGTTCAAGTTCAAAACAAACAGCGATAAGTTGTTTTTCACTGAAGTGCTTCAAACAAAGGTTATGTAATTGGGTTGCTGGGCATTTTTCAACATAAAATTTCACTCTTATAATCTGGAGCGCAAATACACATGTCCTATTTTACGAGTTTGACCAGAAAAGAAACTTACATCGTAAAATGTTAAGTCATGCGATGAGTGTTTTATTGCACGCCAACTTCTTCGTGCATAAAAACCTCTGGCTCTGAAGGACGGCCATAACCTGATTGTTTCCTCTACTTTTGTAGAAAAAAAGAAAAAGACGCAGTTTGTGCAGACTGCCTGGTCTAAGGTAGGAACAATGAGCATTCATTGCGAGTCAGTTTGCTGGTGGGTGTTTGATCTCGCATTGTACTCTGATCAGGGCAAAGCAGTCGACCGGCAGTTGATGAAGTCTGTGTTACAGAGCAAGCTTTGGTTTACTTTTATCACTACCGACCAACGTAATTACAATATGAAGTTCCCGGGGCATAACGAGAGAGGCACAATTATCCAGGCGAGGAATTACTGCGGGGTCGTCGAAAAGTCTCAACAATGTCACAAATACTTTTTTCAATACAGTACATTTGCTTCCGAAAGACCTCAGGTTCGAATATGGGGGCGCCAAACTTGCTTCTTGCCCCGGGCGCCATCTAACCTCGTTATGCCCCTGTGAAGCTCGGTTCCGTAAAGCGATCAGTGACTACACAGCACGCCTACCGATACAGTGATGTCATTGCTTTATTTCTGGCATCAATTGGACTACGTCCTTAAAAATTGCTTTTCCAATCTAACAGATTGAAAGAAACATGTTCATAACCAGTCAACATTTTGTATACCCCACACCTAAAACAATCTGCTTCGGTATTGGTTGGATATTTCCATGTTGGTATTTTGGATATTTCCTGCAACAGTTTGTCCCAGAAAAATTGTTTTCCACACTTCTCGAAAAGTGCCCAACCTTCAATCAGCCTGTTTTTTTTTGTAAACTAAATATTAAAGTTTCTCTTTTTCAATTTCAATGCTAAAGTTTACATTTCATCTTCCAGCTGTTTCGAGCATTGTCGGAGCAACAACCTCCCGAGCACTTTTGAACAAGTCAAGCAACTGCCACACGCCAAACGAGCAACAAAAAAACCTGACCAAACAACTCGACGACCCTCGGGGTGTTCAGGTGAGAATAGTTTTAACTTTTGGATGAGTGTTCTGTGTTACCAGCGTCCATTATCCAAACCCAAACTTTCCATCCCACTTGAAACCTTAAATAGAGAACTTAAAAACTTTGAAGTTAAGTTGTACGATTCGTGTGTGGTAATGTTCAGTTGATGTAAAAAACTTACTTTGGTTTTCTTCTCGTCACCATGCACTGCTGTTTACAAACGTACGAACAACAGAAATGTAAAGACCTGCTCTTTAGAAAAAAATGTCAGAGTACCTCACATAAATGTTTGCTTTTTGCAGTAGGCCTACATAAATTTTTATCTACTTATCAGAGACGTTGGCCGGGACTGGCCCGTTTTCTGGGGTCGTGTCCCGGTTTGTTGCTTGGTTGTGCCGGGAAACCAGACATGGTTGCAGACGAGATGAAAATGTAAACGTTGCGAAAAGAAACGGTGGAAATGAATTAGAAAAATTTTTGTTTACATTTTGGAAACAAAGTGATGATCTTCTTGCTCTTCATCTTATTTTTAGTGAAATTTTCCCGAAAAGTCAAAGAATTTACACATTTCGTCTTAACACGGGACATAGTTTACGACTAGTACTTGATAGCTTCACCAGATCGCCACCTGGATTGCACCCATCCCAATTCCGGAAAATAAAACTATGGTCACTTTGACCTTCAACTATTAATTCGCCAAATTACGGCAATTTGCTTTACAAAAACAAACGTTTACAACTACGTTTCTTTTCGTGTTTGTGATCACACACATATCACTATTACCTCTTACTAAACCGATTTATCTTAGTTTTTGTGGTCAGCAGTTATTTGTGAAATAACAGCGCAAGTCAGCAGAGAGCGAGGTTTGCGAACAGCAATGGCAAGCATTCCCGCGTCTAGGGTTTGCTGCGAGTATTCGTCAATCTTCTGCCCCATGTGCTTAGTTACTCTTGCAAGCATCTAGGCGGTGGTGTAACTGACAAAGAGGCAGAGGGGCGACCCGCCCCCGTGGCAAACTAAATGTAAAAACCGGGCCCCCTTTCGCTTAAATATCCGTTTTAGTGTTCTTTTGGTTTTCAGTAAGTTGTTGTTTCTTTGCATTTTTCGTAGTATTTTTCGGAGATTTAGGGTTTTAGTACAGCCATCCATATCCAGATTCACCACCATTTCTCAAGTTTTTTTCTGAATGTTGGCTGGTGGGTCTCCTACAGTGTCCAGTGGGCCCCTTACAGCGAAGTTTCTCCCTGGATCGAAGCAGTGGTGCACCCAGCCCAAAATTTTTCTTTTGGGTCAAAATGTTTGACTTTAGGCGAGCAACAGTATTTTGTTTGGGACACCGCTTCTCAAAGCACAAAATGGCTAGATATGCTAAATATTAAAGGGGCATGCCCTCCTGGTTCCCTATGGCTCAAAACTCTAGTTACGCCACTGGCACTAGGTACGTTGTTTCTGGATGTATTATGTTTGTTTTCATACTCCCCACGTCAGACTTGCCCATAACGCTCTTTTACGAAGACCAACAGGTAGTACCAAGCATGCACGTGGTCAGCCTCACAAGCTACGGGTCCTGATCTGCTGGCCAAGGCCTTCGTTGCAAAATACGAACGAATAATTGCGAATCAAATCTGCCAACACATTCGCAGCATTGTTTAGCATATCGTCGTTCGTTCTACGTAGTATTTTTCTTCACAGAATGTCGTTGCAAGCATTTTGTGTGAAATGGGCGGAGAAAGGATAATTCAGTACAAAGATGCTTTTGCCAAGTTTGACAAGGTAAGCTTTGAACAGTCTTGTCGCCATTGGCATACGTGATTTGATTGCGATGCAATGTGTGTGTAAACAATGGTGATGCAATGCGTGTGTAAACAATGGCGCGATCGATGTCAGTGAAGCAACGTAATACATAAGCACATCCACGCAGCGGACAAGCGACAAAAATACATATAGCACGTAGGCAAAGATATGCGACAGAAAACACGCATTACCGCCACACACTCACATGCACGCAAAGGGATGTGTGACACATCATTAGTACCAGACGAAAGTATCAGCTGTATCGCTGCTGATCTGGAATGAGGTTCCTCGTTCAGGAACCAACTGTCCAGGCAAATGGAACTCCTTCCACACTGAACTAACCGGCCACATCGTCTCTCTACCGGGTTACAACTCTAGAATGGAGTGATGACATTAACTTAAACTTTAAAATCGCTCAGCTTGGCCTTATTTCGAAGCTGTGTTTTCACCAATGACTAGGATTGCACAGTTAAGTTTTTTTGTAGCTCCTCTTGGAAATTTACGAGAGTATCGCCATTGCTGAAATATCGGAATCCAATGCTTCTCGATCCTGCCGAGGTTAAGGCAGAAGTTTCGTCAAAATTTTTTTCAATAAAACCAATAAATTTGTGAGAAGCTGTTGATCTATGCGTTGGTTAAATGGTGTCGCACACAGGTGCTGCCCACACAGGTGTCGCACACAGGTGCTGCCCACACAGGTGTCGCACACAGGTGCTGCCCGGTTTGAAAGTAACTGTTGTTAAAAACAATGTGTCTCAGCACGACCCTGCGAGAGCGACCTCAGGTGGACAACGATCAACGAGTGACCATTGCTTCCATACACGTTTAGAAAACATTTAATGAAAGAACCTGAATCAAGTACATACAATGAGTTGCTTCGTATCACCAGGTAGAACACGCCTGTTATATTTTAAGAACTATGTCAATAAAATAAAAAAGCGGTAGGTTTGCTTCAATATACTGTTTGCTTATTATCAAAGTCATTAAAACATCCCTGATGTCGTTTTGGCAACTCCCGACATAAAGCAAGCAAGATTAATTTGACTGAGGACTGTGTGCATTAGTCAGAAAAACATTATATTTATTCGTATACCATTATCAAGTCTATAATGCAACTCATTCAAGAAATCTTTCAACATAACGAAGCAGGTAAATAAATACAAACACCGCTTCATAAACCCTTCTTCAATTCTTGAAGGTAACGACCGTCATTTTCATGTGAAGAAACACCAACGTATTCTGAGCAAACTATTTATCCAATCCGTCTGTTGTAGAACATATCAACATATCAGCCCCACTATGCATTACTTTATTCTAGGTACTACGCTTCTCCAGTCGATTAGATTTTGCCTAGATCCCCTAACCTTACACGTCTGAGTCAGAAAACGCATTTGAGGTGAGAAGTAGAGTCAAAAAGCATTATTGGTAAACTGCGTTGCATTTAATACTGGCGGTAAATTGAGCGAACGCTCGCTGCGCGGGTTGTTAATGTCGCTGCTCTTCCAAAATCGGTTTTAAGCAAACTTAATCTTGACATCATAGCAGAGAGTGAGATTAATCTTTGTTCAAAAGCATATCTGATGGAATTGTATTGCATCACCACCGTCTATGGTCCCAGCGTAAAATATAGTCACTGTCTCTTGTGTGAATATCATTTGGAAATGAACATCCGTCTCTCAGAAACAAAGTAATCAAATTCTTGAACATATCTAGCATGGCTGCCAGGTGTAACGTACAGCATATATATAAAAAGAGCTCAATTAATCAAATTCTTCTTTATAATTTTCGCTGCCTACTTGCGCGAAACGAGTTTGTCAATTTTATGACCATAACCACAAACAAATCGAAAAACCAACCGCATGTCACTTGGCTTCCGACTCATGGTAATCTGATTGCTACGTCTCTCTGAAAATTCATTTATTTCGCGTATTGTCTTTGAAGCAAGAACAAATTACTCAAAAACGTTTAAATGAAACTTTTAAGGGAGGTGACAATTCGGTTTTCATAGATTTACAAACAAAACAATGTTTGAAGTATTTAAAACGCTTTTGTTGAACACAACACTTTTTGTAACAATAAGCTCTCTTCATGATAATTTTATGATAATGGCCTGTAAAGTATTCAATTGGTAACGGTCAGCACGCATAAGGAAGTTGAGAAGAGAACCAGTGCATCAGACAATATCCTATTAGAGCTGTTTAAATTTTGGGAACAACTGTCTGAAGTTTTGTAGGGTGTGCAAATGATTTTTCTTTCGAAAAATGTGTCTCGCAAGTTAATATTTTTGTTGTTTTTTTAACCAAAATGACACGACATTTTGCAGGAGACAACCATTCGTTTGCAGGAGACAACCATTCGTGTGGCAGTTCATACAGTCTAAGCCTTAACCTTCATACAGTTCAGCCTTAACCTAATTCCAGAGCATCACCAAAATGCGACTGTGTAAAAACTCACACGTTTAATTTCCTACAGAAAGGTCCGATACGGACGACACCAGTCTTAGTCTTCGTAATAACGAACATGCAGTGAGATGAAGGTGTTATTTTTAAAATCCGATGAGGATTCTTGAGACAGAAGTTTGCCGGTAGAACAGGTCAGAAGTAGCCACGAAGACAACCTTTAGTTGATGTCTAGTAAATAAGACGCGCCACTTTAGTTGATAAAACTTGCTTGCGTGGTTTGTTTAAAGAAATGTCAGTTTGAAAGAAGAAACGATTTGCATTTATCAAAAATAGAAATAGCACACAATAAAGTAGATGAGTACACAAAAAAAACTAACTGGCGCTCGAATGGCGCTTTCACAGCAAAGTCAAAAATAGAAAATTTGGTGTTCGTTTAATTTTCAGCACATATCATTAAAGATTCAAACCAGTGGTGTAGGGTCTGGGGGGGGGGCAGGTGGTGATGGTGCGCAACTCCAAAAGTTTTGATTTGTCAAAAATTTGGGCAAAAGCTCAAAAATTCGGGCACAGATGTTTCGACATCTTTTTACCAATGTTAATGAGATTATACTTTTTTATTATTGAGCGTATAAATAAAAGTTTATTATGTCATAGAAAGCACATTAAATACATATAAAATCAAAAAACTGTTTATGCAAATTCGTGTTTTAGTTTGCGAGAGTTGATGAGTAACTGACTCACTTGAAATTTTGGGGAAAATGATGTAAATAGGGCATTTCATTTATTTCCAGATCAATGTTTAATATTTTAATGCTATTTTGGGACCTTTGAGGTTTGTAGAACTAGAGGAAGCTTCAAGTTGAAATGAAGCTGTTACTTGGTCCAAACAGACATGTAGTTGCAAGTACATCAAGTTATATTTTTGTATGTTGCTATTCTTGGCTTTTGCTAAAATTCTTTATCATGTCTAAGTCAGACCACCTGTAATAGCCTTGATCAGTATCATCTTGGGTGATTAAATGAGCTACTAAGCTCTATATGTACTGCCTATGTAATATGTTTAGAACCTAATTCGATCTTAAGTATGTTTAGCTTATAACTTTACGCAATGCTCAAGTACATACTCTGAAGTATTTTTGTCATGGTTGAATTAATGCAAGATATTAATGCCATGTGAAAAGTAAAATGTGTATGGCACCATGGTAGAAGAAAGTATAATGTACCAACAGCTACAGAAAATTTGTAGTGGGAAGTTTGTCGCATAAAAGTTTTTCGGGCAACTTTGGGAAATTCGGGCAAAATATCCTTTGCACTCCTCAAAAATTGCCTGCTCCTACACCTGTGGGAACCCGCAACCTCAGAAGCATATTTCTTTAACATTTCTCTGTCAAAACATTTGTAGCGCGTGATGTCGCATTCACAAAAAGTGAGGTATAACATTTTAGTGAAAACATCGCTTCACATCTGTTGCATGACAAATTCGTCTGAGCCAGCCAAGAGTATCGATCGAATGCTGTAACGTTGATTGGGAAACGAGTAAAATGCGTGCAAGGTGTACGTCTTATTGTCTTTGCCAGGCTTGTCCACATGAGGCACTTTTTTCTGTCCCATCCCATGGCAAATTATGACCATTCCATCCCATTCCATGAGAATTCCACAAAATTAGTAACAGGAAGTACATTATATCATGTTCATGTCTGATGTCTGTCATCTAGAAGGCCGTGGAAAAAGTACCCCAGACACTTCAATTACGGGTGGCCAACGACAACTGAGTAATCCTTATTTTAGATTTCACCTAAAAAGGACCCAACAACTTCGTTTTCTGAATCTCACAATACTCCTCCCTATAGTATTGACCCTCTACGTGTGATAGTTGCTGTTTTCAAGTCTACTGTTCAAGTCTGGGACAAATTTCGTTCGTGATCCAAGAACACGTTTTAGTGAAAGTTATTCTAATATGAAGTACCTTGTTTTTCATTACGTTAGCTGTGGTACTATTTGATTTTCATTATTATTCTTAAAACTACCTTCAGGTGTTCGTATCTTGTAAAGAAATAAGTCCTTTTCGCATTCCGTGGACGTAGGTAGACTCTGTATAGTTTTGGGGTTAAATTGGTGATATGTTCTGTGTTACTTAAGTTTGCCAAACTTCCTGCTTGTAATATGTTTTAGTTCTTTCCACCTTGACCAAAAAAGAAATTACTGCATAATATTAACATTTGATTATCTTTTACGTTGTGTGTTTTTAACTGAAAAACCTGGCAAAGATGCAAACTCTAAAAATATGTTTTTGACGCAAGTTCAGGGCTATTGTCCTGTAATAAATAAATGCAGCTGTCCACAGTGTTTAAAATGTTCTTTAAACTCAAGCCATAAATTGCGTTTCGCGGAACGAAAACACAGAAATCAAAACGATAACCGACTAGTTTGTTTCAAACTAAACCTATTCTGTTCGTAGAGACTGCGACAGCGGAAAGAAATATGTTTGCAATTAGAGTTTCAAAAACTGACGCTTCAATATTTTTGGTTAACTGACACCATAAATTTTGCCTTTTGCATACTATCCACTGTGGGTATAACCGAAAGGTTTTGCAATATGCCGGGCGTTTTTAATCAACCAACTTTGCTGACAACGCAAAAGAAATTTTGTGTTGGAAAGGTTGAAGACATTTCTGTCTAGCTGTTCAGTGCTCCGTGGCTTGATACTTGCGCTCTGCTTCAGCTACCATCGCCTTTTCATTTGAGCCGTTTTATTTTCACTGCTACTCGTGCAGGATTCGAGCGGCATCATCAGCTCAAAGCAACTTCGTGCCCTCCTGCGTACTTTGGGCCACAACCCGAGCGACATTGAGTTGAGGGAGATGGTCAATCAAGTGGATGTCGACGAAAATGGGAAGATCGACTTCAACGAGTTTATCATCCTCATCGGATAGTAAGAGTTCGCTTGCTTTTGTGAAGAAACAACCCTGTCACGACGTCTCACAAGTGTTGTCATTACATCATGTAGCAGTAGTAGCACGTATAGTAAAAGCCGGCAATTACCATTAGCGATCACCCACTATGCTTGTATGATGGAGGTTACATACCAACGTCTTTCCACGACATTCTCATTTTTCTATTTGGAGCATTTCCCACGGGACGGAAGTGAGCTCGATGTCATTATCACTACTTTGGTCATAAACAGTGTGGACTTCCTAGTGGTTTGGTATGGCTGCATGGCTGCTTTCAAACTTGGAAGAAGTTCAGAGTTTATGATAGCTTTTCAAACTTACATACACTGTCTTGTAAAACGGGACCATTGGCTCAGTAGTTTGGGACTCAACCTGCCGTGGGGACAATCTGCGGCAGTGGTGTACGCAGAAAATTTTCATGGGGCTTTCATTCAGTGGCATATCGTGGTCATTTGTATTGGATGTGCGATGTTTATGACGTCACAATTTGACGTCGTATTCATGTTTCCAAACCAACGTTTGGGCGAAGTTTGTTGACATAATATGCATATTCTTCTACACGCAATCTCCTTAAATTATGTGTCATTGCACTGAATATAAACTATCAGTGCTCCAAGTTAGGATATCGGAGGAAAATAAACTGAACGCTACGACACAGCAGTTCCTAATTGCAAAAATATCAGGCTGCGCATTAAAAGAGGGAAGTAAAACACACTCATCAATGCATCAGATCAACTTATAATTGCAAAATGAGGCTGCGCTGATGTCTTGTTGAATACGAGCAGTCGAGCATAGAAAGTGTGCGACTAGATTCGCTGGTGCACAGCCCGGTTTGCAAGACCGAATCTTGCTATACTACACAAGAATTGAGAATGCGCATAAAGTACGCAAGAAAACGTCCGATTTTTTGTTATTTATAGAATTCCAGCACACTTTTGGTTTTCCTTTTTCCCTGCTGAGACATTATCAAATGCCTGAATGCTTCTATGTTAACAACTACTGTTGTAGAGCTCGTGCAACAGTTCTATCATGCTACAGAAAATGGTAATGAAGCCAATGCGGTCAGCGCTTGCCCTGATCAGCCTTAGCAGACAAAATAAAGACAAATGTTTCGGATAAAGTGAACTATCGCGGAACACAATCTTGAACATGCGTAGTGGACGAAAGGTCTGCAAAAAGTGGTGAGATGATTTCTGGACGCAGGAAATAACCCAGGTTCACAGCAAAACCTAATTATCACTTTTTGGCCCATTTAAAATGTTCCTTGAAATTTGCATGCAACTTCATTCCGTGGTGTTTGCATTAAGTCGACAAATGCACAAGCAAAATGTATGCGAAAACAGTTAATCCCCTTTGCTCAGGTAATAAAGTTTTTGTAAAATATCAAGCTCAAGGGAGGGTTTAACCCCTTGCGTACACCCTTCGTGCACGGACGTGTTCCAGATGAAGGCGATGTGCTTTCAATAAAATTACTAACACTTCGAATAACATCACAACAATGAGATCAGAACTTGACACACAAAGTTGCGATAAAACCAACACCAACAGTGTGAAGCTTTTATTCAGCACATAAATTAATGAGAAATGAAAGAAGTTCCTCCCCACTGCTGAAGATCTTTCGGATTACACGTAAAGGACTTTGCGATTTGAAAGAGATGAAATGAATTCCTGAAACTGTCAGAAGCAGACTTAGACCCTTATAAGATTTTCGGTTCTGCGATGGTTTTAGGGAGATGAGGACTGTGTGACAAGCTCCTGAAGTTCAGAAAAGAAACTGACGAACCGCAGCAACAGCAGCCCTAAGCCCTAAACCGCGAATTGTCTTGAAAGTTTCGCTGCACTTATTATTGTATCAAATATTTATCGAACTTCAGCCACCCTCACCGAAGGTGCGCTCCTTCCGATTAATAATTTACGTTTCATTTCAAGCCGCTAGGAAATAGACGCATTTTGGGAATTGGTCATGTTTGCCAGTTCAGGAGCGATTTGAGTGAGATGTTTTCATATTTTTGGTATGCGTTGGCCTGAACGCCAGAGTGCTTGCTTGCGCCGTCGTGTGGCTCCATAAACTCTGTCACGTAGAAATTGTATTTATTTTTTTCGGTGTGATCGAATCGTGTGGAAAGGTTTTATCGATTCTATCGTCAATTTCTGTTCAATTTTTATGCCTTTCTGTCCCAGGAGTTGCCACGTTAAGTATTTTTGACGTTTGTTATTGCGATGTTCGTTTACTTCACTGCAGCTTTGACAAGGCCAATAACGAAGACGAAGACTTGCGTAACATCTTTCGAACGTTTGATATGGAAGGGCAAGGCCGGATTCCAACGGAAACCCTGCTGGAAATTTCGGAAAATGTTCTCGGGAACTTAATTTCTATAAACGAGGTACGTTTTCCTGAGCTGTTGGTGTTTCAATAATAAGTAAGTGAATATGCCGGCGAGAGTTTTGCTAACTTAACCAAATCACAACCGTTCTGTTCTCAGTTGCGGCAAAACTCGGGCATGTAGTTGGTTGAAAAGCTAAGGCCAATAATGGTCCTCTGTAATTCTGTCAAGACTGTGAGTAAACTTATTCTGGTTGCAGAAACCTACCAGACAGTGTTTTGCAACGCATATCTCGGTATGCAATTTCAAAATATTATTTTGAAAGGAAAGAGTACTCGTTTTTGGCAAATTGGGGTATGAAACTAGTGCAGGCAAATGCAGTCGTAACTTGTTATCTTCATTCAGGGACGGTAGAAACTCTGTCAGTTTGAGGTGAAGACGGGTCGGTATTCGACTAATCATAGATATGGTTACCGAGAGTGAAGTGAAACAAAACCTTTGCCATGAAAAGTTCCTGCATGTTTGCAGCTTTCAATTTGACACAATTTCGAATCAGAAAAGGTTTCTACACTGACAACAAAACAGCCAGATGTTATGGATTTCCAACCGCTACATCGTTGCCATCGATTTGCTTGGTGTTTTTCAAATGCTTTGCGTGCGCATGCAAGCTGCTCTCTGACAAGACACCAGCTGTTGCGTAAGGCTTAACTGGGGAAGAAACAAAACAAATCTTTCACTATTTTGAGTAAAACTTAGTAAACAACAGTGATTTGTTTTCAGAGAAAGGATACGCTCGCTGAGCTGCAGCGGCAGAAGATGGTCTTGACTCAAACACAAAGCAACTAATGTAAAAATAAAATGAGTAACAACCAAACGTTCAACGAAATCAAAACAACACGACTCTATAAACTTAGCTTATGTCTTAGGAGTTTCTTATGAGGAACATATTTTTATCGGACTTTGAAACATAACTTTCAGTGCATACCCTCCAGTGACGAGAAAGTACCCTTCTGATAACCGTACAAGACACTCAACATTGATTGAAAATAATTTCGAAAGCAAGAAAGAGTTTGAGCGCACGACCCAGGGTGGGTTGCGGCAAGTACTAAACAAAGTATTTGTCAACCAATGAGTCTCCGCGAAGGTGACGCGGTCGGATCACTCAGGGAGTTATTTTACTGCGAAATCGATTTCACGCATTTTTACGGACCTTCAGTCCTGAAAATTACAAGTGAAGGCATACAAGTGTAATGGTGAATGGATACAAGTGTAATGGTGAATGGACATATGTGTACGGCATGGGGATGCAGGGGATGCGGTCGCATCCCCAATACTAAAAAATTGGCCATTATTTGGGCAAAAATTTTCAAAATTTGGGCAAAGTATACAGCTACTTTCGCATGTAAGTGAAGTAGTGTCTGTTTTCCAAACTAAGGCAAAATAATAACCAAATCACCGGCAAAGTAATGGCCAAAACGGCAAAACAGTCTGAGACTATTTTGCCCCTGATGGCAAAATAAACACTGCCCTTGAGTGAACTGGAATCATGTGGTAATTCCAGTAGCCTTCATCAAATCTGGGCCAACTAAAAAACTTTAATAACGTTTTGGGTAAAATTAGAAACACTTGAGCAAAATAGGAACATTTGGGCATAGTCCAACAGCTTCAATTAAACCTGGGCAAATGAGAAAAGCTTCAATCAAACTTGGGTGAAAACAAAAACATTTAGATTAATTGGAAACACTTGGGTGAAGTCAATTAATCAAATCAAATTTTGGCAATTTGCAACAGCTTCATTCAATTGCGGACAACTTCAAACAGTCTTGTTCAAAGATGGGCTATATAGAAAAGCTCCATTGAAATTTTAGTACGTTCAGAAATGTCTGGGTGAATTATAAGAGTTTTATTCAAATATGGATCAAATCAAAATCATTTGGGTATATTTTAACAACCTTAATGAAATTTGTGCAAATTTGACTACTTCATGCAAATTTGGGTGAAGTTAAAAATGTTTCCATAAATTGGAAAAATTTGGGTAAATTCCAGCAGACTAAATCAACTCTGGCCAAACAACAATAGCTCCATTCAATTCGCGCCAAGTGGAACATCTTTATTCAATTTTGTAACTTCAAACAGCTTTATTCATTTTTTGGGAACTTCAAACTGCATTTTCAATTTTGGGGGAACTTCAAACAGTTTCATTCCAATTTGAATATTATACAACCACTTCCTATAAATTTGCATACATTTAGAAACATTTGGGCAAATTCCTACAGCCTTAATCATATTTGGGTAATTGAAACAGCTTCATTGAAACTTGGGTACAATTAGAAACATCTGGGCAAATTGGAAGAGTGTCATTCAGATTTGCATATACTATAAATATTTGAGCAAATTACAACAGCCTAAATCAAAATTGGACCAACTGAAACAACTTCATTCAATTTTGGGTAGAGTTAGAAACATTTTAAAATTAGGAACATGTTGTAGTAGTAACTCGCCATTCCAACTAACCCTAATTTTTGTGAACCTCAAATTGTTGATGCTGTAAAGTGTACCACTAAAATGTAGCTGTAGCTGTAAAATGTTTTGTGGTAGTAATGTGGTGTAGCTGCGATATGATAGTGTGAAGTTTTCGTGTTTCAAACTTGCATGATGTTGTGAGATTTGCAAGTATAAATCTGTTTCCATGAAGTATTCTTGAATAAAATTAACTACGTAACTGCAGCTGTACTATCTTGCGTGGTGGTAATGTAGCTGTGATTTTATACTGTTTAGGTTTTCATATTTTACGTTTGTTTCATGCAATGAATTGGGTATGTTGCATCCTGCCAAATTTTATTGCTCCAATTTAATGCTGTGAAATGAAGTTTTCACGAACAGTACTGCATAATTCACTTATGCTATGTTGCGATCGGAAATCCCGAGCGGCATATGCGCAAAGCTTCGCACTGTGGCAGCAAGAAACAATAGAGTTCACATGCCATGATCACTCTTTTATTGCTTGTTCGCGCCACATATATGTATGGTGTTGTTCTTCACGCACATACCGTTCGTGGTGAATCACACAATCAACGCAACACCACTGGAGAGGTTGCAACAACATCCCCTCCTTTTTACAACGAACCGCACCGATCGCACGTTCTTTGTGTGA
>Ga0210059_1002055_pt1 | contig 31147 bp, 31 predicted proteins | sample Ectturendosymbi2_FD_188042 | JGI IMG/M metagenome (GOLD analysis project Ga0210059, IMG submission 188042) | Ecteinascidia turbinata endosymbiont from Florida, USA - Sample 2 (SPAdes) (version 2) | ecosystem: Host-associated > Tunicates > Ascidians > Unclassified | place: Key West, Florida...
GACATGTAAATTACCCATTTCGGTTGCAATATTAATTATATTTCCACGGATATGATCGCTAATATTGGTTCAATCAGTTCAATGTGGCCACGCTCTCGTAACGCGTTTGCGTTTCGCCGACGTCCGTGTTGGAGCCGACTGGCGGCTGGAGCAACTGGCGGCTGAGTTGACCTAGGTGATTTCTGGGAGGTGTTTTTGAGCTTCTTGAAGAAAATGGTGTATCGGCGTATGCTGTTGAAGGCATTTTTAACATCAAGTTTCAGGAGAACTTTTTCGTTGTGAGGTTGGTCCATGAAGTAGCGGGTGGCATGGACTGCAGCTTCACATCCCAAGGGGGTGCCTACCCCTACTTGGGAGGGCAGGACGAGCTCACGGAGCCTTGGGATGAAGAGTCTCAAGCAGACTTTGCGACCAGATGTCGATAGGTGCATCCTACAGTAATGGGTCTGAGGTCTCCGTTACTTTTGCAAAGCCCATGGAGTTGGGCGCCATAGAGGAAAGGCCTGAGATCAGTTGGAAGATGACCATTCGCTAGGTAGTTGACAAGTTCCGTTAAGCTAGTGAGGAGAGAAGTGCTGGCATCACCTGCAGTGATGGAGATGCAGTCTTTCAAATGTTGTGGCCGTAGGCCGTCTGGGCCTGCCCCTGAACCATGTGGGAAGGAAGAGATTGCAGCAGCATGTATGTGGGCTGTACTGAAGCAAATTGGTGAGTTGTTAGCATCTGGGGGTGGGAGTAGCTTAAGGTCATCTGGGGCTTGGGGTGTCTTTGTTGAAGGGTGTTGAGAGATTCTTTGGGGTATCAAATAAGCTATTGCCAGATAAAGTTTGAAGGGTGCCTTTGATATTGAAGTCACATAGTTTCTGGTTTGCCAGTCTTTTCATGTTTTTGGCTAGGTCATTGTGGGGTTTGGTTGGTCTTGGTGGTGGGGTTGCTTGTCTCAAAGAAGCTTCAGGGACAGGCAGGCCATCTAATTCAAGGTATGCGTTAATTCTTGATTTGATGGAAGATCAAGAAAACCACTTGTGATCGGGGGCCTGATGAGAGGACTGAGAGGGGGAAACATACCAAACGATGCCAATCAAGTAGTGAGTTTGAAGAAATGGCTTTGTTAATGAGTTTGCTAAGTCCTGAGGCAAAAGAAGGGCGTGCTGCCTTGAGGATGCGGTGCATAGGGTGGTTGACTGATCTTAGGGAATAGGGATTGAATATAAGTGCCAAAAGAAGTGGGGTCAATCAGGGTGTGCTCATAGTTGGGGGGTTTTGGGGATGTAGTGGGTTGAGGATGGGGTTGCAGTACCAACCAGGAAGTGCTTTAGCATGTTTTCTTGAAATTTTCACGCAAGAAAGGTGAAAGGGCCGATTGCACTGTGAACATTGGATTGTCTTCTTTCTCCTTGAGCCTGTTTGGCTATGACAATGGTAACATGGGTTGGGTCTTGAGAGCTACTAGCCTGTTGCCTGTCAGTGTCTGTTGACAAGCATTGGCTACAGTAAAAGGGTGCAGATTCAAACTCAACAACATCATCACTGGCAGACACCCCGGCACAACAGAATGGGAGCCATTGCTCACAGGAACTGCATTTAATTACTGCTGTTTCTTTGGGTTTATCATATGAGCTGCAGTTGCTATTTTGTCCAGGCTTGCAAAGCATGAAGCAGATCATTCATAATTTCACAAGATCAGTAAGGTCCACTACTAGTGTCGTTGCATCCATGATGGTAACACTGGTGTTTAAACAAGGAGCTTATTTATACTACACACCATGCACTACAGCACATAGAAAACCTTAATCAACTAGAAAGCCTAAGGTATCTCTGAAACTTATTCAAATAGAATCCTTTTTAAAGGACAAAAAAATTAAGTCAATTCAGTCATAATGACCGAAAACATAAACTTGTGAATGAATGCTGTTATCACAAATTTTAATACAAACATGAGACAAATGACCAAAACATCTTAGCAAAAAACAGACTGGAGGTTATAGCAATAGTTATGTGTTCTTGTCCAATAAATATCCCTGATTTCTGGTATTATCGGCGTAACATCAGAGATGGCGTAGACAACTCAGAGTTTGCAATACTTTATGATTTAATGGCCATATTTGCAGTTTGCCACATTTTACTGCATCACTAGAAAAACTATTTTTACTTGTTCATCATGTTAAAACAAAAACAAACTTGCTAAAACCAAGACTGTTAAGGAAAATGCAAAACAAGCATTGTCAAAAAGCTAGCAAAGTGGCTACTATATAGCCTACCAAAACCTGAAAAGTGAGAGATGTCAACAAAACAATGTAGTATGTTATCACCTTTGTTGGTTAATATAAAATGTTTTGAGTAACAGAAAAGTGATCCAAATGTCAATTTTAATGCTGCAGACACAAAATTTAAGAAAGGAACTAAAAGTAAATCAGCATTTTAATCACCGTTTTGCCTCATGTATTTGCATTCATGTTTCTTTTTGCATTTCTGGATTATTTTGGTGGATAAATGTTTTTTTTCATGAACATTCTGGGTTTATTAGAAATTACAGAATGGGAGTCCTGGTCATGTTACCTCTAGGTTATTACCAGCCTACTCTTCACTTGTGCCGCATTGCTTATTGACGCGTTCTGTTCGCTTGTCCTTGGCTTCACATACAAGTATTTAATTTGTGTGTCACTCATAGAAGGTTCCTCGCTTGCAGTTATTATGAGTTTTTACCTTGATGAGGTAGTTGCCTGCTGTTAAAAGGTTGGTTAAATTAAAGACAGTAGCTATGGATACACCCGTGGATCTTGAAATTCGAAAACTTATTCATACGTCACCTGTGACGTAACATTAACGCACGACTTGAGTGCAGTAGGCTTGGTAGAAACGAACTAAACGTTAAAGATAAACCCTAACCTTAACCCTAACCCCAAAACGTAACACCTAAGCCTGAAAAAAAGTAAAAAACAAAAAAACAAAAGTCAGCAAGGTGAGAGTAGTCAAACCGAAAACCATTGGCATAGCAGCTGTAATGCATAACTGTTACGCTATGAGATCCACACAGTTTGAGTGACAAACTGACCCTTTTATTTGCATTGCATCAGGACAGGCATATCTGTAGTCACTTCCTAAATCAAAAATGAAGGCATCTTGTTTGGCAGAGTGTTCTTTCTTCTGTATATTTTGTAGGTAGTGGCTACGGATCTGCCTGGCTCGATGCAGTTCTGATAAAACGTTGAGTTTGTCAGTGAAATGGCAGCGAGCTTGTAGCATAGAGGATGTGTATGAAGTCTTCTTTCTTCTTATGCAAATATTTTTCCATTCGGCGCTCAGCTTGGCGACTTTCGTTTTGGTAGTAGTGGTTGTACAAGTTTCTAAACTTTTCATATTCACAGTTTAGGTTTGCATTTGGGTTTTAGGTTTAGGGATTAGGTTTAGTACTAGGGGTCAGGTATAGGGGTTAGGTTTAGGGTTTAGAGCAGTGGTTCTCAATTGGGAGTGCGAGAAGGGACTTCTTGGGGTGCGAACTTCTCTGATAATATAAAAAACAATACATCAAATGGTGCAAGAGGTGCAAAAATGATTTTTCCTTCTGGACGGGGTGCAGGCTTTAAAATGAATTGAGAACCGTTGGTTTAGAGTTTAGGTTTAGGGTTTTGATTTCGGGGTTAAGTTTAAGATTTGAAACTTTAGATTCAGAGGTTATCTTTAGGAGTTACGTTTAGGGATTACATTTAGAGGTTAGGTTTAGGGGTTAGGCTTAGGGATTAGGTTTGGCGATTAGGTTTAGGGGATAGGCTTAAAAGTTAAGGTTTAGGGATTAGATTTAGGGGTTGGGTTTACTTAGTTTTAACGTTTTAAACTTTTCGTTTAAGGATTAGCTTTAGGGTTTATGTTTTACGTTTACTATGTCTCTACCAAGCTTACTGCACTCTTGTTGTGCGTTACTGTCACGTTACAGGTGGTGGATGAATAAGGTTTCAAATATCAAGGTCCACAGGTGGATCTGCAGCCACTGCCTATTTTGTATACCTGGTGTCTGGAATCATCAATGCTAAGCATTTATTACAGTGGTGCTATTTCTTATATCTTGGTATTTCAATTTAAAATTTAGTCTGAAATTAGTGGTATCATGGTCACCAGCTTCCTTTTTTTTCAGTGCCCTGGCATTTATGCTACTGCTATAGTTTCTTTCTTGTTTTTGAAATTCCCAATTTTTGCCAGATAAGCCTAACTCAAATCATGCTTTTTGGGGGACAGTGTCTCTTTTGCTGACAGCGACAAAGGTAGTGCTGGAGCTATTATACCACTTAGCTGAAGTCTTGGTTGAATTTTTCATGTGACATACACAATACACTTGGACTGGAGTAGCATATTGCCCCCCTTGTAATGTGTCCTAGAACTCCTAACCCAAAATGGATAGTATCCATGTCTGGTTTTCAAAACTTTTCAAAAGAGTGTATGAAATATCTTTACTATGCTAGCATAGCAAAGCCAAACAAACGATGCTGAGAACCAAACCGTCGACCACTCACACAGCAGAAATAGACACTTCCCACTCAACAAAGGCAGGTTCATAATATTGCTAGTGTCTTGAACTCAGCACTAGTATATGTGGACTAAGCTGGATACAATTCAAATGGCAAAATACTAAATAGTCCCAGCAGATCTTTTGCCAATGGCAGCAAAATAGGCACTACCTTTTTTTGGTAGGCATATCAATTTAATTTTGTATTAGGCCTATATGCTAGGAGTATTCCCTATATAAAGATGTTCAATCAAATTATGTTAAGTTACATTATAATGTAAATTGAAACAAAGTCCAAGTCTCTTGTCTTTTGCAGTGCTGCATTCAAAACTAACAAAAGAAAAAGGGGACAGTGTGAGTCTTTTTGATGAGAGGTTGTGCATTGACAATATTGATTATCCCTCAAACAAAAATTGCAACCATGCTAACTATAAATTCTTTAAGTTGTTAGTGAATTCATGATTTCATTTTGAACATGACTATGAGGGCATAATGAACTCAGTGAATAAGTTAATGACAAAAATTCTCTATAATTGTAGAGCACATAGTAGGAACCAATTAACTGTGTATTATGGAGTTCAGGTGCTCAGGTGACATTTACTTGCTTAGAAAGTTGGTCCAACACACAATTATATGCATAGCTGCAATGGGTAACACTTTTGAATGCCAAGTGGATATGAAGCCACTAGAAAATTACAGTTCTACAGTTGTGTTGATCTTATGCAAGTTTTACATGCAAAATAAATTCCGTTATAAAAAGTGACTTGATAAATTCTAAATAAAATGTTTTTTTGACAGATTGACTGATCATGTTTAGAAGCAAATTATATGGTTTATTGTGCTCTCAAAAAGGCACATCTCTTTTCCAAGGTGTGGCATGTGGTCAAAGTTCCACATTAGTATTTCCTAAAATCAATTTTACTTGTTGGCATCATGCCATGCTTTCTTTTCCTCGCTATGGTAACTCTAAGAAACAGCTTTGTCAAAGGTAAGCAACATTATCTTTTGTACCCACTACAATAAAAAGTACATTCTTTTATTCTGATGTTTTGGCATAATCACAACTCATCTAAATAAAATGACAAAATTACTGTTCATTGCTTTATTATTTTGTTGTTTCTTGGAGATAACGTTTTTTGTTGTAGGGACATTACTGTTCAGTATAAAAATCTGCAGCAACTCTTTTTTACATACCATTTTTATTCTGTTGCAATTTACCTGATTTTCAGTTTACCTGATTGCTGCCTTCCCTATCGGCAAGAGTCAGACGCACCTTCAGGAGAACTGAAGTCTTATTATGATCGTTACGTTTTTCCTGAACCTCCTGAATTAGTGTCTGAAAAAGAACATGATAGTGAGCACGTGTTTTGACTTGCTTGGCATAATGTGAATTTGTCTAATGTTCTGCTTCGTTCATTAATGGAATCAATTTTTGCATGCACTCCTTTTGCAGTGATTTTGAAGCGGGTAAATGAATGCATTGAGGATGAGGATCGTGGTCGTCTCTTTGCAGTCGTCCAAGTTGGTGGAAAACAGTACAAAATAACACAACATGATCTAGTACAAACTGTTGGAAAGCTCTCGGCAAATCTGGGTGACAGAATTCGTTTAGAAAAAGTATGACAGTTCTTTTTTTCTGCTCATACGGTTTTTCTACTCAAATCAATCACATATGCCAATCTCCATTTCTTCATTATCATCGTCATCATACAATTTTTTAACTTGGACCATTATCATATTATAATAGTTGGAAATTTAAAAGTGATAAGAATATTGGTTCATATGTCTTACCAATTTAATTCATTGTTTCTTTCATTAGCACCGTACAGAAATCTTTGCATAAACATGGTAGCGACCATAACTTGGCAAGCGTAGACGCATAAAGAGACTTACATGCATCACACAGATTCTTTCAACTAGAGACGATTCAGATAAAGTGTTCGTACAAGGTACAAGTAGTGTTGAGCTGCTCAAAACTTCACTTTAGAACCGAGTAGTGAAGAAAAAAATGAGTGTTGTATTGCCGGATATTTATCAAGTGTCTGATGGGGAGAACGTGTAAGGTTGGTCAGTAAAAGTTATTAAGGTACCGAGTTATTAAGCTTCCCCACATATTTTAATAATGGGGTATCCCATAATTAAAACGTATTTGTGTGCTTTGTCAAAGTTCCGATTCACATGTAGTTGATCGCAAGAACTTCATTTATTGAATCCCCCTCATGCGATTTTCTCCCAATGATCCGCGCGATCGATGTTTGCCTCCATGTCTGCTCGTCCGGATACGCTACTGCAGTGCAATTCAGTCGGGTGTACGGTGCACAAGCGTGCGCGTGGTAATTTACTTGGGTATACCACTGCGAAATGGTGTACCAAGAGTTCGTTGATTTCAAAACATTGCCATGATGTCACGAGTCAGGAAGCTGCGCAGCCTGACACGTGACATCACGGCAATGTTTTGAAATCATTGTGAAAGTGTATCACCCGCGGGGTTATTTCTAAAGCGGAGCACTTTTTCTGGTCTCCACTTCATATTCATTGTGATCATGAAATGAATCATGGTAGGATCATGAAATGAATCATGGTAGGAATCATGTGATCATGAAATGGATCATGGTAATCATGATCTTAAAATGGAAGGGCGCGTGAGATGGGTTAAAAAACACTGATAGTAATATGAGATATACAAGGTTCTTAAAAGCGTCGGAAGGAGTATCACGGCAAGAAAGCTTTTAAGGCACTGTTGCTACTGCATGGTGGTACGACGGACTGTTTTATCGACCATTTTATTACACGCGAAAAAAATCTGTGCTCAGTCTATGCATGTGTGTTTGTGTCAGAGTATTGGATTTACCCACGAATACCACTGTTCGCCTCAAGTTAGGTCTCAAGCTTGATAAAAAAATATGTTCGTGATAGGTTTTGCTGGTTGGTGGTCGAGATTTCACTCTGGTCGGTCGGCCGTTAGTCAGAAGAGGTCTTGTCAGAGTGGAAGCGACGGTTGTTGAGCACACGCCTGGAGCTGTGAAAATCGTTCAAGCTTTCAAGCGCAAAAAAAATTTTGAGAAAAGAAAAAGTTAGTAGTTTTTCTGTTAGGCTTGCAAATGGTACTGATGCTTAAATTCATCTTTTTTTATACAAGGATGCACAAATTTTAGACGCATTTGAGCAGCATGGACATGGTGTGTCAGTACTTAACCATTCCCCTATATTTTTGCCTTTCGGTTTTCAAAATTTTTAGGATTTGTTTTTTATTTTGACGATATTTACTCACCATCCAATAAATGAACGAGTTTGGAATGAATGGGATCTTGATTATAGTCATCAGAAAACACTATGATCGATACCAATTACTTCGTTTAATTTTTGCGGAAATACTAGTCATTGGTGCAATGCTCTGCTAAATTGCTCGTCGCTCAAGTTAAACAGTACAAGGATTTTGTTTCAGAGGTCACACAACACCACACTGTACTACGCATAAACTCGATTGAAGTCTACGCTGGGCTGGAATAAAGGCTTAGCACTGCCGTTGTAAGGCCTTTGAAGGGCGGCTTATATCTGAGGGATACCTGGATTTTGCAGCACTGGTCCACCTTTTCGTCTGTGGGAGATTGGATTGCTTGATCTAGTGGTCCAGGACGATACGGTTTGCTTCGCGTCTCGTGTTCAACAAGCAAACCGTTTCACGGCTTAAATTTGCAAGGCGTACAAACCTGAGTTGCATTTTTGTGCTTTGGCTCATGAACTTTTTCTATACGGACACTACTACGTTGCAAATTACCTGACGCATTTGGAACTGTTCGCGGTAGATGAGAGATTTTGTGTTGGTTTTAAATCGACTGCTTTGTCATCTGAAGTCTTTGTCCGGTGTTTCGTGGTGAAATGACATCTTCTATTACATTAAATTAAGGGCATTTCTGTGGCTTTGGCACCGCCCTGAAGTTATTCCTTCGGCCGGAAATTCCATATACGGTCGGTTGTTGAAAGCTCATTGCACGATGGTTGGTTCTGGATCTCTTGGTTCTCATGTTGTTTTTGGCATCTTTTGTTTGCTTATGTGGAGCTGTACATCTTGTTCCGTGACTCTTGTGTTGTTTTGACTGCTACTGAGACACTGTTGCAGACTGGGTACTTCACTGAATTGGTTTATTTCGAAGCAATTTTATCAATAGTGTTTGAAATACTTGGGAGATCTTGATTTTGAACCAGCAGTTTGTTGGCTGCATGTGGAAACTTGAAGGGCGCATTTCGCTGTTGTGCCACTATCCTAGTTAAGTTGAATTTGGTAATGAGCATGACAGTAATTTTGCCATTTAAACTCCCATTGGGTGACGATACTGGGCAATACCTTCACCATGTACGCTTTTACTGTTCTTAACTAGTTGGTATTGCGACTGTCTGAAGATCATGCGCGAACGTCATTTAATTGGTGCTTGTGTTGTGCGTCAACTGTAAGTTACTCGGTATCGTTCAAACCGTGTTGAGCAATTTCAGTTTTTTGCTGGTTCTTGTCAAGAAAATCGAACGCTATCGACCATTACCCGTTCACTACCATCTTAGTGGCAGCATATTTTTTCGAAGCGCGCCTCAATTTTGTGCAGATACCTGCAAGACTTCCATCATCTCGTGCTTAAACTGGTTGACGTTAACTTGCATTTCAGCAATGACTTGTCGGCGCGAGTTTCATGGAGCATCACGTAAAATGGCGAATCGCAGTAATTGTGAATTAGACCAAGCAACGAAGTAGCGCAGCTGCTCTGAGCGATTACAAGGGACATCTTTCCTTATGTGTTGCAATGCGGCGACCCCGTTGCTAACACATCACCTCACACAGTAGTTAAGTTCACTGTTGCTTGACATGGTGTGCCGTGCATTTGAAATTTACAAACGAACTGCTGGATACATGCAAGTGTTTGCTGCTTTTGTTACTTTTTATTTTTGTTCTGTAACAGGGCACTAGGTTTGCATGTAGTGAAACTAAGAACATGGCTTCAGCTTTTTTGTTTTTCTTTCAAAACATCATGGCAGCCGTACTTGCCAGTATGGTGGTTGCATCCACCGTTCCGTATATTCTTCTTTTGCTATGGTGAGTATGGTTTTTGCATGGAGTTGAACTGCAACACGAATTGTCTACACACAACAGAGTTAATTAAAAACCTTTGCCAAGTCGTGTTTCAAGCAACAAGGCCAGACCACAGATTTAAAAGAAATGATACCATATTTTTGGACTCGTTCATGATTTCATTGACAATATTATTTTTGCACTTATTTCTAATTGCCACTTAATTTTTCTTTGCTTTCTCATGCGAGCTTCGTTGTTATTTGCTTTCTCATGCGAGCTTCGTTGTTATTCTGCCAGGCACCATTTTCTGTATTTGATCGCTTGCAGCTGCTGCAAACCCTGCACGCCGCGAGTTGCTTAAAAACTTTGGCATATACTTAAATTTTTCAGCGTCCCACCGGTGCGGTTGGGTCTCGGTGCAAAAGTTATCTCCAATGAGTGCTCTGCAGAGTTTTGATTGTGGGCGACCACTCTTCATCGTGATTGGTACATTTGGCGAAATCGCCGCAATGATTTTGAGTACATAGCTGGGAGATTTGACGCCATGTCCGTACGTGACATGCATAGCTGCCCCACATGTCTGTAGATGGTGTGAGCGTTGAACGAAACTAGTTCCTAGCGAATCGCCATTGCTCATGCGTTTTCATCACAGCTGGATGTTGATTTCGCGCTTCGTACATGAAACCTGGTTCCACCAAGTGGAAGATGCTCTGTGGGGATTGTATCAGAAGTTGGTCGTTTTCGCTTTTGAGCATTGCACAGGTACGTTTGAATTTAATTTGAGGCATGCGAGAAACGTACGGTATTCGCAACAACGTGCTTGTGAAGCGTAGTAATTCGGATATTTTACGCCGCCCATTGAAACTTCACAGCGTTATTTTTCAGTTAATTTGTTAATCACCTTCGATCTTGTGTGTGGACCTAGCAACAGAATTGTACCTTTTTGTTTAATTGTAACAGCAAGTTTGTTGAGTTGTTAATGCTTGGTCAATCAGGCACAGCTGTGGCCTATAGGTTTTTTTTCGGTCATGGGCCAGAATATTTTTTACATGGCCAGAAAAAAAATTAAGTCAATTTGGTTAGAAATATATACTAATGAATAGTGTTACGGCAAGTTTCAATACTACTTATGGTACAAGTGACCAAAATGTCTCAGCGAAAAAAAAACAGGCTGTGGTTTGTCATTTACCATCACTCAACGTAGGTGGGTGGAATTCATGCCTTTTTAACTGGTTGTAAATTTCTCCACTGAACGCAGTAGGTTGTTTCGTTGTTTCGAAAGCGGTGTTTTGTAATTTAAATTGTTTTTCTTGCCATAGGCGTTGAAGTCTACGTCAGCGGGTCTTTGCCGAAAGTCCGAGAAAATAGTCTGGTGATTAGCAACCATCAGTGCATGGTGGACTGGATTATTGCCGATTTCATTGCATTAAGGTAACGAATGGAAATAGGCGATATTCAAAAGCTACTTGAAAAAATAACAATCGATGGCAAAAATTTAGGCGATCCAGTTGTTGACATAACACTTTTCTGTGTTGCTAAAGCAAATCGGCGCCGTAGAATCAATTACATCAGGGGTCACCAACATGGCGCCCGTGGGCACCAGGTCGCCCGCGAGCTTGTTCTGACAATAGCATAAACATGATCAGTGTCTTCATATGAATATCTTCAATTTTTATTAATGATAACGTAATTGAAGACAAATTGAGCAAATTTTTATTTCAGAAGTGTGTGTATCAAACTGGTAGCCCTTCGCATAAATCTGTACCAAGAAGTAGCTCTCAGTTTCAAAAAAGTTGGTGACCCGTGAATTACATCTATCTATTTTTCGAAAGGCGGTACTGCTTTTTATCACAAACTATGAAAAGACTTTATGGTAAAGCTCTGTCCGCCGAACAACTGGCACAGCGCAAAGGCGCCGAATTTCACCCTGAGGACCACAGGGCCATTCGAAGTTTTGCAGTTGTGCTTTTATTTATCAGAAACGTTTTTTGTTTTCTTCTTCACGAACCGAACAGCAACTCTTGCTTCTCGTCTAGAAAACGCTCTTCCGCTCCGCGTACGCGCGCGTCACAGCTTGTTCGTATGTGTTGTGCATTAACAGGGGCTGGCATTGTCATTTTGGGAACCCGCTGTGGGTCAGTTACGTTACTATTATAAAGTATCAATTTGTTGACGTCACGATTTTGGGGTCACATGGAGACCAAACGTTAAGCTATTATCCCCTTTGCACTTCGTGCCTCCCATGTTGTTGTCTTACCGTTACATGCGTTTCTGTGCAGGCAAGGCATGGTGGGAAACATGCGGTATGTCTTTAAAAACAGCTTGAAGTACTATCCGCTGTTCGGCTTTGCCTTCGGAATGCACGGCGGTGTGTTTGTTCGAAGAGATGGGAAGCACAACGACAGAAACATGAAGCGTGTCATGGAGACGCTGGTCAAGCGGTAAACTCTCGCGTTGTTTTGGCTTGGAAACGCGGACTTGCACCTCTTGCCGAACCATGCATCACGTCCGGAAGCGCTTGCACCCAATGCGCAAAGGCAAACCACCCAGAACGTGCACCGGCTAAGCCTTTTCAAACGTAAAACGAAATCTTGTGATCAGAAATATTTCAAGGCTCACACAGTGGCGTACCTAGATGCTTGAGACAGGTGGGAAACTTAGCTGAAAGGGGCCCACTAGCCAACACTAAAAAAACTTGAGAAATGATGGTGAATCGGGATGTGGATGGCTATAGTAAAACCCTAAATCACTGAAAAATACTCTGAAAAACGCAAAAAAACAACAATCCTACTGAAAACCAAAAGAGTTATAAAACCGAAGTATAAACTAAGCGGGTCCCGATTTTTACATTAAGCTTGTCAGAGGGGGCGGCTCGCACCCCTGTCCCCGCCAGTTACGCCGCTGTCCTGATACTGAAGCCATCTTTTCGCAAAAAGTTCTACGAAACAAGATCAACACCTGTGGTGGAACAACTAAAGTTGAACATTTTTTTGCAGATACATTTCATCTGTACTTGTGTTTTCTTAAGTTTTTTTTCAGCGGAAGTGGATTAAAAACTGCTGTTTTTTTCAGCAAAGCCGATCTCTATTTCCTCATTTACCCCGAGGGCACGCGATTTACGCCGCATCGCGAAGCGGTGCTGAACAAGAGCCGAGAATTCGCCGTTGCTTCCGGACTGAAACCCTTGAATCAGGTCAGTTGTCGGTCACACGGAGCGACTGACAGTCCTACGCGAAGTTTATAACTGCATGCTGTAGCTGCGGTACTGATGCTTTGGTCCAGTCATTCAGCGCACGAATTTAACAAGCAACTTTCGAAATACGTCATGCGCACAGGTTCTCACACCGCGCGTGAAAGCGTTCGATTGCAGTCTCGCCGCGCTGAAGGACTACGCTCAAGCCGTTTACGATTTGACAGTTGTGTACGACGTCGACCGTGCGAAGGGCAAAGGTAAGACGTTCGCTTGTTGCCAGCGCGCGAGAGGTAAACGTGCTTTTTTTCAAGATCAAACGAATGAACTTTGACCTAGTCGAATCAAAGTGCAACCGAAAGCTTTAAACAAAAGACCAAGCCATCGCAGCATAATCCAGCGGGTCATTTATCTTGCACTTCGGCCGCTGTTTGCTGCCAGTGCGAGTTGCTGTGCTGTTTGTCACTAGGACGGCAGTCACGTGACATTTGCCTTCTTGCTGCGCTTGCGTTAGCTAAGCATGATTGTTAGAAGGTCGATCGAGGTGCGACGACGCAATTACCACGCAAGCGTTCGTGGCTCGGTTGGATGCGTCGCGTTTGTGAAACGTGACTTCGACTATATCGATGTTCACCGCAGGTACAAGGCCAAAAGCACCCAACCTGTGGCAGTTCTTAGCCGGCAGATGCGAACGGGTTTACGTCCATTTCGATCGTATCCCCATCGACGAAGTGCTGCGTTCCATTTCGATTTATGATGCGGTTGGCGATGGTCCGACCTCAGGTTCAATGAAGTGGCTGCACCATCGGTTCGAGCTAAAAGACCAGATGCTAGAGAAGTTTTACTTCGGAGAAAGTGGTACCAGTATGTGTTGAACTAGTTTAAGAACTTGTTTCTTGTCGAAATGCCTTTACACAATTCTTTGGGTTTATCTGAACAACAACGTGTCAACAAAGCCCAATATATTATTTTTGTTGAAGTGCCACAATCAAATGTCTCTTACTCAAATACACAACGGTCTATGCCAGTGTTTCTTAAAGTGGGCGGAATCGCCCCCTTGGGGGCGAATTTGATGGGCAAGGGGGCAAAAATACCAAAGGGGGCGATAGGGGGGCGAAAATGCTCAATTACTAATCGATCATTGAGTTAACTTCAGTACCCTACTATTATGACTTGTTAGACTCTTTCAAATTTTGATTTACTATGACAATCGTTGGAGGTTGTTGCTAAAGCAATTTATCTTACTCTGAATTTTTACCCTGGATCGTCTATGTGCCCCGCTACAGTGTGGATTATTTCAGGGCTGCCGAGCCGTCGTAAAAATGTCACAGCTCCGGCTCCGCAGCTCTTCTTTTCGTGAACATGGCTCCAGCTCCGGAGCTCTCTTTTTTCATGGCTCAGGCCCAGCTCTTGCTTCTGTTCGCTTTCACACCATTAATGTTTTAATTGTGTTGGTGTGCATCAAGTTGAATGAAAAATGAATTAAATCAAGTACACAAAACCAAGAGAATATACCAAACTTTTTGAGCAATTTTATCCAGTAGTTTTTGACATGCAGCGCTCTTACCATAAGGAAATCAGCGAGAAAAAAACAATCACAGGTTCAGACAATTCAGAGAACAGTTACTGTACTAGCAGAAACGTAATTCAAGATAACGGTAATATAAACAACTTCTGGAAAGGCAGTCGCTGGTTTTGCCGTCAATGCCTGGGGACCTTTTGTTGTTTCTTACGACCAGAATCAAGAAAATGGTTGTTTGGAAAACTACATTTGCGTCCGAGCTTAAACACCACCCAGTCCCAATTGACCAAGTGTTCTGCACTCGTTGTATGCTTTGCCTGTTGCAGTCATGGCGATGCCAGCTAACAGCGCTGCCCGACATAGGTGTAGGAGCCAGCAAATTTTTGGGGGTGCAAAGGATTTTTGCACAAAATTTCCCAAACTTGCCCAAAAAGTTGTCGTGCAACTTTTACCGACCGTTTTTGTGGTGTGACCTCCAACAAAATGGTCGTTACTTGTTTGTCTGCAAACCTTGGGCGCCATTTTTCGAAGTCAAACAACGTTGGGCACCATTTTTGCCCAAATTTTCAGGGATTTTGCTGGATTTTCAACAAATAAAAACGTTTGGGGGTGCGCTTGCACCCCCTGCACCCCTGCCTTCTACACCACTGCTGCCCGGGCAAACCATGCAAAGAGCGCAAAACACAGTCAATTCTCATGTGTTATTTCAAACACGCACACATTGGCAATAACATAAATACGAAGATGTGTTTAAAAGCCCTTTGTTCAAAGAAATAGTATGACTTCTAGCAAGGAATTCACATTTAACTTTTTAAATATATCTGAAAACTTCTGATTTCTTGTCTTTTGCACTCATAATTGGAAGTCATGAATCGCAAAGTAATGCACAATTTATTCTGCAAAGCTTAGGAGAAAATAAGACCGATGGTTACCGTGCTGAAAACATAGATTGTTTCCACAGATGAAAACCAAGAAAAGTCCACATTTGTTTACACTGATTTTTATACCCTCCTGATAATGTACTGCTGTGCAAAGCAATGCTAGTTAGCCATCAATTATTTATAACTTTCATGTTATGCTACTGCTTGTAAACGTAATTTTTCCTAGTCAACTTCGCCAGTATAGTAAACCTTGCTAGTAAGCCTAATGGTTTCTAATAAAAATTCCTACTTTGCAATGGCATGCCGTGCATTTCACGCTTAAATCTGCAATGGTATCATATCTTAATCATACTCCCTGCTAACAGCATGACTACACAGCTACAAAAGCTGTGGCTGTTTTATTACATACCTTCTCGTCATAGCTCAGTTCGTTTAAGATCGCTACACTACTACAGACCCGGTTTGATCATTCTAACTAGAAAGTAAGATGTGGTAGTTAACGTTTTTCTTACTTCTACAACAGTGGTTCTCAACCATTTCGCTGAAGGGAGCCAAATCCAGACCTATGATTTTGTTAGAGAGCCGCACAAACAAATTTTACCACAAGTCAATTGACACGTTTTGTTTTATTGCACTAACGAAGTCTGTTGCACAGAATATCAGAGATGTTTATTGAAAAACAGCCGAGGGCCGCACAAAGGGTGCTTGGGAGCCGCATGCGACTCTCAGGACCGCGGTTGAGAACCACCAGGCCCGTCAGGGGGCGGCACTAAACAAATTTTCCTTAAGTCAATTGACACGTTTTGTTTTATTGCACCAACGAAGTCTGTTGCACAAAATATTGGAGGTGTTACTGAAAGGCACTGCCCATCGAAAGGAATCCTTCCCCAGCAAAGAATCAGACACTAAGCCAATGGTTCCCAACCGGGGTGCCATGTACAATACTCAGGGGTGTCGCGAGCTAATGTGTTTTTCAATATATCATTGAAAAGATATTTTCAAACTGTCGCCACACCTCAAACCAAATTGCTATGGGTGCCGCAAGTTATAGTTTTCTTTTGTTGGGTGCCGAAAGGCTAAAAAGTTTGGGAACCACTGCATTATTAAGCTCTTACAGAGTATATATTTCGCCTACGAAGTAGGCATCATCAGCTCTTATTCAAATAGTATATGTTATAGAAAGATTGCCAAAAGCCGCACAAATGATGCTTAGCAGCTGTGTGCGGCTCATAGAACAGTGTTTGAGAACCATTTTTGTCAAGTAACACCACGCCTGCCAGCTACGATGTCACAGCCTTAGCGATTATTAAATAAAAGAAACATCAAAGCTTGCAGATCCATTGTTGCAGTCTGGTGTCGTAACTCGTAACAACTGTGTTTAGTGTGCTGCATAGAGCACACGTAAATCTGTTTGGGAAAACCGTTAGTATCTAGGAAAGGACCCGGAGCCCGAGCTACCTCTCAAATGGCCATAAATCCGGTCCTAAATTTTTTAACTGAGCTCCGACTCCAGGGAAAATGCCCAACTCCGGCTCCGTAGCCCTGGATTATTTTCACAAGAATTCTGAACGTAATATTAGCGTCGAAATACAATATTGCTTAGTTCAGTTTTTAATTGCTTGGTTCAGCTATTTAATTATTTCTTTAAATAAAATTCTGTAAATTTACTACCTTGTGTTTGCTTTATCAGGCTTGGGGGGCGAAGACGACGTGTCGAGTGTGAAAAGGTGTCGATTGAATAAAAAAGTTTGAGAAACACTGGTCTATGCATTTTAGCAGTTTGTGTGGAAGGTACTAAAAAATGCGTCCAGCGATTGTGTCCAACGACTTATCGACCTGCCATTTGTGGTGATCGTACAGCGGTCATGTGCCAGCAGCTATTGTGAGTGCTGCTTTGAGCAAACTATTCATGGTTTCAATCGATTTTCCAGAAAGTAACTTTTCCACAGGCCGTCACCTTTCACCATATCGAATTATTTTGGGCATGGCGGCTAAACTGCAGTTTTAGATGTTATACTTGCATTATTTTGTGTCTGGAGTCGGACATTTGGGGTCTCAAAGCCACAGGCCTTTACTAAGCTACCGGTCTACCGTGACCTGCTAAAATTCAGGCCTTCAACCCAGTAGGTTTTAGACCCAAAATCACCTAACTCATTGGTTCTCAAACCTTTTTGGAAATGATGTGATTGCCCTTCGGGCAATATTTTGTCCATCAAGCACCTCGTGCCTGTAGTCGTGAGAACAATAATTAAAAAGAAATGTACCTAATAATAGCTATTGCACTTTTACTTTAAAATTGAAATTACATCAGGAAAAAATTTGTGTAGCTCTTGGAGCACCTTGGTGTGGCCCGAGATACACGTATACCCCCATTTCAGAAATACTGCTCTAACCTGTATGTTGAACCTTGCTCCTTTACTTAATCATGAACCTTGTTACTTGAACCATTTTGTCTTGGGTCCTGAACAAACAGCGCACATTTTGCGCATTTACGAGCGGATTTTGCCTTAAAGTTGTCCGATATCGTGACGAAGTCTAAGCGAGCTCACTTTCATCTTCAGTTTAGTCGCAAAGCTTTCAATTCTTTTGATGCGCCACGCGTTAAGCATGGAACAATGCGGCCGTGCTTCATTTCAACAATTCGCACAACTAACTTTCGGGCGTATGTGGCTTGTTTCCAGATCACCTTTCCAAGGAGGAGGGCTCAACGGCGATTCCTCCGGAGGTTGCAGTCGACGTGCGAAACGGCAAAAGATCATTCCTCCCGCTTGCCAGCACGCTTCCCTCTTTTGCTGCATGGACTCTGCTGCAAGCTCTGCTTTTGTATTTTCCACTAGGAAGGCTATTGTATCTGTTCACCGCAACTGTTGGTGTGCTTGTTTTGTGCGTATATGCGCATTGCTATTTGTAAAGGTGTCCTCTCAAAAGTATGAAACTGGTGTTTCCGATGCTTGTCTTGCACTATGTATCGTTTCACCGAATCAGATGCGACCCTATATGTCAGTACCAATATTTTTCTTAGCTGCTAGTAGAATTTTTTAGTATGCAAAGGTTTGTGACGTTCTCTGGTTTAAAGCTCTTTTGCGATGAGATTTCGAGGATAAATGTTTCTTTCCAGCAATCGACCAGTTTTCGAATAAATTGCTTCGTGTTCTGATCAGCTGTTTTGTAACAAATTGTCCGAAGTGTTTGCGCTTGACACACATGTGATGTGTTAATGGTGCCCGTGCTGACAAACAGTACAGCTAACTACACCACTGTTGCCTGTGGTCATCAGTACGACTAGTATAGAATCTTGGCAGTCTTTTTACACGGTGTTTACTACGACTCAATTCAGCTACAACGTATGGTACTTCCCCTGTTTCGCCACTTATGCATTGTTTTCTGGTGTGGTTGTCTCAATGTCCTTGTCGCAGTAGCGAGGAAATTGACTGTCGCGTCACACCAGGATAATGACGTTTCTGACCATCCGAAATGGGAGCCCGCAAACACATGCATATGGCAAAGACTATGGTTGCGTGATGCATCCTTCCGTGGTTGATTTTCCGCCCAGACTTGGACACAGTTTTTTTTGCAAATGAACGGCTGCCGCGATCGCTGTCGCCTCCAAGGAGAGAATCGACTGTAATTGCATCGTAGGTTTTCGAATGTGGTACCGATCGGTTGGCATTGGTTTTTGATGAAGATAAATTGGTACGTGAGAGTTCTACCTGGCAGTAAAATTACTTGTGTCCATGTTACGCTTGCAATGTTACATGACTTCCTGGTACATTCGGTTGGCCCTGCTCGTTTCTTCACTCGTCATCCCATGTAAAACGTTTAATGCAATGTGCGAACCAGTGCGTTTAAAAGTGCAGTGTGTTGCAAAGAGATTTTGTTGCTGAAACGCTACACATCATCACTCGTTGTCTTTTGTCTTCGGATTTTTCATGCACTTTCGCTTGTTCTTTCGTTTGCAATGTTCTAATATCTAATATCTTTGCTCTCCCACTCCCACGCAAGAACACACTGCACTGGTGTTTCATCAGGGGGTAAAAGGACGTGGCCTTATCGCCGCTGTTGTAACGGGTATGCGATTCGAAACAATGATGTGATTGCAAATAACCCTATGCTCAAGTTTCCAACGCCTGCTGGTGAAAGACTACCTTAACTAATCCTATACCTGAGACTGTGCTACTATGACAAAGGCAGCTTGTCGCTTTGCTCGCGACTGCTTTATGCAAACTTTTGTGTTATGTATTTTGTGTTATCAACTCGTATTGCTAAATGTCAATTTCGCCAGACTCGGGGTATCCTGCCCAGATGGATAAATCTATCTGTTGAATTGTTGCACTATAATAGTGCGAAGAGCTGAGACGTTGACTACAGTGTAGCGCCATTCCGAAAATTTACAAATTATTCCAATCACAAACTTGTGACATTTTTACACGTGGATTAACCGACAGACGGACATGAGTAAGCAAGAGTGTTACAGCATTATATCATGCTGTTATCGGGCTTGAGTAAGATGGAATTAATTTTGCCCGTAAATAGTTCCGGCATAGTAACTCGCCGTGCGACGTGCAGCTTATTGAAAACATGGGTATGAGTTGCGTTCGGTTGAGAGAAATTCTCTGTTTGGCAAAAAGCAGTTGCATCTTGAAACGTTTCAAACATCCTCTCGTAGCATTTACCTTTACTAAGACTAATTCGCCATTATTCTTTTAGTGTATGAATACTCGTAATGTTGAACTGTTGCTGATCGGTTTTGCCACGTGTTGCAGTTATCATTATTATTCTGCAGTAAAACTTATAAACATTAGTGTATATAAATTCGACATGTGTCCACGCGAAACGGCTAAATTCTGAAATACGTGGAAAAACGCTTCGTGAAAAACACTTTCAGAGTCAGATAACAGCTGCTTGGGGAAAAGCACATACGTCCGGGTGGGTTTCATGCTTGTATTTCGGTCATAAAACAACGGCAACGACCTGGTTTCATGGATTAATATTTGCGAAATCTCCACCCCCCTTCCGATGCCCGCGATTGTTGCTGCAACAAATGACGCCCAACGTGTCGGTGGCTGGAATTCACTGTCGCGTTCAAGGTCGTCTTGAGCTTGTGAAATGGAAAGTAATGTGGCGAGGTTATTACGCCTTATATATAACGCTGAACTGAGTTCGTGACAGCAGTAATAGAGTGAACCTGGTCGACCCGGAAATCTCTGCTGCTGTCAGCGTAGAGTTGTCAGTTCTCACTTTAGATGGATCGAGCGACGCGGCATTGTGGCTGCAACATATCCCTTAGGCTGCAGTTCACAAGTGCAGAAATCGTACGAATCACAATGTCATCATCAGTTCAGCTGTTACAGTTTGCAGATCAGCCAATTGAAAATTACCAATGACTAAGAGAGCTGAGATAAACTCCAGGATACAGAAACACGAGCAATTGGCACCGTTCACACTCCAGCACCACAGTTCCTGCTGCGGCATGGCACGTATAAGCTCATGACAAAATTCATACTATGAAGACAAGGTGTTCGAACTGTGGAGTATCGTCGGGTAGAGACGGACAGAGGGGCCATGGCCCCCCCAAATTTTTAGAAAATATAGTCATTTTGTGCTTAGGCGTTTTTTCAAGCAAAGTAGTGTTATTCGCCTAAAATCACATTTTTGCGCTGGCTACGCCACTGAAGACGGATTAAAGATCTACGGGGTTCTCGAACAGTTTGGGTTTTGAGGAGACTCCCGCTAATCTTTTGTCATAAGTACACCCTGTAATTGTGCTCAAATGCTTATACTTCTTAACACGCTGCAAAAAGTAATATAATGTTGAAATCAAAGACATTGTCGTTGGCAAGGTGCTTGCTTATCAAATGATGGCGCCGCAAAAAAATTTACTCTTTGCACTCTCCTGACATGAACTTTTCAAAAGGCTTCTTAAGGAATAAGTAAACGGAACTTGCTTTTTCAAACTTCGTGTGAGGAGTAGCTACCAAGTTGTTTTGTTAGATTAGAAGTTCACACTACTTTTATTTCTTTATTCGTTGCACTCAGACTCATAGCCCAAATCACAGGTATGGGTGTCGGAAGGGGGTGCATTGGTTCAACCCGAAATTTCAAATTTGCTGTTTTTCTATTAATTTTTTAGAAGAAAACCGTTTTTCTCGTAGTTTTGAGTTAGTAAAATGAAATTTCACCACTGTTGGCACACTCTGGAAAAACGCTTTTGGTCACCACCTGGAAAAATCGACGATTGCACCCCATCTGGAAAAAAACATTCCGACGCCCATGGACACAGGGTTTAGCCAAAGACACAAGGATACAAAAATACTTAGATACAACACATCGCAAAGCAGGTGTTAGGCAATACACACATACGATACTGAAGATGAATAGACACTAGGGTTGCCAGATCACTTGAAAATTTTTCAAGGACATTTTGTAGTTTTGCGATTGTTTAAACTTTACTTCATGCCTATTTGAATATGTTATGGATACAGTGGTGTAGGTGTAGTACTTATTGTGACGACACAGCTATTTATGAATAGTTCTCTTTTTACTACACAACTGTTTGAAACCAACATGATGTAACAACGCGTAACTTATTGTGCTTGGTTCATTATGATCATTTAATAGCTCACGCGGATGTCCTAGCAAACAACTGACAGCATGAAGCACGATATTGCCCCTAAAACCGCAGTGGACAGAAATTCACTGCAAGCTTACTTCTAGATTTCTTGCAAATTTTGCAAAAACTTGTATATCTGAATTGTCAAGCCATTTGTTTCGCGGCCCCATTTGGGTCGCAACCCATACTTTGAGAAGCCCTGCCTCAACAGACACTGAAACAACGCACCAGTTACTATTGCATTTGGTCATTCTCATACAGAAGCGTTACATTGTGGGAGAAAATGGTGATTGCAAAAGGCATCAGGCAACTGAAGTGAGCCGAAAACTTTAGATGAAAATGCACATCGTTGAATCAAAGCACACAAATTGTTTCTTATCAAGGCATAAAATGGGTTAACTTGATGCGGGTGAACACTTTCATTCCTAAATAATTGGTATCACGGGCGCAATTAGGTGGGGGACACGGGGAACGCGACCCCCGCTTTTTCAAACAGTGGGAATATAATATGCCATGACCCCCAAATTTTTCTCTTTAGGTTTCGTAATATATTGGTTTCACACCAAGCTGTCCACCCACATTTAACAACAAAACTGCGCCCATTATTGGTATGTGATGCATTGCAAAATGTGATACGCATTATTGTAGGCTATTCACAGGCGCTTAAAACTCCTCAACACCAACGTTTTCAGTTATCACTCGTTAACCGATAGAGCTAGAGAGTTAATCGAACTCTCAAAAGAAGCAGTCTTTTTGTTTCGATTTGAAACTTTTTGGGTACTTCTGGGTTTGTAACAGTGGTGTAGCCAGCCCAAAAATTTTGGGGGGAAAAATGTTTGATTTTAGGCGAATAACACTATTTTGTTTATAAAACACCTCTCAAACCACAAAATGACTATATTTTCTAAAAATTTGGGGGGCATGGCCCCTTTGGCACCCCCGCTACGCCTATGGTTTGAAACTCTTATGGGACAGCGTGATGTCATGGGGGTCACGATAAAGTTATTGGAACCTGCCAAAATTGTTAATGGGAAATTAACCCGTTTCTTATTTTAAAATAAACTAGGCAAAAATCCGTATCTTTTGAGTCCTTAGTTCATAGGCATGGACGTCGGAAGAGGGGACCTCAGAGCCCCTGGATTTGAAATTTGACATTTTTCTGTTACATTTTTAGTAAAAAAGGTTGTTTTCTTAATTTCGAGAAGGAAAAACGAAATTTCATCAGTTTTGCCCCCCCTGGAAAAATTCTTCCGACGCCCATGTTCTTAGGCGTAGCCAGCCAGTGGAGGGCCATGGCCCTCCCAAATTTCTAGCGTTTCTTGTCAAGGCGGTGTCCAAAACAAAATACTGTTGCTCGCTTAACCCAAATCAAAAGATTTTCCCCCCCACGCTCCAAATTTTGGGCTGCCTACGCCACTGCCTTGGTTGGCCATCTCGTGTTAGCGGTGGCAAGTTATGGTGAAAAATTGGCAATTTTGAAAATTTCAAAGATTTTAGACTGTGCGTACTTGCACCACAGTTGGCAGGCGTACATCTGCATGCATAAGCGTACGGCATGGGGATGCAGTCGCATCCCCAACGCTAAAAAATTGGCCATTATTCAGGCAAAAATGTTCAAAATTTGGGCAAAGTATACAGCTGCATTTACATGTAAGTGAGGTAGTGTCTATATTCCAAACTAAAGCAAAATGATAACCAAATCAACAGCAAAATAATGAACGAAACGGCAAAATAGTCTGACCTTGATGGCAAAATAGACACTGCCCTTGAGTGAACTGGAATCATGTGGTAATTCCAGCAGCCTTCATCAAATTTGGGCCAACTGAAAAACTTCATTAAGTTTTGGGTAAAATTAGAAATATTTTAGTAAAATAGGAGCATTTGGGTAAGGTACAATAGCTTCAATTAAATCCGGGCAAACGAGAAAAGCTTCAATCAAATTTGGGTGAAAACAAAAACATTAGATAAATTGGAAACATTTCGGTGAAGTCCATCAGTCAAATCAAATTTTGCCAATTTGCAACAGCTTCATTCAATTGTGGGCAACTTCAAACAGTCTTGTTCAAAGATGGGCTGTACAGAAAAGCTCCATTAAAATTTTAGTACATTCAGAAATGTCTGGGTGAATTGTAAGAGTTTTATTCAAATTTGGATAAACTCAAAATCATTTGGGTATATTTTAACAATCTTAATGAAATTTGAGCAAATTTGGACAACTTCATTCAAATTTGGGTGAAGTTAAAAATGTTTCCATAAGTTGGACAAATTTGGGTAAATTCCAACAGACTAAATCAACTTTGGCCAAACAACAATAGCCCCATTCAAATTCGGGCCAAGTGGAACATCTTTATTCAATTTTGGATAACTTCAAACACCTTTATTAATTTTTGGGGAACTTCAAACAGCTTCATTCGAATTTGAATAATACACAATTACTTCATTTAAATTTGCATACATTTAGAAACATTTGCGCAAATTCCAACAGCCTTAATCATATTTGGGAAATTGAAACAGCTTCATTCAAACTTGGGTACAATTCGAGCCATCTGGGCAAATTGGAAGAGTGTCATTCAGATTTGCATAATTTATAAATATTTGAGAAAATTACAACAGCCCAAATCAAAATTGGACCAACTGAAACAACTTCATTCATATTTGGGTAGAGTTAGAAACATTTCAATTTGGGAACATGTAGCCTAGTAGTGGTAACTCACCATTCCAACTAACTCTAATTTTTGTAAATCTCAAATTGGTGATGCTGTAAAGTGTACAACTAAAATGTACAGTAGCTGCAAAATGTTTTGCGGTAGTAATGTGGCATAGCTGTGATATGATAGTGTGCAGTTTTCGTGTTTCAAACTTGCTTGATGTTGTGAGATTTGCAAATGCAAATCTGTTTCCATGAAGTATTCATGAATATAATTAAATACATAACTGCAGCTGTAATATGTTGCGTGGTAGTAATGTAGCTGTGATTTTATACTGTTTAGGTTTTCATATTTTCCGTTTGTTTCATGCAATGAATTGCAATGTTGCATCCTGCCAAATTTTATTGTTTCAATTTAATGCTGTGAAGTTTTCATGAACAGTAGCAACTGCACTATTCATTGTACTGCATAATTCATTTATGCTAATGCAGTCCAGTGAAGCACTGCCATTTGATGAAATATTCTTGTTGACGTTACAAGTCATTTGTCATTCGAAATGTGCATTTGTACACATTCCTTAGTACTTGATCATATAGGCTGCAGTATTTGCGTGTATCAGTCTCATATTGCTATTTTTTCTTAGCATGCTGTGTTTAGTGCACATTTAACTAAGCTGGAGTGGATTTTTGGTTTTCATAATGTGACTTTAGAAGCTGTAAGCGGTAGTATTTTAAGTACAACACATTGCAGTGAAGATTGCCAATGTGGAAGGTTAAGCTATTTGTTATGTATTAAATAGCCTCCTTTCCCTCTAATTACTTGAGACGACCTATTTGCGGCAATGTAATACTTGAAGCTCGTAACCCGATATTTTACTTTTTTTCCAGATTGGTTGCTATTGTGGCCAACACAAATGCACACATCTATGCTAGAGAAGAACAGCTCGTAACTATTAGGATGATCGTGTTGGAAGAATAATTTTAGAACGTGTATAAAAACTTAAAAATGCAGATAGATTCTGAACAACACCTTCCACGCGTGGTGGCATGAACAGCAAGTTTTGGGAGGATTTAATTGTAATTAGCTAACATTTTTCAACACAATAAATATTACCATTGTTTACATGTAGCTATGCAGAATATTGATTGCTAGTTGAGGGCGTACGGCTTTGAACCACAGTAATTGGTAGGCCTAATTAGGCATGCAGAAACCTTGATTAGTTTACAATGGTACGTTTCGGTCTTAAAATTAAGACTTGCTGTTTATACGTTATTTGGGAAAGCAAGATCAAATTCGGGCAAAAATTGTTTGCATCCCTGAAAATATGCACTCTCGTACACTTATGTCTGCATGCAATAGGCACGAAACAGGTTGTTTTTAACTGCAGTCGAAAACTGAGCAAAAGTGCCTTTGTGTTTGTTTGCCGCACAATAAACCGTTTTCTCTAATTGTTTCAGATTGCCATTTGTCATCCTTTAGTGTGGCATGATGTAACACAACAAAAGATTTGGCCTGTTCAGAAAACATAATACCTACGCTGTTCAGTCAGACAACTGATGTAACACATTGTTTATATTTGTTATAGGGAAAAGCTATACCGACTGATTTTTTGCAGCGTTTCAAGGACCGTAAAGCCACTGTAGTGGCTCGAGACAATTTCGGTCATATCTCCCCGACCGATCGCTCTATAGAGTCAGTGAAGATACAATAAGATAAATCCGTGTACTCATTGATTAGATAGACAAAACAAGTACCTTCTTAAATTCTGGATGGCAGTATGACGTCACGAGGTCTCAGAGACGCAATAGGACAAATTTAAAAAGTTTCAAATGCCAATTTACCCGTGAAGCGTACACCCGGTGTTTTAAAAAGTAAACGAAAATACGTATCTTAATCCTTGATTAAATCTCTAGCGCAGGGGTTCCTAACCTGGGCTGCCTATCTGAAGGGGTACATTTAAGGCAGTGTTGCCACTCTGTTGTTACGGAAAAGTACTAGATTTCATGATAAAAAGCACTAGATTCACAAAAAAACACTACATTATAAAAGCAAACTTACACACGGTGAAAATGCCCAGAAAATGCGTTGCAATGCCAGCCATAGACATTGTGCAACCCATTTTAACCCAGAGACAAAGAAAGCGGGAGATAGCAGCAGCGCTTGTGTTTGTTTGTACAGGTCACTGAAACTTTTAACAGATGACCAAGTGACTTTGGAGCGGTTTAACTCAGAATAGATTATATTTTCTTGTGTAATTTAAGATTTAATCAGGTAGAATTTTTAGCAAATTTTAATTGCACGAAACCAAAAGGTCTCAATTGCAGTTACAATTACACAAAAATTGTGCAATCACTTACATTCAGCTCACTCATAAAAAACACTAGATAACCATTAAAACGCTAGATGAAATGAAAAAACACTACATCTAGTGGAAAAACACTAGGAGTGGCACCGCTGATTTAAGGTAAGAAACAGAGAGTAAAAATATATTTATATACATATATCAGTGAACATCAGTTTCAAAAATCATTATATACTTACTGTTAAATGTCTATGATTAGTCATGATAAAATATTTGTAAAAAAGTCGATCAATATTTTGTAGAAATTTCAGATAAAGTTCTATTAAAAATTTAGTGAATTTTTGTTACTTAATTCAGCCTTTTCGCCATAAGAAATTTTTAGGTACATGCTCATCTGTCGAAAGGGTACGCACTACACAGACACAGGTTGGGCACCCCTGTTCTAGCGAAATTCATCCGCGATTAATGGCCAAAATGCGCCTCCAAAGCAACCGTGGCTTTCGCTAAGGGGTGAGAGGCCAAGGTAGAAGTATTTTCATGCACTGTCTCATCCTAACATCACTCATATAATAAGAGTGATGCTATGCTGTTTTATGTTTGAATGCACACACCTTCGTGTTCATGCTGTTATATCACCACTTGTTAGCCCAAGTCGTGGTTCCCACACATTTTCAAAACACCATTTCCATATTTTTTCAATACTAAACTAAAAGACTTTAATACCATCATTTAACTTGATTTTTCGAAACTTCTACTGAAGGGACACAACGCAAAAGACATCCGCAGAACTCTCTCAAGCGGTAAGGAACAAAATTTGAATAAACAAATGGCTGAATTTAGAATTTTCATACTTTTTCAATACCGCGTGGGAATCCTGCAAAGTGATCAACCACACCCTTCACTGAAATTTCACATGATTATTGCACGCCAACCAGAACTCAAACTTCGAATTCCACGACAAAATTTTTGCTTCACCACTGCGCACGTTTACAGCGTTTTCTAAACCGGTTGAAACGCAATTAAGACTGGCGAAAGGACGTAATTTAGACCCGACGTTCGGTTACAATGTTTTTTCTTTGGGGCAGCATGAGTTGAGTCACCGTAAGATAAGCACTAACTGAATCAACACAATGTGTCCAAAAAGTTGCTTATGTAGCTTTATCATCAACGAAACGTCGATGTCGCACCTGCTGGCACCCAAGTAAGATTCTGAACGTATTTCAAAGGTTGTATCCTGCGTGATTATGGCACGCAATAAACTGCTGATAAATCGATCTTGGCCAACCCTGAGAAGACATATATTAACTCATTTACAGCAGAAAAAGAATAGAACTCAGCGTCATTGCAATGAAGAACTGACCCTGTCACTGCTTTTCATGAAATTCCGCTAGCACTGTCAACTTTGGTTCCGTTTGCTGCTACCTTCAATAGCGAGTCCTGGCCATACACCTTTTTTCATTGACAAACCAAATGTCTTCACCGTTACATCGCGACCAAACTCTATGCATATCTTAAACCGGAATTTCAAAGCAGCAGTATTCCTGTGATAGTGTCGGCCTTTTGATTAAGACTTTATTCATTCAATGTGGAGGAGTTGTGCTAGAGCTCCTAAACTTAACGTAGACCTCTACAGCCTTAGCAAAAGACGTTATTTCAGGTTTATCTTGTCGGTTATCGTGCACGTTGCTCTTAGTAATCACGTTTCCAGTTTTTTAAAAGAAAGATTCGTTGCTATGCAACAGCAACAAAATGAAAATAATTTTTATCTGAAGTCAATGAGGTCGAAAACTTTTTTCAACCCGCTACATAACAATAATTTAACTTAGCTCCTACGGAACTGCTGTTCCAGCCGTTTATTCGTTATAAGTAAAATGGAGAGCCTCCGATTGTAAGCGCATAAAAGGGCGTGCGAGCTGTAAGAAAGGATGCACTTGACTGACCAGAATCACCGGCAGCCAAGCATGGTTTGTATCAAGTCTCGGAGCAAAATTTAAGGCAAATGTTCAGCACCAAGCTAGAGCAAAGCCAAGACGAAACAAAACTGGCGTACAACCAATAACGAGTGGAACCGTCAAAAGAGTTCACCAAACGAAATTACTCCCCCGAGTCAACTAATAGGCTGTTTATGTCGACATCGAGGAGGCGATAAACGACGCTACGCAGACGCAAACGTAAAACGCGATCATTATTTCAAACGGCAGCTGTTGATTTGCCGATCGCGATACAGCTGAGCGCGGCCGGGCACCGCCGCACTGCACGCCAGTTCTCAATGCTTTGGACTGAGGAAGATACCTTCTCATCCACTCGCTTGCTTGGTCCTAATCTCTCCTGGCATCGATCCCAGCATTCCGACGCGTGATCGAATTTGCGCGATCTCAATCGTCAGAATCGCCGCTGCTGTCGCCGCCGTAGCCGCCCAGCAACCCAAGACCTGACGCACCGTTGGCTGCGTTCGGCTTAGACGTTTGCGCTGCTGGCTGGGGGGCGGGAGCCTTCTTGAGTACGATTCCTAACGCTGCGGTCGATCGCTTTTTGGCAGCTTTGGGTGGAGGCTGAGCACTGCCTTCCCCCTGAAAACCAAAGCACAGTCAGCAACAAACACTGACAAGGTGTTATGCACGTGTGGTTACTTGGACCAGGATGGGCATTTGGATGAAAAAAACAAAGACTTGAAGAGCTATCACAGCAAGTAACGTGATATTTGGTGGGCATTGCAAAAGGACAGAGTTCTTGACTCAGTGTAACCGTACTCGTTATTAGGGCATCAAGCATAACGTTGTTGGCATACATAGCTTGTGACGCAACAAACGACTCTCGGGAAAAGTTTGAGAGGAACTACAAACTTGCCGTCCGACCGGCCTATGGTTGAATTCCACGCGTCAAGGTAGATTGGGTCCGTTTCCACGTCCCGAAGCTTTTGGTGCGCAGGTCAGTGCAACAGTTGTCCGACAAACTGTTTTTGACCGATTACAGCAAATCTCCATTCTGCCGAGTTTCAGCCACGTCCCCAGTGGCAGTGACAAAATCCATAAATCGCGATTAACAGACACCTGATGGATGCGCACATGTATTACATTTGTAGCGTATATGGTCGGGTCGGTGTCAACAACAGCTAGCCACACAAACTGAAGAATACTGCTTTTTGCCCCTACACAAGTTGGCCAAGTTGGGTAAAAGCTCTCTATATCCAGTCGAAGAAACAGCTTTCAAGAGATGTACTCAAACTACCATCTTGCCTTGGCCGTGAAAGTGAACGGGCTTGGTTTGACCGATGCGAACACTCGCGTTAAAGTGCTTCGTAGATCAAACCAGAATAAACTACCATAATGAACTCGAGTCGAATAACAGACCTGAGTGTCAACAGGTCAAAACGGAACGAATGGCCAAACGCTAGACAGTCAGCATGCTACCGCATCAAAAGTTCGCTTATTGCGTGCGTTCGAGAGCGTTTCACTGGATGCCTAATTACAGCATGCCTGCAAGCACAGAAAAATAACGTTGCCACGATCAATAATAAACAAAACCCCAAACACATATGCATCCGGCACACATACGTCAGTCAAAATGCTCGACGGCGGCAAGCGACGCTTTTTATCCGAAGAAGAACCAGGTTTCGATTCCTCATCGCTATCGTCGTCCTGGAGCCGTCGGATCATCTCGTTGTTGAATATTTTCCTGTAGACGAAAGCTCATCAACAGACAATGATCTAAAGCACACCCTTAATTAATTCGAGTGGGTGTCCTGCGGTTGAGGAGGTATGAGATTGCACCTGATGCAAGTAAAAAAGAAATTTATCGGGTACAAAAATAGAGGTTTTGCCGAAAATCTAATTTTAGCTTAATACGTAAGACAATGAACCTACGTCTGGGAAGATCACACAATCTTATTAGATTCAAACATATTTTTCAAAGCTCAATGACTGTAAAACAAAGTTTTAGACAAAATTTTCACACAACTTTCTAGGAAATAATAGCACTTCAAGAAGTGAAAACGCATTTACAGGGTAGGAGAGTGCGGCAGACCCGAGTAAGGTAACTAAAAAATCAAACCAAACCTGAGAACACGTCGTCACGACCAAACCATGTTTTACCTTTTAAAACTTAACAGGACGACTTAAGCTTACATCAAAAACAAAAAAACAGACAGACAAACCTTAAATGTGTCAGGTGATACGCAACAAAACACTTACTACTAATGGTTTCCTCAAACGCCATGTTTACTTCCTAGGGCAGTGGTTACCAGGCCCGTAACCAGCTTGGGACACCAGGAGGGACGAAGAGTTTTCCAAGAAGGGCCCAAATTTTTTGAACTATGTCTAATATTTTAAAATGATGTCCAACACATTTTTCCAGGGGGGTCGAAAACTTTTGTAGGGGGGGTTCGAACCCCCTGGTTGCGGGCCTGGTGGTTCCCAACCTTTTTGGATCTCGTGA
>Ga0210059_1002056_pt1 | contig 31144 bp, 24 predicted proteins | sample Ectturendosymbi2_FD_188042 | JGI IMG/M metagenome (GOLD analysis project Ga0210059, IMG submission 188042) | Ecteinascidia turbinata endosymbiont from Florida, USA - Sample 2 (SPAdes) (version 2) | ecosystem: Host-associated > Tunicates > Ascidians > Unclassified | place: Key West, Florida...
AACAGTACTGTGCGCCTGTTTGGTGCCGCAGTGCTCATACCCGCCTCATCGACCCCGCCATCAACGACGCCTTGCGAATTGTGACTGGATGCCTGCGTCCAACACCAGCGGACAACCTTCCAATCCTCGCAGATATTCAACCTGCTGAGCTTCGTCGCAATGGAACCACACTGTTTCTAGCACGCCGTGGCATGGAGCATTGACATCTGCTCCACTTAGCGCTCACCCGTCTATCGAGTGCAAACGCATGGCGTCTCAAATCGAGACACCAATTTGTACCCGCCCCACATTATGTCGTCAGTTCCTCTGACAATAACAGCATGCGTGCGGCGCAGTGGGCGGATCACCAATGGAATGCGGAGTGGGCGGACAACCCCACAAGACTCCGCATTTTCATCCCCGACACCGACACCCACCCCCCGGAATGACCTTCCCAAGGAGAGGCTGGGTCTGGCTTAACCGCCACTGCACCGGTGTCGGATGTTTCTGCTCCTGCTTGTACAAATGGGGTATGGCCTCCTCTGCGGCCTGTGAGTGTGGCGCAGAAGAACAAGCCGTCGACCATGTTGTCCTCCAATGTCCAATCCATCTACCTCCCCATGGACTGCATGGCCTAACGGTTCAGGACGATGAGACAATCGAATGGCTGCTCAACATCTGCCCCGAGATCTAATGCGGCCAAGCAGTGGTTTGAACAACTAGCTCAAAAGGAGAAAGAAGCCCGAGTAAAGCGCGATCGAACGAAGTCGAGAGAACGTCTTCTACGAACGTCTTTTAATTCAGGTGTCAGGTCAACTGCAATATGAATGCGAATGGCTAGAGAAGGAACGAAAATATATGAACAGTGACAAGGCCCAATGGAAAGAGCCCGAGTTAGGAACCCTAATCACTAAATTGGGTGGTGGGACAAATGTACAAAGAAAGCAAACTTACGTTCATCAAGAGCTTGGTCCAACTGGGATTGGCCTGCGGGCCATTTTGCAAAAACGTGAAAACTTGTGGGCTATTTCTAACTAATTGTGCAAAGCAACAGATTCACAACATTTAAAATTGAAAAAAGGAAGATAAGTGATTGCGTCAGTGAAATTATTGCCCAACAGTTAACAGCAACTTATTACAATTCTGTAGCCTACAAGTCTAATGCCTGTGTTCGAGGTTTCTCTAACACCATCGTTCCTATATATCAAACCCAATATGTCAGTCACAATAAGTTGGAGCCTACTGTCCCGTGTTTCGTGTGCAATTCGATTACTGTTTTTAGATTTGACTTACTTCATGGCAGAAACTGTGCTAAAAACATCGAGTGCATATTTTGTGCGAAATATTTCAATTTATGAAGCCTGTCATTGCTGACTAATTTCCAGAATTTCTGTTGCCTAAAGTCTAGCCACTGGACTCTACTGGCTAGACGCTCGTCAAGTGGTTTCCAACCGGAGTGCTGCGATACCCTAGCTAGGGTGCCATTCACGATAATTATGGTGCCGCGAGCCAATGCGTTTTTCAATATATCTTTCAAAAAAGCTATTTTCAAATTGTCATGAAACCATAAAGCAAACTGCTATGGAATCTCCCCTGTGTGCCGCAAATTATACTTATCTACTCTGCGGTGCCGCAAGCCTATAAAGGTCGGTCTAGGACAGTTCGGCGCCGCCGCTTAGGCGACGAGCCGTTTAGGCGACAAGCCGTTTAGGCGACGAGCCGTTTCGGCGACGTGACGTTTCGGCGATGGTGGTCGCAGATGTTTTATGCGAAAAAAATGTGTGTTTTTGAAATACTTTGAAGGTTAGACTACAAAGGATGTTTGCTTCATAAGTGTTTTTGTTGACATCCTGATGGCCAGTGGCCAGTGTAGTTTCCTGGCCGTCAGGAATGTGGAAGAACTTAGTGCAACGTGACCACGTGTGTAAAGAAATATGGCTTGTGACGTTTATTTTTGCTGGTATGAGGCGTTTGTGAGTTTATACAAAAGTTAAGCCTGAATAGCATCTAATGCTTGATCTTTCACGTAGGCAGGGGTGCATCTAGGGGTCTGTTTGGCTGTCTCGACAGACTCCTTTGCACCGCAGGTGCAATAAACCAGGCGTTCAATAAACCAGGTGCAATAAACCAGGCGCCATAAACCAGGCGTTCAGAATGTCAGGAACTCAGCATTAAAGCCGATAAAATACCAAGCGTTGTCACAGCAGGTCTTAAATGCGGGTGTTTTGGAAGAGGCAACAGCTTACATTTCCCTTTTAACGTTGCATAGTACTATTACGAAGTCGAAACAACAACGTTACTGCCTTGTCGAAATAGCACCTGCGCAACGACATGAAACAATTCACGTTTTTGAACACTCGAAATTGGTATTGCGTCAAACGCACTTGTTTCTGAATTTCCTCCTCTGGCAGTGCCGGCTCTAATGCTGTCAGAATCTCACACACTGCCACGCACACGCAGGAGCTGTTTTGTAAAATTTCGCTTCATGTTGAGGGGACAGTCTCCAATCACGATCGTTTCGTTTTGCAGTTTCGGGCTAATTTTATCTGCTGTTTACACATACTAGGCTATGACAAAATTAAGTAAGTTTAGGCTTTCCTCAACGTCACGCCAAGTAACGTGAGTTCGTTTCCACTGAAACTATATTTTTATAAGCAACTTCTCATATCGAAAGGCGCGACAGCTAGCCTCAAAAATTGTGTCCGCATTATCTGAACAAAATATCAGTCAAGCGTCGTATTTCGAAAATAGCCTTTTCAGAATTAAGCAGTTGACGATGTTGTTTGCTACGCACGAAGTCCTATATTGATTTCGAGTAATTCACTTTTACATTACGATACAAAGTAATCAGAGCAATTGCAATTCAATCAAACGCAGTTGTGCAGCTGGTTGTCAGAATCGATTTTATAAGTGTATGTACGTTTGGATAAACAGCTCTCATTGCTGTACGATTGGGACAAGTGCTTGACCGAATCTTGCGCCTACACGCTTCACAACGGCAATGCGAACTTTTGCACTTTGGTGACACTCCAAAGGAAAATACATTTCACATTTCATCGCCGAAACGTCCTTCGCCGAAACGGTGATTGCCGAAACGGCGGCGCCGAACTGTCCCATTCCGTAAAAAGGTTGGGAAACACTGCGCTAATCTATCGCCGTTAATTTTGTACATTTTCATTGAAGATGTTATGTTTGTTCTAACTAAAATTACCTACTGTAACATACAAACAACAAACAATACTGAGGAAGCTCGAGCCCCTTAAAAATTGTATGTGGCCCGCGGGCCTATAATTGGTAACACACTGTTGTACAATATAAATCGTAATGGAATACGCAGGTCGCGCACGAGTGCCGGAGTCGCCACTGACCTTTAATGCATATTTCATGTTGCGTAGGTGGATCTAGGAAACGGATCTGAGGGTGTTGAAGCAATTTACCTTGATCCAGATTTAAGATGTGACGGCATACTTACCTGCACAAACAACAGTGCAGATGAAACATTCTGCCCCAAAAGGTTCGTATGTCCCAGTGGACAGAAAGTGAGCATTCCAATAAGGAGTGTTTGCGATGGTTTCGTCGATTGCGGCAACAATTGGGATGAAAATAGTACAGCTTGTCCGCATAGATTTCGATGCTTGGCTTGGAATGGTAAAAAGGTAAGTATATGGAATGAGATGTTATGCATGTGATGATTAACCTTGGTGTCGCGAATGTATGATCCATACGTAGGAAAACCAGCAATATTGCGTTACTATGAAATACCACGCGCATATTTCAAAGCGGTCACGCAATGCAACACTTCGTATTTCACTATAAAATTTATGTAGGTTTCCCAAGAGTACCAGGGTGGTGAAACTTAGACACCGATGCTATGGCTCTAGGTTTCCATTTGACATTGGAAATGGAATTTAATTTAAAATAAAAACGTATTTACCGCCAAAAAACACATGACGAAAGTTGCTTTTTTACTTAGAAACGGATTGTTTAATAATTCTACTTTTATGACAAATGCTTAATCCGTTACTTGAAGAGCCTTTTGCTTGTGCACGAAAACACGAAATTGTTTTACACAGTGCAGTATAACTTTCTCAGCAGTCTATTCAATATTGTTGGCATTAGTCAAAATATGTATGACCATCTGTCAATGGAAATGCAAAAGACGATAACGTGGTTTTCCTTGACTTGACAAAAAGGCCTGATTGTCTTGTTCATCCACTTTTACCTTTACACGTTTTTGAAAGTGCAAGTGATTTGTTTAAGTTATTGACCTAATTAACAACAGTGCGATTCTTCCAACCATTGCAAATCGGTTAAACATAGTTTGATAGTTTGACGCTGACAGTCACCAAGCGTTCTGTTCTTACGAATATTTAATTACTATATTTGACCTACGCTGACGATTTGGCATATGACCCACAAATTATACATGATGAAGAAACAACAACGCTGATATCTCGCAAGGTTTTTAATTGCCATTAAATATGGCTAAACAAAAATTTTCAGGATATTCAAAACTGTATTGAAACAAGAAAGCTTTTGCTAACTTCAATAAAATAAAATATTTTACTTTTTACAACTTGGCTTTCAAGCTAAAAGCCCCAGGAATACTGTTCCAAATCGGAAAGTGCCTACATTACAAAAGTTAACAACGTTGTTTCTTAATATATTTGTCCGTGTCACTTTAAAATGGACTCCTCGCATTTTTGTAACCACTGCTACTGCTAGTTCTGTGAAGCCGACTAAGTGATTGACAACAGAGTGGAGCTACCAATGCCACTTTAAAGTAACTTTGCCTAGGTATGGTAGACAGTAGAAAGATTCACCTAATTTTGTGTCTACCTGAGATTTTCTGCCAAAATCTTTTTTAGGGTGAGTCTTTATGGGGTTTTATAAACAAAACTGATTGGCAGCATTGAATTTGGCCTCTATTCACTGGCCATTGGGCAGAGTCTTCTTTTGCAAGTATGGGATATGATTTGCACATTTTTTGACTCTCATGGTGAACAAGTGCAATGCAGAACAGCCATTTTCTGAACTTAAGGTAGTGGAATGAACAAAGGAGCACCGTGAGACGAAACAAGCTGGACAGCGTAATTCCAAAGAGTACAGAGCATTAACTTCTATATGAAATACACACTACCATTAACACAAACAAATTCGCTACGGCAAAACTGAAAAATGCAAAAGCAGTTGGTGTGTCGCTTTAGACAATCTGTCGAACTCCAAATAGAACAAATAGAATGTTACAACCAAAATTTTATCGAAGACAAAATTAAGTGTGCTTTATTCAACTTAAAACCAAGCTGAAAGAATCAAAATCAGGTAAGCAACGCAAACAACCGATGCAACGGACAGAGTGAGCGAAATCGAAAGAATGAGTCAAAAAGCAAGTAGTGAACGAAGTAAACACAAGAATGCAATCAAGTAATCAAAGGAAAGCAAGCGCAAAATATTTACGGGCGGAAATGAGCATCACAATCTTCCCTCCTACTTGAAAAACATGCAGAGTATGCGATTCAAATTCCACAATTATCATGAAGTCCATTCATTGTCAGGCCAGCGTCTGAAGGGTTTCGGCACCCTTGACGACCTCCGAAGACCAGAAACGTCCGGCAAAGGTCGGGAGGCATGTTCGTCTGGACCTGAAGGCTGGTTGACAGGTTCGTTAGATGAACCATGAACCGCGACTACCTCAGTCCGATTCAAATAATTATCTGTAAAGTTGTCACAACGATCAACAGTAGCATGACTACTACCCGAACTCTGCTCAATACACGTGTCCTGTTGGGAAACAGTTTCACAACTCGGGCCCTGTTCCGCAGACGAAGGACATGGGGCTAAGTCCCGCGTTGAGACAGGCGTTTCTCGCCCATCAGCACAACGAATAAACGCAAAATGTGGATGTGCACTCAGTAATTCTACTCTGTCAACGAGAAGGTCGCTTTTGCTGCGAACAAATCTCTTCATAATCACAGGACCAGGCGTTAAAAGCCAGGCAGGTAAAGACCTTCCAAGCATGGAACGTCTCTCGAAACACAGGAATCGTTCGTGAGGAGTTTGGTTGTAACGGTACAGAGCAACGATCTTATTGCATGCAAAGCGTAGGGAAGAATTTGGTCCCACTGCTCTTCCTGAATGTTTCTAGTGCGCAGCCTGAGTTTTACTGTTTTCCACAAAGTCGAATTAAGACGCTCGCACTGAGAGTTCCCCTCAGGGTGATACGGAAGTTGCACGGCTTGTAGCCACATTGCGTGATAGCAAAAATTCTCGCAATTCCGATGACATAAACGCAGATCCACGGTCGCTGTGAACGTAACCTGGCATTCCAAATAGACAACATAACTGAGGTAAACCCTGAATAACAGTTTTTGCGGAAATATCACGGCAAGGAAATGCAAATGGGAAACGACTGAACTCTTCAATGACAACAAGTACATGTGACAATTTGCCTTTCAAGGGTCCCTCAACATCTACAGCAATTCGCTCCCATGGAGGCGTCGCATTTACAACCGTTTCTCCTGCTTGCTTGTAGAATTGAGGTTTTGATTCTGCACAGATTTTGCACTCGCGACAAGTGCTTTTAACGTCATCGAGGGAAAAAGGTAAATTTTTTTTCACGAAATGGTTCAAGCGTCTGATACCAGGATGACCAAGAAGGTCGTGAATTGACTTTAACGAATCATGTCCCGAAATCGCAGCCGCCACATCCGATGGCCGTGAAAGTGAGTCCGGGACCACATTGATCGAATTTGTTGATGAGTCTGGAAGCATTGATTACTGTCTCATTACTGTAATTCTGAGCTATACAGTCAGGGCCGGATTTACCTGATGAGAGGCCCTAGGCTAATCCATTTGTGAAGCCCCCTCTCCCATTGTTGCGAGGAAAAAAGTGGAAAACGTTAATCACTTTGCGAAAATCCGAAAATGACGCTCTGAACGTATGGTCAGTAAAAAATTCAAAATCATTACTGGAGTACCCACGATCACTGCGTTTGTTGCTGCCTTCGACGCAAAAGCGTTAAATTTCACGGAATTGTTGTAATCCTACTTGGCTGGCCGGAACAGGATTATTATCTGCCACAGGCAAACCCACCGAAATCGCCACAATTGAAATATTTGACAAAACACGTGGGTCTACGTTTTTTGTAAGAATCACATCTGTTTTTCCTTATCTGTGTTAGAAAAAAACAAACACACTGCACTTATAGTATGTGTGGCGGCATAACGACTTCAAAGCACAACGTGAGGATCACGTTGCAACTTGCTTACCACGGCGGTAAAAATCTCACACACACGAGCAAAACACGCCACGCAAAACGCACCCAAATGGTTGCAACGATTAGGTTCACGATTCGTGTGTTTCTTACTTTTTCAGACTGGTAAGAATCGAACGAAAGTAAAGTGTCGAATGAAAAGGTGTGAAGTTTAAAAACCAGAACCGTCGCCAGTAAGTCTTGAATAAGGGGCTTAAATTTGCACAAGGGGACATGACATCCTGAAAATTTGATAAAATTTTGACTGACTTATAGTGTTTCATATTTAAATTTGGAAGGGCTGAGCTCATCAATGTCCACCGTGGCGACTGGACTGGTTTAAATTTCGCTTATGCTGTCATTATTCAAGTACGCATAAAGAATACAAAAGCTGCAATCATAGAATCAAGTTGAACATAATACAGTAAACAGTTTAAATTTTGTCTTGCCTTATTCATAACAAAATTATCTAAGGATTGATTACAACTTGTTTGCCTAAGCTTGTCACTTTTAAAAGACCGAATGTTTAGCGTGGACAACCTCTGCTGGAACCTTGCGACCCTTTAGTTAATTGTTTTTTTGAATCTTGAAAAGGACCTTTCGTCTGAGCAGTTAGTGACCATCAAGCTAAAAAATAAGGCTTCACGTGATTGTATAAACTAAGAACCACTAATCTAAGGCATCAGGCCCAAGCGCGCTTTGTCACTTTTTTGCTGTTTTTTCTTGCTATTCAAGCTCATCAAGATCTACTCTGATTTGCTTAGCATGGGAGCAGTACACACTTGCGCAAGTAATCAATAGCAATCTGATTCTAAATGACTTTACAGAAGAAAATTCAAATGTAATAATATCACATCTAAAAATCCCAGTCGAGTTTTTCGCGATACAACCGCTGACAAAACTACTGTATTGCTCAGATACCTAAGAAACAACTATGCATTTATGGTGGGATACTCATAGGCGGATCCAGGATTTTTTTAGGGGGGGGCTCAAGGACGAGTTCATCCGGATTTGTACTGACTGCGTAGCAGTGAAGACCCAACTGCTCAGGTAACTTTTTTTTAACAAACACGGTTGATAACCATACACATTTTGGCTAAATTGCATTCCTACAATCACCCAGGATTTCTGGAACGTTTACGGAGCCGAAGCGGCCTCCAAAACAATTCAGAAATTATTCTCAAACTTATCTAACCTTAAAAAGTAACTTGTTGAATGTCCAAAAAGTTTCATTATTAGCAAAACAAACACAGGTCCACGCTCAAAAAACGCATTGGGCAGGCATAGAAGTGACACAAAACTACACGAAGGAACCTGAAATGCCGCCAGTAACCTTTGTTGGCAGTCTGTGCAAGATCCATCATTTATTGTTTTCAAAAATTGCAGATCTTCATGATGATCAGACTTGAAAACGTGTTTGCCTTCGGAAAATTTTTGCGATTTTTATTGCATAACACCAGTGACGTAACGAGGGGGGCAAGGAGCACAATTCCCGGGCACGGAATCACTGCGGGGGGCCAAAAAGACCGAAATCATAAACGCTTTTTTTCAAAACGGTACATTTGCTTCCGAAAGACATCAGGTTCGAACATTGGGGCGTCAAACTTGTTTCTTGCCCCACACGCCATCTAACCTCGTTTCGTCTCTGCAAAATGCACATCACGATTGTCTATCTAGCCAAAATGAAGAAATTTGTTTACAAGAATACCTGCCCATCAGTGGCAAACTATCAATCACAAAATTTTTAAAACAAAATCTTGTTGATTGTTGACGTCGTTTGTCCATAGAAATTGCCTTTGAAGGTCGAAAAAGAGATATATTATTTCGAAAACAAGCACAACTTTTCCTCCTCCAGAAAAATGCTTGGGCCAGCTTACGCGTAGAGACAAACACACCAAAAAACTCGAAAGCAATAATTATCCTGGCATTTTGCCCTGAAAGGTGTTTATTGCATCACAAGGGTATTGAAAATGATCAGACAATATTTGCCCGCGTCACAGCGGGAAACGTGAAGTTTGCAGTGAGTCAATGGCCAAATTCTCATCCAGTCAATTTTTTGTACGATCGCAACAACATCGCGGTAACGCAATTTTAGAAATACTGAACAGCAAGTTGAAAAAAAATTATTAGAAACAGCAGAATATTGGTTGATGAAAAGCATTTGATTTCGTGCTGAGCTGAACCTTTTGTTCAAAAATTGTTGCTGGCAGGCAGGAATGTATTGCTAAAAAAGAGGTGTGGGAACGCCGTTCCCACACCAAACATAAAGGAAGATTGATTCGCCTATGAGAATTCCCACACTAGATCTTCTTGTTTCACTTTCCTGCTACGGTGCTATACACGAGATAAGTTGTCATTTATTCATTTATGCCGCTCCAGGCGCTACACGTAGAAATTGAAATGAAAAATCTAAATTTTCAAGTAACGTTACTAGTGAAAAAAGCTGTGGGAATGTCGTTCCCACGCGTTCCCACCCCACTACACCCCTGCTGGCAGGTCTGATGCTAATCAGTAGTCATCTTTAGCATAGCCTACAGCTAACCTACCGCGCTTCATTTTAAGCCTACCTGACATGTAGGCTACGTTTCACGGTTAGATTTGCTGTTTTGGAATTTACGCTGTCACTGAGCGCTCTAATCTAACCTCTAGTTAACTGCATTGTAAGTTCGTTGCAGCGTAATTTCAATGCCTTCGCTTAACTACAGCAATATTACGAGTTGCACTCATTCATAAAAGCTTGTAGGAAACAATAGTGTGATCTGCAGCGTATTCAACTTTTGTCCGCTGTCTGCTCAGTCCCGTCGCCACAGGGGGTCGGGGCTTTAGTGGACTTAACCCTCCGAACAAAGCTCCAAGTCCCCCAAATTGAAACGTGAAACACTATAAATTAGTGGAGTTTTTGTCAATTTTTAGAATATCAAGCCCTCCCGCACTAACGCAAAGCTCCCCCCATTGAAAAATCTCCAGCGACGGTTCTGAGTCTGCTGCTTATTCATCTTTTGTCCACATGAAGCCCAATCTTACTCCAATGAAACAAGAATTTAAATACTTACGTGCGCAGTGGCATGGCCAGCCCAAAATTTTGGGTGGTTCAAACTCTTTGACTTTAGGCAAGCAACAGTATTTTGTTTGAGATACTTCCTCCTAAACCACGAAATGACTAGATGTTCTAAAAAATGTGGAAGGGCCATGGCTTCCTGCTTCACCTGGCTACGCCTATGTAGGTACGATTTATATAATGTATATGAAATGCAAATACTTCATGTAAACACTTACGTACTTATATGACATTGGGACCATTTTTTTTTTTATATAAAAACGTTTTTATCAGAACTTTCATTCATAATGAAATAAACACATTCTGACTGCCCAAATTGAACAAAATATGCTTTGCATTTCATATTTTGTCCTTATTCCTGTGCAAGAAATGGTTTATTTAAAAGTTGTACAAAAAATCACCGCAATGGACGCTTCTATGTCGGAAACCATCGATCAAAAATCTGAAGAAATTTAGGGGGGGCTTCAGCCCCCATAGCCCCCACCGTGGATACGCCTATAATACTGCAGATGGCCCTACACATAGCTCTTATCTGCAGTACAACCTTGCTTCGATCAGGTGCAGTGACGTAACTAGAGGTTTGTGCCATGGGGAAACTTAGCTGAAGGGAGACCACTGGCTAACACTCAGAAAATAGTTGAGAAACAATAGCAGATTCGCTATTGAACGGCTATGCAAAAACCTGAAATCACCGGAAAATACTCCGAAAAACGCAAACGAAAAACAATCTACTGAAACCAAAAGAATAACAAATACCACAATACAAGCTAGGTAGGACTTAGGGCCCTCTTTTTACATTTAACTTGGCAGGGGGGGGTTCGCACCCCGTCAGTTATACCACTGATCAGGTGCATTTCAAACATGAACAGCCACAAGTTCTTTTGATGGAGTCACACGTCACAATCGGTACGATTCCGCAAACGAAGGACGCAGCCAGCGTGCTTTGAGTATATCCACACAATAGTTGGCATGCAGCTTGTCCAATCGTCTGGAAACTGATTGCAAGACAGCCATTATCAACACGGAAGTTGAATAAAACTGACTTTCGTGAATAATAATTAAGACATAATATTTTGACGAAGTTTAATCTAAATGATCATATACCTGCCATTGCCTCTATGCGTACCACAGTTTGTTGGAGACCCCCCTGGAACTTGAGACCCTAGACCAGAGGTCGTAAACCTTTTTTGCTGAGGGAGCCATGAAACCTACATATTTTTAATTGTATTTCCGTGAGAGCCATATAATATTTTTCAACACTTAATACAACTAGCTTACTTACTAATGTGTGCATTTTTAAGCAAAATCAACAATGATAAATGTCTGGATTTTCTCTTAAGTCGTGGCCAAAAGTTTAAGACCAAAGTCGATTTTTGTGTGCGAAGCTACTTGTTCCGCAGTATTGCATTAGAAATCATTCGCGATTGCATCATCCTTTCTGGTGAGAGCGAATGTGACGCAAGAGACTGTTTCAAATCGTAAACAGTCAACCATTCAGCAGTGAGGTTGTTTTTTCTGTTTCTTCGTCATTTTTTTCTTGCCTCAGAATGGGTAAGAAACGGTCTCTCTCTGAGGCACAGCGAGCTCAGATCGTGATTCTACGCCAGGAGAGATACAGTGAACGCGCAATAAGTGAACGCCTTGCAGTCAGTAAAACAGCAGTGCATCAGGCAGGGGTCACGTTCAAGAATTGTGGATCTTATTCAGATTGTAAGAGGAGCGGTCGTCCACGGAAAACCACCAGACGAGACGATATTTTGATAAAAAGATGTGTCGTGAAGTCTCCTACGTGTTCAGCTAAAAAGATTCGAGCAGAACTTGGGGAAACTGGTTCGAGAATCAGCAGAAGAACCATCAGTCGCCGTTTAACCGACGAATTCGCCCTCAAATCACGGAAACCGGCTAGAAAACCGAGACTGACCCCTGCAATGAAGTTGAAGCGCTTGCAGTTTGCGAAAAATAACAAAGACTGGACAAGCCAGCAATGGTTCAGAGTTTTGTTTTCAGACGAAACAACAATTCGGCAGTTTGCCTCGAGGAAGAGAACTGTGAGGAGACCACAAGGAACTCGGTACAATGAAAGATTCACACAGCAAGCCATGAAACACCCGTCGAGTGTGATGATTTGGGGAGCGATTTCAACCCAAGGAACGGCCGGCTATTCTTCCTCGATCCCGGAACCACCATGAATGGCAAAAAATATCTGGAATTGATCAAAGAGAAGTTGGAGTGACACATGGCAGTGCATAATTGCGAAATATTTATGCACGACGGGGCGCCATGCCATCGGGCAAAAATCGTCATTGACTTTCTCAAGACGAAAAATATCAAATTGTTCGAATGGCCGGGAAAAAGCTCGGACCATAATCCAATTGAGAATTTCTGAACAGAACTGAAGAATAGAGTTGGTGAGAAGCACCCAACCAGTCTTCCATCGCTTATTAAAACCACCAAGTCATCCTGAGTTCTCGACATGCCCACAGAGCTGTGTCGAAACCTCATCGAGAGCATGCCGAGACGGATCAGGGCGGTGTTAGAGGCCAAAGGAGGACATACAAAGAACTGAATGTTGATATTTTTTATGTAAAATGAATGATAATATATAAATATGACGCCTATCTATGAAAATTATAGATAGGAAACACCTGTGTACTTTCATTACGATATGGGATCAAAAATTTATGAAATTTCTCTGTTTGGTCTTAAACTTTTGGCCACGACTGTAATAACACGCTTTTTACTGTTAATGCGACCTCTGGTGCTGCATGGTGCTGCTGATGACTTTGTTGTCGGGTAGATGGAAAATTACAGAAGTTTCATTCGTAAAAATCGTGCTAAGAATGTATCAAGCGAGTCAGATGCTGCCATCAAAAGAGCCACATCTGCGTGTGTTTATGCAGAAGTCAGGCATTCCTTCAAACTGAGAGCGACACTTTGACATTTCATGTTTTGTCATGCAACACAGAGAATTGTCTGTCTTCAATCATTGGCGTCGATTATATCCTACTCAGGGTTGCCAAATTTTCCGCTACATCTAACTGATTCTAAGCCCGTGTAGCTACGAAATAAATGGTCTGGCGGCCTAAATCCGCTAGATTCTAGCGAATATAATTGGTCTAACGGCGTATACAATTGGTCTTATTCAAACGGATTCTAGCGAAATTTTGCAATTTTTTTTGCTTGAAAGGTCTACTCCGATCGATCGGATCATGGAAAATCAAGAAAAGGGCCAGAGATGCTGACGGCTGGTTTGATTTTGCAGGGAGTAGTCGATATGCTTCAGCCCTCGAGCGTAAGGTGTTACACAAGCAGCTAAAACAAAAATTATTAGTGCTTTTTGTTGAAAGGTACCATGAATAAATTGTAGAAGCAGCTGTGACGCAGCCAGAATAAGGCCATGGCCCCCCCGAAATAAACTTGCTAAGATTTCTACTGGTGTTTTCTGTCAATTTTCAACTGTTAGAAGGATGTCAGTGACTGACGACATCATTGACTGGCCTCTTAACAACAAAATTATTGGCTGCACTACTGAGAAGCAGTCGGGAAGAGCAAATATTGGAAGAGCAGTACTTGCGCATCCTGACTGCTATACTACAAGTTAAACTGCGCATCACTCATTCCCAGTGGTGCCATGGGGCTCAATCAGTTCAACATCAAACTTTTCAGGTTTCAACATCAAATTTCAGAAATAAACATCGAAAAACGACACAAGTGTCTGTCTGGTCGTTTCAAAACTTCCTTCATATATCCTTCAGAAAAACACATGATTTTTTAAAATTTTTATAGAAACTAGAACATACAGATGTAACTGCAAGTTCCCTTCCCAAAGTGTTTGTTATAAAAGAGGACATTTACTATCAGTGAATTATTTTTCTTCAAACTGAGACCGAAACTTTGACATAACAAGTTTGGTGATGCAACAGAGAGCATTGTCTGTTTTCAGTTATTAGCTTTGATATCTTGCAGAACACATGTAGCCTAAATTGGAGGCATAAGCGTTACCACATTTTTCTGCCATTCATATGCCCTTATGCCCTAAAGAACTACCCGCATTTATCTGTTATGCTTTTTTAAGGCGTCTCATATCCGAAATCCGTTTTCAGGTCGAAACGTGGTAGTTGCATTTTTGGAAAAGAGATGTTGAGGATAGTGGCGTGAAAGGGACCGGGGAAGGGGGGCGAACCGCCCTGTCCAAGCTCAGTGTAAAAAAACGGGATATAATATTCTTTGGTTTCCAGTAAGTTGTTGTTTTTGCGTTTTTCTCAGTGTTTTCCGGTGATTTCGGGTTTTAGTATAGACATCCACATTCGGATTCCCTATCATTTCTCAACATTTTTCTGATTGTTGGCTAGTGGGCCCATTCAGCTACGTTTTCCTCCCTGTTTCAAATCTCTTTTTCCGCCACTGGTTGAGGAATACACTGAGGACCTAGTGAGCTTTTTCACTGTGGAAGGAGCAAGACAGTTTGGAGTAAGTGGCTTAGTCACTGCCAAGTTTTTTAAACTGCTAAAGAAGTCGCTGAGAGGTTCAGTACTTAACACGCTCGCTCAGTGCTATTTAATTTCTTGTTCTCACAGCATGTTGCAGAACGAGCTGTCAAGGTAAAATGCAAAGACGTAAATGACAGATTGTTCATAGCACTAAACGGCACAGGAAAAGCCAATTATGATTCCAGACCCGCACAGTTTTGTCGCGACGGGAAGCTTTAGCGGGCTTAGCCTCCCACCATACAAAGCTCCAACAATATAAATCAGTGGAGTTTTATCAAATTTTGAGAATGTCAGCTACCCTGCACAAACGAAAACCCCCCTTATTGATGGCTTTCTCTCGGCAGATGTGGTCTGGACGCGCAGTTTGTAAGTTTATTACCGCGAAGAATAGAAGACTCAGCAACAGAGACGTGGGTCTACACCAGTGGTCTCCAAACTTTTTTGTTAGAGGGCCACACAAGCTATTACATGACAGTTCGAGGGTCGGACATCTTACGTAATGCGATGGTTTCCGGATACGTTACCTTCCGCCAAATCACTAAATTTTTCGTAAATATGTTATTTTTTCATTATTTACAAAATGACTCCACGTGTCGGAAGAAATGGCTTGGCGGGTCGGATTTGGTCCGCGGACCGTAGTTTGGCCACCTTGGTCTACACAAGCAATCCGACTTTGCCAAAACCTTTTTCCAAAGGGAAAGCAATGAGTGAAACTCCGCACCGATTGGGATATTCGTTCCAAACGAATAAAATTAAGTGAAACTGAATGATTTTGTTATTCGGTTTTCAAGACACTAACACAAAACCGAAAAATGGATCAATACGTAGTCCATTTGCAACACCATAAGATTCTCGAGTCAGCTGGACCAAAGAGCGAACAAGGCAAAAACTTGCACGACAATCGGTAGGCTTCAATTTTGCAGCTTAGGGTTTCTCGGGCTGACTCCTGTCAAGTAGAAATCAACCGGGGTGTCCGCGGGACATATTTATATTTCCAAATGACAAGAACTAGTGGTATTTACAACGTACGTTTTCTAGAAGTCTTCCTTGCCGTCAGACACGTTGTCAGAAGCTAAGAAATTGCCATGAAAGTGTTGGAAAATTGTGCCGCTTTTGGTGATTTGCCTCCTAGCAGTTGGACGAATACGTAACCTCATTTGATCATCACCGGAAGTACTACAGTTTTCCCAGCCAACTATAATTCCGAATTACTCTCGTTGTTGCTGCCCACTGAAAATGTCTTATTTTAGGCTATGCCTTCAATGCTGCTCCGCTGTTTGTGGCCAGTGACAGCCATATAGGGATTTTATTAATGCGTGTGTTTTCCCAGTGGTTTGACCCAGACTGCTTGCAAACACGTATGCCTCCTCTGCGGGTTCAAACACCCAAGCTGTATTAGTTCAATTTTAACAATTTATGTATAGGTTAGTGCACTTTGAGCTATGAGCGAACCGAAGCTTGTTTGTTCTTTTATTTTAACTAAATGCATTTTTGCAAAGAGGTTTTAAAGCATATTGGTAAACAATGCACGGAGTTGCTGTAGATTTTTATCGCAAACAAAACAGCCGCAATAATCGAAAACATTATTTTATGCGTAAGCCGCATAATTCGAAACGTAAGCTGCATAATTCGAAATGTTGAATAAGATAATGTTCTAAAATATTGCTTAGCTCTATGGTCTCATTTAACCTTGCTGCACATCTGCAATTTGAAGCCAGGCGCCAGCTGCGTGCTTTTCCGCTTCGACGCTGCTAATGTCGCGTATGTGCTTACAGGAAAAGCGCCATAATCACTTTGCGTTCAGACGTTGCAAAGCTACATGCATTTAGACGATTTAAGGTGTTTCTTACGCGTGTACAACTTTGAAAATCAAATGTCTGTGCGATCTAACTAGAGTACTACGTATAGGTCTTAACAATACAATTCGATCTGCGCGTTATTAAATTTGCATATGCACAAAAACACTTTTTACCGATTAAATATTACAGTACGCAATGTAGTAAAATAAATTTTTATTTTTTTACTCAGCCTTTATACAGAACTGTATGAAATTTAGAGGTAGCCTACATGCTCATCTCTCGAAATGTTGAAGGGATGCATGGTCACAAAAAGGTTGGGAATCCCTGCCCTAAACCAGGGTATCTGTTTATTGTACTCACCACGAAAGCACTTCAACTAATCGTGTTCGACTAAAGGTAAAATGGTTTCAGCATGACTTTTACTTCCTTTGCAGCACTTCATGAGTCAGCAAATATTTTTCTGATGAGTTTATTGGATTCAATTTGTCTATGAAACTGGCAAATTTATCCGGAGAGAAGTAACAATTTTTCACAAATTAAAAAAGAATACAAAATGAAAAACACAGTTGATCTAAAGGCAAAATACACACAATTAATCAAAGTGTTTGCTAGGTGCTTTCCCAGCAAATGTGAACAAATTCTACTTGGACAATTATCACGAAATCTTGGCAAAACCATCATAAAAACAGTCCAAAGTCATTACAATTAATATATAGTAGTAGCAGACAAAGCATGCTAGTAAATCCCAATCGGTAAAGCTTGCAACAAATACTGTAAGGACTCAACTAATATCACCTCAGATGCTAGGCAATACTGTGATGGTGTTGCGCAGTGAACATTGTATATCTGTAACAGGTATCAATACCTAATAGCGAGGTTTGCGATTTCAACATCAACTGTGACAACGAAGACGACGAAAAAAATTGTTCCACAACAGAAAGATTTTATTGTGAAAACGGCAAGCCGCTTTTTGTCGCCATAGATAAGGTGAGTGACGATCAAAATGAAGGAACATGAAAAGGTACACTACGTCAATGTGCATTTGTTTCAGCAGCATTGCATTTATTACTCAGGTATTTGACGGTCGAAAGGATTGCACGGACTGGAGTGATGAATGTCCTGCAAGTTCTGCTGCAAAGAAAGAGAACATTCTGGCCTCTCGTTACGAATTGATTGGAAATCCGTTTCTTCGCGCAATTTCATGGATCATGGGTATTTTGGCAACGATCGGAAATTCGGTGGGTGAAATGCGGTGAAACACGTAAATGAGCTTGTATTAAGCTGACATCAAACTTAGGCAAAATATTATGACGAAATTTATTGATATAGTGACCAGAAGTTGGCCCCGTTTCCTCTAAAGGAAGCGGACCCAGAGTTGTAAACAGTCCTCATTGTGAAGCCCGAACCCGGCCCGTACTTGAAATCACAGGTCGGAACTAGGCTCGAGCCCGATATTTAATTTTGAAGCCCGATTTAGGCCCGAAAGCCAAGTTTACCGAATGAGTCAAAATACGCGCAACTGTGGGGCATCAAAAATCGTAATGCACGGGTATAGCTGCAGACACGCTGTTTTATCACACCTAAAATCGCAACCATCTTGATCAAAAAATTGGCTTGAATAAACACAAACTTACCTTGTTATAGTCAACGATAGTACTGCGGAATGTATTGTTTCTCAAGAGGAAAAAAACTTTCACGAAACTCTCTGCAAAGGCGCTATAGGCATAAACGAAACTATTTAGGATAGCGCTATAAGCATGAAAAGCCGATTTGTAGGCCATTGTTTCTTAGAAGAAGCCAAGAATCGCGCAACTGATCGATCTTTTCGAAGCAACGTCATCACGTGTTAATTTCCTTATGGCTGTCGCCTTGTCAAAGAGTGTGTGACACTAATCCGAGCAGAGAACAAAAGAAAGCAACTGTGCTTGCAGATAGAATTAGCTGATGAAAAGTCACAATCACTTCACTCACAGAAGTCACCTTGCACGCTGACTTGCTCACCATGGTGAGCTCAGCGGACTTTAGGCCCTCGTTTGAAAAGAGGAACAGTGCTGGCTCTCATCACTGAAAAGGTAGCTTCCATGTTTTAGTGACGAAGGTTATTGACCTAAAACCAGAAAGTAATCAAAAATTGTTTGATTGGCATAGAGGAGAATTGGCTCATTAATTTAATTTTTGTTGAGTTTTTTTTATTCAAAGTAGTACTGAATCAGCGATAAGACATAATTCTACACAAATTTTGAAATACAGATTTCACTCGCTTTGGAAGCTTTGGGCATCACGAATGAACTTTACATTAACAAACCATACTTATCTCACAAACTAAAACAAAATTTAAACAACTATTTTACGTCACTCCCTCATCTGTTGATTTTGCTATTGACCAGTTGAATGTCATCTGTTACGATGTTTCCACACCACACCTGCATGAACACCAAGTGGTCAGGCGATGCTTGGTTGTCTGTATGTCACGCAACAATCGACAAAGACATCGTATAAGTAACAAACGTTATTATGATACAAGCTAGGACAGTGTTTTTTAAGCCGGTTTTGTTGTCAAAATGACACCCTAAAATTTTGCAATGAAACCAATTCTGAATTCCAAGATATGGTTTTGTCTTGAAGTAAAACGATTTGAGGAAAGCATGTTTTCCTACACGTGGCTTTTGCAACGGCTGAAATGTTATGGGCCAACACAATTTTCTGGAACGGGATTTGGAAGCGAAAATTGTAAGCATGGTATCTGTGCATTGTCATGAACATTGCGCACCGCCTCGCTTCGGCCTGTTGCCATGCTGTCGCAGATTTGTACAGCATGGTGTAGGATACTGCAGAAGCACTTTAAAGCAATTATGGAAGTGTTTTTCTGTTTCACCGTTGCGATAGGCTTGCCTGGCGATCTATCAGACTACAATGAAGACAAAAGCTCGGCAGTTCCAGCAGCATGCAAAAAAGGTGGTTGTCGTGTGAGGCAACAGTGAGAGTTGGGAGTGAGACTTTGGGTATTTGGGCCACACTGAAGCAGTTGTAAGAAAATAAAAATGATGCATGTGCGTTGTTTTACTGCTATTTATGAAAACAAAAATTTCAACGTGGTGTTGACCTTTTGGTGTTACCTTTTGCCAACGTTGCCACCTCACCTGGCAAACTGAGCAGTTTTTCAGGCGTTTTTTTTTTAACTTTGCACAGATGAAGCTTCCGTAGATCTGTGCATCATTTTAAGCTCTCTGATACCGCTGCTAAATCCGAGCTTAAAGATAATTGCGAAAAGTAGTTTTACGCAAGATGTCCGATAATGAATTTGGGGAAATCAGAATGCCGAATGGTTGGGCTGACTCGTGTGTGTCAATTATCATGGCGTTTTGGAAGGGCACCGAGAGATTTGCAAATTGATCATCCCCATACAAAACAAGGGAGACAGGAGTGAATGCACCAACTACTGGGATATCTCTTTGCTTGCCTCCCAGGAAGAGTGTATGCCAAGTTCGTTAAAAAAAGACAAGGCAATATAATCGAAACAAAGCTGAATGATACCCAGTGCGGTTTTTGCCGCACCCGTAGCACTACAGAACAAATTTTCACTCTCCAGCAAATTATCGAAAAATCCTGGAAGCCTGCCAAAGATGTATACACATGTTTTGTCGACCTCGGGAAAGTATATGGCCAGGTTACTTGTGAAAAGCTTTGGGGAGTGTTGCGGGAGTACGGTGTTGAAGGTGCCTTTTGCTGGCCGCCAGGTCACTGTATTCCTGCTCGAAAGATTGTGTCCGTGTCGACGGAATTAAACCACAACCGTTCGGCGTTGGTGTTAGACTCCAACAGTGGTTTGTGCTGTCACCACTCCTCTACACAGTTTACATCAGGGTTCTCCTAAATTCGGCTCGCGGGCCAAAACCGACCTGGGAAGCCATTTCACCCGACCGCAAAACGCATTTTGCCAATAATGAAAACATAATATATTTACGAAAAATGTTGATATGGTGGAATGTAACATATCGTGAAAAAATCACTTTACGCAAGATGTCCAGCCCTCGAACTGTTGTGCTTATGTGGTCCACTCCCAAAAAAAACTGGAGATGCCTGGTCTATATGAATTTGATACACAGCCACAGACGCGTCGACGAGGGTGTCACTGTTGGGAACTGCAGGATGAACCGTTTGTTTTGCTTTTTGCGAACGAATTGGTACTGCATGCTTGGATCTTCTCAACATGGTCTTCAGCAAGCATTTGATCGATTTTGTGTGGCGTGCGACCAATCAGGAAGGAAAATCAGCACTATAAGCACTGAGGTATTGTTTCTCAAGATGCCCAAGGCATTGTATTCTGCAAGTGAGCGGAAATGCACTGCAGCAGGTGGAGCCATTCAAACCTTTAGGGTTGTTTTTAAAACTGACGGAAGTCGGAACAAAGAGATTGATACACGGATTGGTAAAGCAAACGAGTGAGCTTTCAAAGACCGCAAAGCGTTCAGTTTGTAAATCCTTCTTTTTTTCGATCCTTACTGGTGGTCATGAATCTTAGGTGACGAGCAAAAGAATACTGTACTGTCAAAAGAATTAACGGCAGAGATGGGATATTTGCGAAAAGTTATAGGTGTGACACTTCGTGACAATGAGCACGGGACTGAAATAGGTAAAGCCTGGGATGTCCAACCACTTCTCCGAATCGAGATATCCTCGATATGTTAGTTTGACCATGTGTCCAGAATGACCCGGGAAAGTTTGGCGAAGTAGGTCTTTCGGGCTACAGTCTTCACCCACGGGAAAGCGGCCCAGAGGTCGTCCATGGACCAGGTGGCGTGACTACATCTCCGACCTTGCTTAGCCCCGTCTTAGTGTGGAGCCAGCAGAACTATCTGATATTGCTATTGATCGTGAGGTATTTCGGGTTTTCCTAGGGCTGCTGACCCCGCAACTCTCCCCAAAGGACCACCGGGCACGAAAATTCAGGCCTACATTGAAACATTCTATTTCTGAAATTGTCTTTAGTTTGTTTGCCAAAAGTGAATGTCGTATTCAAATAATTAAGCATATTTGGATGGAAACTTGCGTTTTTATGAAAATCACTTTAAAGTATCAGACATAAAAGGGAAAATGGTGTTGGCACCATAAAGCTCCACCAGGACGCCCTTAAAACCTTTAAAAAACACTGAGCTAGTACCTTACTAGTGTTGCTAATTTCGTAAATCTTCGGTATAGTCAACATAAATGCCAAACTCTCGCTCAAAGACGTCAAAATTGGATAGCAAAAAAGTATTATAAAAGCACCAATGCCATAATAGATTTCACCGGCGTTTTTCAACTCGTTTCTATCGATGATCTTGCGTTGTATTCTCAGGAAAACAAGCGCGTCAGGACGTTCATGGCTGAGACCAGCCCTTCTAAATTCAATAACGTCGTTTCCAGGTGAAGTGCCATTCCACAATAGCACTTGATGGTAGAACCGCGTATAATCTGAAAACCAATTCTTAAAAATGCTTGTTCGAGAAACTTTCTTTGCAAATGGCAGCTTTGTGATTGCGCAGAATCGCTCGCCCTTTTTTAGAACAAAGTTAATTGAAAAAGTCGTCTGTTGCAGAATCGCCGCATCTCTTGTGCTACTGTTGCTTTGTGGGTCTGAAAGTTGACCTTCCAAAGGACACATTATGTTGGGTTTTACTGTACTTTAGCAAATATGTATTTTAGCCAAAGGGCGAGGCAATCTAGTCACACCAACTTATAGCGTAGATGAAAATCAGCAGCCAAGTTGCAATCCATGTCGTTGAACTGCAGGGCTGAGAACTGTGTTTGTATGCCTTGCATCATTTCACGCAACAAGGGCAGACAAACTGTTGTGCTAAACCTAACTTTTTTCAGATATTTTAAACGTATTGCTAACAACGGCAGAAGCATTCCTATCTACGCAATATTTCTTTCTTGTTGATGTATAAATCAAAGCCCGTGATATTGAAGTCGTTACGCAGTTGTAATCCATGGAGAAGTGCGTATTACCTACGGCAGTGTGGTCAACTGCAGGCCCGCAAGCCCCATGTGGCCCGCCACAGCGTTTTCCGTGGCCCGCGGAATGATTCAGGAAAAATCTTCAAATCATTTGTCTCACTGAATTGATTACATTTGTCTTACTGAATTGCTTGCGCTCGATAAGGTGCATTTGCACAAGTACAATGAACAATACATTTTCTGTGAACCATTTTGTTTTATTTATTTATTTTGCGATCAAATTAAAAGGTGCCGCCCGCAGCTAACCTCCACTGGGGCATCTGCCTGGATAACCCCTGTGTTTTTTCGGTGCCCTGGCGTTCGTTGTCTTGAAGAGGACGTCTGGCGCAATAAACTGAGTACCGCTAAATAAATCTATCTCGGTCTAGGACAGTTCGGCGCTGCCGTTTCGGCGCAGGGACGTTTCGGCGATGATGGTCGCAAATGTTTTATGCGAAAAAATGTGTGTTTTTTAAATACTTTCAGGGGCGGACTCAGTGGCGTACGCAGAAAATTTTCATGGAGGGGTTTCATTCAGTGTCATATGGTGGTCATTTGCATTTGTTGTGCGCTGTTTGTGACGTCACAATTTGACGTCATAGTCATGTTTCCAAACTAATGTTTTGACGAAGTTTTTTGACATAATATGCATAATTTTCTACATCCACTCTACTTATTTTATGTGTCATTGCACTGAATATAAACTATTAGTCTTCACTTAGGCTATCGGAGGAAACCACACTCAACGCTACAACACAGCAGTTCAAAACTGCAAATATATCAGGCTGTGCGTTAAAACAGGGGGTGAAACACACTCATCAAAGCGTCAGAGTAATTTACAACTGCAAAATCAAGCTGCGCTAATGTCTTATCGAATACGAGCAGTCGAGCATAGAAAAAGTGCAGCTGGACTGGCTGGCGCATACCCCGGTTTGAAAGATCGAATCTTGCTAAACTACACAAGAATTGAGAATGCGCATAAATTACGAAAGAAACTTTCGATTTTTGTTATTTATCGAAGTCCAGCAAACTTTTAGTTTTCCTTTTTCCCTGTTGAGACATTATCAAATATTTGAATGCTTCTCTGTTAACAACTGCTGTTTTTGAGCTCGTGCAACAGTTCTATCATGCTGCAGAGTTTGGTAATATAGCCAATGGGTTCAGCGCATGCGCTGATCAGCCTTAGCAGACAAAATAAATGCAATTGTTTCAGATAAAGTGAACTACCGCGGAACACAATCTTAAACATGCGTAGTCGTGCAAAGAACTGCAAAAAGTGGTGAGATGGTTTCTGGACGCAGATGATAACGCAGATTCCCAACGCAACCTGATTATTACTTTTTACTCCATTTACAATCTTCCTTGAAATTTGCATGTCAATTCATTCCGTGGTATTTGCATTAGGTCGACAAATTAACAAGCAAAAATATGTGAAAACAATTAATCTCCTTTTTCTCCTTTGCGCAGGTAATAAAGTTTTTGTAAAATATCAAGCTCAAGGGGGTTTTAACCCCCAAATCCCCTCCTTGCGTGCGCCCTTGGTTAGAGTACAAAGGATGTCTGCTTCATAAGTGTTTTTGTTGTCATCCTAATGGCCAGTGGCTAATGTAGTTTCTCGTCCGTCAGGATTTTGGAAGAACTTAGTGCGACCGTGACCACGTGTGTAAAGAAATATGTCTTATGACGTTTATTTTTGCTGGCATGAGACGTTTGTGAGTTTACACAAAAGTCAAGCCTGGACAGTATCTTTTACTTGATCTTTAACGTAGGTATTATTTTGATTGCATTTCACAGCTAATCTAAGAATATATCGTACTTTCTTGCCATCGGTTGCCTATCGGTGTACGAATATGCAGTAATGGCACTTTCATATCTATATAGTGTACATCGTGGATCGCAGTAGATACAGAATAATTGGAAAGATTTGGGACAAGTGCTAGACCGAATGTTGCTCCTACACGCTTCACGACGAAAGTGCGAACTTTTGCACTTTGGTGACACTCCAAAGGAAAACTCATTTCACATTTCATCGCCGAAACGTCCATCGCCGAAAGGGCTGCGCCGAACTGTCCCATTTCTATCTATCTATCCACTAAACGTGTCCTCTTCAAAATGGCTTTCGAGCCAAATTGATTGCCTATCCCTGAAATAGATAATTTTAATTAGAACAAGCACAGTATCTTTTAATAAAAATGTACAATACTAAGAGCTTCTGAAAATTAGTCAGCAAGGATAGATTTCCCGAACTGAAAGATTTTGGACTAAAAATGCATTCGATGCTTGGAACCACATACAGTAGGTATGTGAAATTACATTTTCTGCGATGAAGCAAGGAAAATCTAAAAACATAAATCGGATGGCAGACGAAACACTGGATGATATTCTCCGACTTCCACCACCAACAATGATATTGATAAAGGAACGATATTGTCAGAGAAGCCTCGACAACCTGGCTTCCGCTGATAGAGATTTGTAATAAATTGCTATTGTGTAATAATTTCAATGACACACGCACTTATCCTCCATTTTTTAGTTTTGAATGTCGTGAATCTGTTGTTTTATACATCATTTTATTGGAAGTTGCCCGTGAGTTGTCACAATTTTGTAAATTGGCCCGCAGGTGCAAAGTAGTTGGACCAGGCTGACCTATGGGATGGGAACGCTTGGGAATGGCGTTAGCACACTTTTTTGGGCGTAGGAAGGAACGTTTCCACACTTTTTGCATAGTGACCTGACTTCAAGATATGAGTTTTTGGTGAGATTTTCTAGGTGAAGCTCCAGACGTTGCATAGGTGAACAAATGACGAGCTATAGCTAGCGTAGCACCCTGGCAAAACTGTGTTTATTGGAAATGTCTAGTATTTTGGCCGCGTTCTCACACTTCCTTTTTCACATTCCCATTCTTCTTTCACTTGAACACGAATAGTTTCTTGGTTACGTGTGGGTTCCAACACTTCTTTCTTTACCACTACACCTCTGTCTAATAACGACAGTAAAGCGTGACATCAATTTTGCGAAAACGACTCATTTTCACAAAAAGCTAAACAAAATTAAATCACCACCGGTTAAATGTGAAAATTACAAGTGTTGCAAACACGGTTCAAGCTTGTGACTTCGACCCCCTGTTTCGAATATTTGTACTAGCACACCAATAGCATAAAAAGATTAAATCAAGGGCTATATTTTGTCAGTGGCGCATCGAGTGGGGCAGTTGCCGCAAACTGCTCCCCAATCGACTGTGGAGCTCCGTTGAATGGCGCCTCTTTGCTATAAATTCGCCCCTTGTTGGTGTCTATCGAAGTAGAAACAGATATCAAATATACTCTAAACTAAACAATGATTTTCACTTCATTGAACTTCAGGATTTACGTGATGTTTTTTGCCCACTCTTTATTATCGCATGCCGAATAGTCTCAACAATGCTATTGGTTTGTAATAGCACCACTGTGTCGTTACCGCTTTGCCGTATGGAAATTACCCAGTTCCCAGTCCTACATGAAGTAATCACTATAGGGCTTTTTTATGACTTAAGAACTGATAATAAAACTTTTTCAGAAAATATAACTTTATATGACCAAAAAGTGACTGGGCTAGGACATACACCTACTGTACAAAGAAGCATTACTAGAAAAAATAGGCATAAGAGATGATAGCTCCATGGTTTGTTGAAGCCCCACTAAACTTGAGCAAAACATATAGTTTGAAGCAAATTGAAAACTAGCATGGACATTGGTTTAATCATATGGGGCAGCAATAACATGCATTTTTAGGCAGTGCATTACATTTATTCCAAATAGTTTGGTTCACCTTTGTCTTCGCCAACATTGAAGTTCAGCTTGCAGGACGCAGCTTAGACACAGTCATAGAGTATTTTCACTTGTTATTTTGAGATTGTTTTATTGGTTTCTTCATTGAATTAGTTCGAAAATATGCACAATATGACTTAATGACGTAACAAGGAAAATATGACTTTATAACGTTTAATATAGATTTTGTAGGGATGCTCTTTTTGTTTAGAAATTCGCTGCATAGCTTCCTGAAGCACAGAAAAAAATATGACTTTTATGACTTTAAATGACCCTAGAATCAAAACGGCAGTCGATTTTGCTAGCACAGCTGTCGACTTGCTGCTGGACAGTAAAATTTTGGTCTATTTCTATTACAAGTTTGCGTCTTTAATGCCTCGAAATCGAAGAGAAATAGCAAAAGTAGGAATGCAATATGGAAAATGAGTCACTGACGCAAGATTTAAGAAGCCCTCATACGAAAAAACAAACTAAAAAGAAGTTTTGGGACTGCTGCCAGTGGCAATGGCGAGTGCAGTCCGTGATCCCGCAGTATGTCTGCGTAGACGGTTTGCAGCATGAGGTGAATTGAGGAGTTTCTTGTCAGAACTAATTCCCTTGATTGAACCATAATGCAGCGTGTAAAAGTTATAGATGTCCGTTGGGCAGGGCATACTACGGTATGGAATGGTATGGACTGGAAGGGAAAAATCGGTATGGAATATGGAATGGCTCAAGTATGGAATGGAAGATTTGATGGATGGAATGGAACAAAATCTTCCTTATTCCATACAAATTCCATACTTGCACATTTTAGCATGGCGTTGCTGAAATCCGGTTTTTCTTTCATTTGGACATATCAGCAGACAAAGTCTGAGTTCGACAAGAACAGTAATTCGTAGACTGAGGGCGTTCTTCGTAATCTCCGTCACAAACAGTAACGTCGACACACAAAGGAGGTCACTAATTCTGATTCTGTTCTCATGGGGACAGGGGACATTGTCACCAGACTTCTGCATCTTTACTTCCGTGCTACCAGCCTGACCTTGTGTAAGACGAGAAAGTTACCACGCTAGCATTGCCAGCAATGTGGCATTGTAATCGAAGACCTGACTTGGCATCCTGTGACAAAATAATGTAAAATATTTAGAGGTGCAATAACTGAAAGAGAAACTATCATTGCTCTTTGAAAGCAAGCCGTAAAGGCGTTCTCGTTGGCAGTGGCAACTAGTAGACTAGTTTTGTTTCAGATAGGCCTACTTTGTGTAAGGTTAGGCAGATTCCTTCAGATCTGTTTCGTCACATTTCTGTAAGTTGAAGTTAGTCATACTCAGATTAATTAAAGCGAATTTTGTTGCCACTTTCAAATGCTAAGTAGGTTTAGTAACTTACGTCAGCTTTTGAGGTCACACTTCAAACTTGATGTGAAGTGTCTTGTTGAAAGCGAATTTAGTTTTCCACACCAGTGCAGTAAAATGTTTCATTGCGATGCTCAGCATTACTTACTTAGTAGATAGCTTTGTATAGCTTTTGTTCACTTACTTCATTAGCTCACACTTATTTTCTGCTGTACGTAAAAACATTCGAACTATAAGCTTAAAATACGACGATAATTTGCCGACATTGCATCTAGTAAAAATATAATGGAAAGAAAAAGTATGTTGAAGATCATAATTTTCACGGTTGATGGCGAAGCTTCACCGATATTTGTACTATATTTGTAAATTCGAGTAACGACGCTCTGAAGCCAACTTGATTGAAACAACTGTGTAGTCTTTGACCCCAGCACGCACAGTCTCACACTCACTACAAAGCTTCAAGAGAGCGTGCTCACCCCAGGCAAGACATTAGGCCATTGGCAACTAACCATGCTATCGTAAGAGCCTATTTCTACTCCACTAGCAACAATGCTAATGGAACGCATGAAAGAAAGAAAGGGAAAAGTCACTTATGATTCCACCAGTGTTAGCGGCAACTTACCTTGATCCGGAGTACCAAGTGCTTTTGAATGAAGAACAGCGAAACTGAGACAAAATTGAGCTCAAAGCCTTCTGCTTATAAAAGACCTGCTACTGACACACGAAGAGGACAGCTTGTGCAATAGAGAAGTGCTTAGTAGCAGGCGCGGATTTACCTTCAGGCTGAAAAGGCTTAAGCCTACGGCCCCCAATTTTGGGGGGCCCCAAAATTTCAGGAGTAAGGACGATTTCCAGCATTTTTGTAAGCAATTGTATTTGTATTTTTGTTTTGGTTCAACGCACGTTTTTTACTATGCCGCTAACAAAAGATCTGTTTTGAACAGGGGTTTCCAAATGTTTTCATCCGAGGGCCACATAAGTTATTACACAAAAGTGCGAGGATCGGACATCTTACGTAATGTGATTGTTTCGGGATATGTTACATTCTACCAAGTCAAAAAGCTTTTGTCAATTAATTTTTCATTATTTACAAAATGTATTCGCGGGACGGATTTGGCCCGCAGTCCGTAGTTTGGAGAATGGCTTCGCAGGCCGGATGATTAACTTCCCAGGCCGGATTTGGCCCGCGGGCCGTATAGTTTGAAGACCCCTGATATAGAAGAATGTGCGCAAAGGATTGAAGTGAATGACGATGAGCATTCTCTTTTTATGGCGTCGAGACTTGGTTATTGTTACGTATAATGTGTGGAGCAAACCACTGAATTTTTTGCCGGATTACACGGGGACAGTGAGATACTTGGGTTCAGCCTGGATCTATCTCTTGTTCCTTTTTATGGATAAGATATGGGGTAAAGGCAAGATTAGCCTGTACTGTAGCTAAGGCTGCAGACAAAGAATGGCGCAAAATGCAGTGGCGTATCTGTGCGAAATGGCGCCAATGGCAAAGTTGATGTGTGCGACCTTTCTAATAATTTATGTATTATATATAGGCACAATTTTTGCGAAAGTTAAAACATTAAGAAAATAAATGTTTCAAAACGGAAAATAGTTGTATTTACTCTTTCTTCAAATTTTCAGCAAATAAAATATAAATTATTATCCATGAGACCATAACATACTTATACTCATTTGTTTTTATCATGAAGAATATCAAAACATTCAAATAACAGCAAAGCAAACGTTGTTAATGTGGGGAAAAAACTTTCTTAGGAGAGAGCTTTCTTAATATTCTCAGAGAAAACTGTTTAGTTGGTTTTACCAACAACCTGCAAAAGATTGACTGCTCATTGCATGCAGGATATACTTTCAAATGTGAGAGTTGCTTTCAATTCCCTGTTTTATTTGGAAAAGCGTCCGGGCAAATTCTCACAAGTTAAAGTTCCATTGAAGAGACCCGACGTTGCGACATGAATTAGTCCTCTTCTTAGTTGTGTCAACACTAATGGCGGACATGTTATAACGAAGCAGAAAACTTGTTATCAAACACATAGTGATAATAAACAAACATGGCATTTGCCCAAAACATCCTCGTCCTCTTAGGCACTGGTTTCCGCATTCACTCAAAAAGAAAGATAGTCAACTTATATCAGCAAACCGAACAGTCTATGTTTGCTTCTACCGCACCAGCAGATTTAACAAAAATGTCGAACGAAATGCGGTTTAATTTTCGCGCTGTCAATTTCAGCGCCTAACATCAATTTTAGCGCCAAACGTCGAATTCAGCGCCTAACTAAGAGCCACAGTAGCATTTATGATACGAAATACGCTATTAGGCAAATTTAAAGAATACTTCTAGACCTAGGCAAAGGAGAAGGAACTAGAAAGGGACAAGCTGCATATTAGCAGTTCCTCGTTTAAAATATCTTCCGCATGCATACAACTCTCATAAGTGTTTTTTAGAAAATTTGATGTTAAAGCAGTGGCCAATAAGAAAGGGTTTAGGAGATAAGAAAAGGCGAGTTGTCATTGGTTGTAGATGTAATTTGGACCTCGTCGAAACGTTGGAACCCTTTCTTATTGGCCACTGCTTTAACCAACGAGATCTCTTCTTTTCTGTATATCAACCAGCTCGGTAGTATCTCCTCTTCATTCTGACGATATCCCTTGAAGAGTGTCAGACGAAGAGCTTTGGTATGAATCTCCTACTTCACGTCATCTTCAAGTTCTGTACCACCAAACATCTTTTCAAGTATTTTCGCCAACGGTACAGTGATCAACACCTCAAGTGCTTGAACAAGTTGATCAAATTACGTGAAAGGATCCAACCTTTCCTCTCTAAAACAGCCTTTCTTAAAGCTAACATTGCTCAGCGAACTTTGCCGAAATCGGTTAGATTTCGCGTAGAAAAATCGCGGGCAACTCTGAGTCCGAGCATCGAACGAGCCTTCATGCAGGATGAAATTGGCAAAAATCGGTCAATGGTTTCTTCCCTCAGAACCAAATGCCGCTCACTCTGGCAGGAAATCAAACAGTTTTTGTCTTTCTTCGACTTGGTACGGTTCTGCCGTTACCTAGCTGTCACTGACGAACAAAAAGAAGACGTCAACAAAAAGAATAACAGTAACAATCTACGTCTTTTATTTCAACACCGCTTTGGCAACCAGACAAGCTTTCAGAAGACCAACATCACAAACTTATCTGATTACAAACTGTCAGATACCGAACAGTTTGTTCTTTCCCACGGGCTGTCGTTTTGTCTACCACCCACCGCTATCAAGCATGAGGAAGTATTTGCTGATTTTGAAGTACTATACGCTCAACTAGATCATCACAAACCTCGGTCCAAAGAGCAGCTTGCCGCCCTAAAGGCCAGGTTAAGCGACTTGGCTCACGCTTACTGTGGAAGCCACATAGACTGGGGTGACTTCTTAATGACAAAAGAA
>Ga0210059_1002058_pt1 | contig 31139 bp, 19 predicted proteins | sample Ectturendosymbi2_FD_188042 | JGI IMG/M metagenome (GOLD analysis project Ga0210059, IMG submission 188042) | Ecteinascidia turbinata endosymbiont from Florida, USA - Sample 2 (SPAdes) (version 2) | ecosystem: Host-associated > Tunicates > Ascidians > Unclassified | place: Key West, Florida...
AACTGATGCATTAGCTTGAACTGACAAAACGACAGTTCGCGGAAATCTTCAGGAATATCAGATTCTGAGCAGTATTCAAAGTAGGCAAAAAGGTACTTTCCCACGTTTTGGTTTCGAAGCAGATCTTCCTTGATCTGAGTCATAACTGGAGTGAAAAGATCGTATAAACCAGCTTGGTAAGTTTCTATTGAAGTTTGCACTTCCCATCGCCTTTTAGCACCTGGAGACCAAATTACTAATATCTTGTCTGCTAGTGCCATTGCATTTTCAAGCCATAACCTGTAATTTTTGCAAAGCTTTTCTTTATCCCACATTTCAAAGGTAACTAAAAATCCCAAATCGTTGTACAAAAAACTGGCAAATTTTGAAACAATGTCTCTGTGTTTGAAATGGTCATCAACAAAAATTATGTAAACGGATGGAAAAGAATTTTTTTCGTCTGCTATGGCTCTTGCTGTTCTAACTCCCTTGCAAGGACATGGTTGATCATCTAACCAGCGTTTCCAGATAACATGTCTCAGCAAACAGAGCATGGTGGTAATCAGAGCTATACTTGCAATGACACAAGAAGGTAGGATAATATCCAGTGGCAGCGATGATGAACAAGCTTTAACAAAATTTATTCTGGTACGTAGTCTTAGTGCATCTGGTTGGTCGTTAAAAACTTCAACTGAAAAATTTTGATTCAAATTTTTCTCAGCAGGAATTTCTATAGGCATTGCTGTCATTCTCAGTGGCCTGTCGGTATACGCTTTCAAAACGTCAATGCATCTTGGATTGTTTGAATTTAGTGGTTGACAAAGTAAAACGGTTGCTGCATTTCCTTTCCACGCTGACAAGCTATACTGAAGGATGGCTGTTCTATTGTTGCAGAAGTATTGCAATATATTGATCGAGTTTTGACATGTTTCCATATTTTTCAGGCTTTTATCATCGCACTTAGGAACTGCTATTTCAATCGACAGGCTGAACCTTTTCAAATCAACATTGGTTAGATATTTTTGGTATGGGGTTATATGAACATTAAAATAATCACCTGGATCAATTATTGCTGGACCAAATCTTCCGTAGCAGTCATAGTAGAACAGTGGAGAAACTTTGCCAAGTGTGGTGAAGTTGCCGTCTATGCAAAAGTACATCACATCTGGCTGGTAACCAACCTTTCTCTGAGCTTTTTGTTCAGACTCAATCAAAATTTGAAATCCTTCAAGATTTTCCACGAAAAACTCCTTAGGCAGCTTCCACGAAAAGTTGAGAGCGATGAAATCGTACTTGTCGGCGCGGAATAAGTACCATCCAGGACCTGAATCTACTTCCACTGGTTTAGCTATTCCTCTTGTTGTTGGTGAACGATCTTTCATGAAACATTTTTGTTCGTGTAGTTCGCAACGAGATGCATTTGGTGGAGTTTGAATTGTTATGCACTTCGGCCGACATAGACTTTGGCTCAGTGAGCAGCGCACGTTTGTCCAGCATGCAAGCAAAAGTGTTAACAAACTGAATTTAAAGAAAAAAGGTTTCATAATTCGATAATCCATAAAACTGATATCTTTAACAAACCTATGATCTGAAAATATTTTCAAGGTTAGAAAATCCATCAACTTGACAAGCAACAGATAATAAATTGAAGAAGATTGGATTCACTGGCGAACACACGTTTTGGTTGTATTGCTTTTAGAGCTGATTTTGACAATATTTGCTGTTGATTCATGACACCATACTCATTTTTGAACATCTTACTCAGTTATTTCAAATTTTGTTTATTTCAATTGTTTTTATGACAGATTTACGCTTGATTTATGTCTTGACATAGCCTATTTTAAGCCATGTGCTGTTTTTGTATAGGTTATATGTCGATTGGTTGTGACCTCACAAATACAAATTACCTCATAAGTAGGGCAACCAAAAGTCTATAAAGTCAAAATTTTTCTGCCTTTTTAATAGTTTATGAAATGTCCAACACCCAACTTTACAATGATACTATGAGCCATTCCAAAGTTATTAGGTCAAAAAAAGTCAAAATTTATCATAAGGTCCAAATTTTTTTGTAGCAGAGTTTATCTCATTATCAATATTTTATTAAAGTTACAACAACAGATTTGGTATGTTTTTTCAAGTTTAGTTCAATTCTGAAATACTGATGTTTTTTTTAGACTTCTGAGGTAATAATGTTGTGCAGCCCACTACTGGATGATATGAATATTGAGTAAACTGCGCATGGCAATGCAAGAAACGTGGTCTTCACAGTACTTGGTTTGGCAAATGTTCAATCCATTATGCATACACATAGTGTTTTGACTTGATGAGATTCGCAGATTTGACTCTACTCTAGTTATTAATGTACTTACCTACATATCATGCCTAAGGTTAAACAACCAAAATCTTCAAAATTTCGAAATATACTGCATGAATATGCTTTTGAGTTTACTTCAACATGTAAGGGTGAAATATTTTGCAGATTCTGTGACTGCTTAGTGAAATGTGACAAAAAGTTTATGATGGAAGCACATCGTCCCAATGCAAGTATCTGCGAGGTTCATTTCGTGAAACTGAAAATAGAAAAACATTTTAAAACATGCTGTACCAGATTTTGCAGATAAACTATTTTTTGTTTCGTTTCAAACTTATCGGTTTGTTTTCTACTACTGCATATGAATATGCTTTGCATTGCACATTTCAATTGAAAACACTGAAAAGTGACTGGTCAAAATAAAGTCAAAATTTGTAAATTATGAAGTCAAAATTTTAAGTTTTTAGGTTAAAAATTGGTTGCCCTACTCATAACTGATTGTTTGCAATGAGTTGTAAGTCTTTTACTCTAGATTAGAAAATTTTAGGTTGGTTGCCTGCTTGGTGATGCTTGGTGTGGTTCGTAGAGAACGTTTCAGCCGGAAGTGACTTCGCCTTTGCATATGATGATCTTCACTTCTTTTGTATTTCCACAACTCATTGGCGGATTAAGTGGGGGAATGACTGGGTTACAGCCAGGGGTTCCCAACATTTAGGGAACCCAATCCCTAAGTCGGACAATGTGTAATATGTGAACAATACACAACACCCAGTGAAAGATACCATCACCAATTGGAACTAATAAGTAGGCGCCCTGTGCTCACTCATCAAAATTGCTTCGTTGACATAAAAATAGTTGATTATTTGGCGTGTGGTCTGGTCGACACTCATTAACAAGTTAGTACTCCAGGGTCTAAAAAAGGTGTTCCATCCGCTTATCTTATTTTGTTTTTTCAATGCGCATGCTGTATTGATGTCATTTGACCATCGGTCCTGCAGACAGCCCCAAAGGAAGGTGTGAACTTGTTAAATGTGGTGTCAAGTCTATATCAACAATGGTGAAAGTAATTAGATTTTAGCTTAGAATAATAGATCATGGTGTTATAAGGCAGGAATGCCAGGGTTGATGTATACGCCACGTATATATCCTCGTGTACTTTCATGCATTTGTGTGTTCTTTGTAACTGCGATGCATGTTTGAAGTCTAGCGCGTAGGGTGTGGGAGTGAAGACCTTACACAATACACAATGTCAACTGGTTGTTTAATACCAATTGTGGTACTATTTACTTCCAAGATGAATGTTTAGACATTTTGGTACATACTACTTTTATGTGCATCGCCATTATTTCGTACAATTCTTGATAACTGACTTAAAACAGAACAAACGCAATAATAAAAAGAAAAGTCGGCAGATACCGAGTTACCTAATAACAAGAACAAAACCGTATCAAGCACATCTTAGGTCTGTTTACATTTCGTTCAAGTAACTCTAAGTTTGCTCACGACAAAGTCAATGACTCGTGTGATTTTCAACTTTAGTAAGTCGTGAGATATGCTTTTAGTTAAGAATTGTGTTGAGTACCATTTGATTTTCTAAGTGCAGTAGAAAAATGAAAACGAATCAGTAGTGTTATGTCTTATGAAGGAATGTAAAACCATACGTAATAAGTGAATGTGAGTTTCACAACCAGGGTTGCGAGGTTGGAGTCGTAAGGAGTCGGAGGTTTTTGGGTGAAGTCAGGGTCGAATTCCTAACAACACTAGTAGGAGTCGGATTCGGATTTTTTTGTCCGACTCCAGTTGTCCACTTCAATAATTTTTGCATCACACTTCTTCCTGTGGAAATGGTACAATTTCTTTTGAAACTTTTGTTGAAACTGAGATTTGTTGCTGTGCACCACAATTTCCATTGATTTTAACAGCCAAACTTCACTCGCTCTGTCAGCGTATCCTTGTCAGCGTTCCCACTTTTGCGAAATTTGTCCCTAGATTGGGAATTTCAACATCTTTTGGGGAAAATCTGGGGAATGGAGGAATTTAGGGATTTTTTACGGAAATGGCATTGTTTGAGATAAAACTGGGAAAAATTGTGGTCACACGTTTCTATCTGATGTGAAAATCAGGTTGCGGTTTACTGTCAGTTACAGGAAAAGAATCTATGCACAACTGCATAAAAATTATACATTCAGTGGCGTAGCAAGGGAGGGGGGGCCGTGAGCCCCGGGCGGTACTTTTAGGTGGGCGGCACTTTGCTGATCAAAAATTAATTTTTGAAAGGAGTTCAACAGCTCTAGCTTTTCGTTATTATCTTTAAATAAATTTTTTAAAGTTTCAAAAGTTCTAACTTTTTTCAATTTTTGTGTTTAGAAGACTTCTATTGGTAGGCTAGCCTAAAAAACACGACATGTGGCTGTGCGGAGTAAGCAAATTGATGAAATGTTCATTCAAAAGTCTGGATCTAATTCAATGTGCTAAAGTACCCCAGTGTTTGTCGTAAAATTAGGGCTTTTCAACACACTCATTGGTGGAGCAATTGTGTCCCAGTCCCTACATCTTCCTTACCAGACAAAGTCATTTCCGACATCTTAGTCAAAAGCCCTTTGAACAAAGGAAAGATATGACATTCGAACGCAGATTAGCAAACATTAGGGCTCCGGTTGTTCGCGGTTTATATTGCCCCTCCTCTCAAAATCTGATAAAAGGTTTGCATGAAATCACGCTAAATAGTCAGGGCTAGCTTAGGTTAATCCTTTTCATCGTAGTGTTGGTTGCTCAGTAACGCCCCAACAGCACACCATAACATCACCTGACACCTAGACATTGGCGACGAAGATTTTGTTAGGGCGGCGATAGCTCAGTAGCAGAGTGTTCGCCTCACAATCAGAGGTGGTACCGGACACGGAGTACCGGAGTCGACTCCGGCAGGATTCTGCAATTTCCTTTCGGACCCGGATCCGGAGTCAAAAATTATGAAAAACCAGACCCGGATCCGGAGTCACTTCTCCATTTCGGCAGTAGCAAGAGTCTGTGTGGTCATTTCTTAGGCAAAACCATGGGTAAATTACGATTGGATTGATGATTGTAGCCGGAGTCTGAACAGGAGTCGGATTCTCAAATTTGAAGAATTGCCGGATCCGGACCTGGATTCAAAAATTTTGGAACAGGAGCGGAATCGGAGTCTGAAAAAGTGACTCCGGCCACCTCTGCTCACAATTGGAAGGTTACGTGTCCGATTCACCAGCACTGGGTGAAGCCGCCATTTGCCAGTAAAACTTTCCTTAAATATTTACATGCTGAAGCTTCCTCGGTTGTTGTTTTCCCCCGTTTAACATTTCTGGTTACGCGCCTGCCTTCAGGTGGCGTAATTTATCGCCTTCCTTTTGACCAACTCCAAATCATCTTCAGTAGTTGTGCAATGATTAATGTCTTGGACAGTGGTTCTCAAAGTATTTTTACATTCCTACCCTACAAACCCAAACACTGTCAATTCCTCCCCACAAAAATTGCAAATGATAATTGCAAAAATTTCTCACTACCTACTGTAAAGAAACAATAGACGAGTATGAACCAAACAGACTCTTTTATAACATCAGTCACTGCGGTTAAAGCACCTTGTACCTGCAAGTTACTGCGATAGCTACCTGACAGGCTCATAGTCCGCTTGGTCATGGAGCTGGTTGGTAATCGCAGCTTCACACTTACCACCGCTAGCGGCAAACGGAGTAGGTTGCGACACCTCAAGAATGGCGCCCGGCAGGGATTCATCCTGGCACCCCTTCTCATCAACATTTACACTTCTGCCTCGCCAACGACCGTCTGCAGAAAGTAGGCATACGCCAACGACCCATAACAATCATGCATGCTGATGGAGACTGACAATTAGAGTGGAAGGGGTGCTGAGCAAAGACATGGCCACCGTACGTGAATACCTCCTGACATGGAAGCTGAAGCTCAGCACTACAAAACAGTGTTGGCAGCCTTCCATCTCAACAACAAGGAAGCTTAACATGAGCTGAAAGTCAACTACAACAATGAAATCCCGCTCTTCTGCTCCAAGCCCACATACCTCGGATTTACGTTGGCATGACATTCATGTATCGCGGACACCTCGAGCCACTTCGTAAAAAGTTGACATCACGCACTACACTCTTGAAGGGGTTGCTGGCAATGGTTTCGGTGCTGGAGCAGCAACGTTGCGAAGAGCCACCTTAGCCTTGGTCCATTCAACAGCAGAGCACTGCACTCCTGTCTGGTTCCGCAGTGCTCACACCTGCCTAATTTACTCTGTCATCAACGACTTGGGAACTGTGACTGGATGCCTGCGTCCCACACCAGCAGACAATCTTCCTAACCTCGCAGACATCCAACCTGACGAGCTTCGTCGCGAAGGAGCTAGAGTGTCTCTAACACACCGTCCCATGGAACCTGGACATCTGCTCCACTCAGCTCTCACCTGTTCATCGAGTGCGAATGCACGGAACCTCAAATCGCGACACCCATTTGTACCCGCTGCACAGCAACTCAGTTCATTTGACGACCATAACAGAAGTGCGGCGCACTGGGCGGATCAACACGGCCTCCGCACCAGTGTCAGACGTTCTTGCTCCTGTTTGCACAAATGGAATATGGATGATTTTGCGACTTGTGACAGTGCGCAGAAGATCAAGCCGTTGACCATGTTGTTTTCCAATGTCCAATCAATCGACCTCCCCGTGATTTGCACAGCCTGACGGTTTTGGATGATGAGACATTCGATTGACTTCTCAACACCTGCCCAGAGATCTGGTGCGGCCAAGCAGTGGACTGAAAAAACTGGCTCAAACGAATAACCTAATAATAAAAACTTGGGTTTTTTCACCAACAGCTTTTCCTCCCCAATTCCTCCCTGGAACAAATTTCCTCCCAGGAATTGAAAATTCCTCACTTAATGAGCCAAGTGGCTCCCGTTTGAGAATCACTGGTCTAGGAATTCCACCTCGCCCATTTGTCTGACTATACAGGTTTGGCGAAACGGTAGTGCCAAGCCACTGTGGACAAATGCTGGAGTTGTGCTTGTCGAATACGTTCATCTGATGCTTCTGATGTCATTCTGGTTTGACGTCGAGCTGACAGGACGTGTTTTTCTGCTCTGACAACTGAGTTCCGGCAACGTGTTTGCCTAAAGGACAAAGCATGGATACGAGAAACGCGCGCTCTCGAAAGGCGATTGAAACCTTGTCACAGGCAATTAATGAACCTTGAACCTAACTTGAAAGACTCGCATGCTATATTGCTGTCTGTAATACAGAGACTTGATTCTATTGAAAATGACTTATTGAAACGTATGACAGCAATTGAAGAAAGCGTTGAAAACGCTCACTACAGAGTATCTGAACTAGAACATCAAATAACTTCATTGCAATTTTAAAGAAATGCAGACCACCAGAAAGGATGAGAATATTATTCAAGAGTATCGCTGAAAATAGTACAACGTTCTTTTTCATGGATTGCCGCAGAAAGGCCGCATCGAAAACCATGACCAAACTGAAGCAGTAGTCAGAAAGTTTTTGATTGGAGAACTACGTGTTTCCCCTACGCAAGTGGATGCAATACAATTCAGTAATGCTCATCGACTGCCACGTAGAATCTCTGCTGTCAACTCGGAAAATGCTAATAACTCTGAAAATGAAGAACGTTCCTCGATAACCAAAAATACAGCCCTATTGTGGTTAAACTGGCAAGCATGAAAGACAAACACTCATTACTGAAACTAGCACCGGATGCCAGGAAAATGAAAGTTACCATCACAAGGCACTTACCGATGGCAATGCAGGCTCAGAGGAAAACACTTATACAGACAGCTTCAAGGCTATACAACCAAGGAAAAAAAATTCATTGGAATGTGTTTGGCAGTGAATATTGCCTTTGCGCCGACAATGAACGCGTGGTCCCTTAATGTAATTAATGCAACTTGTTGTATCAACGAATTCCTTTGTTTTCGCTGTCTATTCAGTAAGTTGCAATTTCGTTTATTTTTTTAAGCTAAATATCGAGTTTCTGACCCAAACGATTAAATTGTGTAAATATTTTTCCATTAATACGCTTTTTTGTTATAAAAGTAGTGCTCCCATCTCATGGTTTATCATAATCTATGTTTCTCGTCTTTCTTTTAAGAATGACTGCATCATGTGCTATACTTACTTGCTTTCTTATAAAACCTGTTTCTGTAAGTTGTATCTTAATTTTTGCACTAATTTTAAGTTATATGCTGTCTGTCCCCATTGTAGATGTGACAAGTTTACAAATCGAGTAAATTATTTAATTGCTTCCATTTTTTTAAATATTTGTAAAGCTTAAAATTAAAGCTTTTTTTTTAAGTTTTCTGTTTCTGAGCTCTGTAGATTGTGCATTTTACCATCTAAACAATAGTCAAACGTAAAATTCTGGAAATGTCTACAAATTATTCTGTATTGCTATGACTACTGAAGATGTATCAAATCTTTCAAATACGGTTTTGCGTTGCGAACCTTGTAAATTCTACAATTTAACCCAATTGCAATGCTTACGAAACAAAATTAGTGGTCTATTCCTAGTACATTTTTATACCAGAAGTCTAGTTAAAAATTTAAATAAGATTACGGACTGGTTAAACAGTTCATCTATCTTTCCAGATGTCATTGCCACAAGTGAAACAAAACTTTCTGGTGATAAACATACCATGGTTAACATCAAAGGCTATAGCTTTATTCATAAAAATTCCCTCACTAACGCTGGTGGTCCGGCGTTGTACATAAAATCCGAGTTAATGTTTAGAGAACGGCCGGATTTAAATCTTAATGACGATGACGTTGAAGATCTGTGGGTTGAATTATTCTCACCGTTTAAAGAGTCTATAATAGTAGGCACCATCTACTTCCATCCTAACAACAGCGTTAATGAGTTCAGTAGAAACTTAGAAAATACTATCATAAAATTAAATAATCAAAGGCAAATATTTTATATTTTAGGAGACTTTTATATTAACCTGTTGTCAGACAGTCGCTTGACTCATGCGTACCTAAATTCCCTCACATCCCTTGGAGTCCACTGCTTAATAAATAAGCCTACTAGATTTATGCATAATTGCACTCCTTCTCTTTTAGATCATATCTATACTAATGATAATCTTCATTACTTATATCCTGACCTTTTCCCTTTAGACATAAGTGATCACCTTCCCAGTTTCTTATTAATTGAATTTTCCAGAAATAAACAGCACGCTCCCCTATGGAGAAGATGTTACAAAAATCTTAATGTGGACTCATTTTTATTTGATCTAGATGATAAACTTAGACGCAATCTCTCTAATATCTCCTTAGATACTGATTCTAAATTTACATTATTCTTGGACACTTTTATTGATGTAATCAACACACATAGCCCTTTGGTGAAATTATCTAGGAGAAAAACTAAACTAGCTTTACGTCTAAACCCTGGATAACCAAAGGTATATTAAAATCTATAAAAACAAAAAAACGTTTATTCAGAAGGAAAATTAAACACCATAACAATGTTCAATATCTGCAAACCTATAAAAAATATAATAATATCTTAACGCACATCAAAAAGAAACGCAAAATCATGTACTATAAGCAAAATCTCATAGACAGTAAAGGGAATCTTTCGAAAACTTGGAAAATTGTTAACGAGATTATTAATAAGACAAAAGTAAAAACTAACATCCCACCACTAGCAACATCAACAAATGCCTCAAATCCACTAGATACTGTGAATACGTCTAATATTCTTAACGACTATTTTGTTGAAATAGGACCAACTCTAGCTTCTATTCCACCGACAGCCCAGGTTCCCCACACTTCAGGCTCTTCTGTCATACATTCCTTCTTCCTTAGTCCAGTTTTACCAGAAGACGTTGTTTTGCAAATTAATTTGCTTAATCTTTCAAAATCTAATAATACATATGATCTTCCCGTTTTGTCCTTAAAAAATTAGTAAACATGTGATTGCACCGTTCTTAGCTGACCTGTACAACCTCTGTATTACTGATAGCGTTTTTCCAACAAGATTAAAGCTCGCAAAAGTAATACCTGTCTATAAATCTGGAGACAAAACGCAACCAAGTAACTATAGACCTATATCCCTGCTGTCTCACTTTTCAAAGATATTTGAGAAACTTGTCTCTACTAAGTTACTATCATTTTTAGCGCAAAATAGCATTCTCTGCCCACAACAGTTTGGTTTTCGTCAAGGACTTTCAACGTCTCTACCACTACTAAAACTCCAAAATCATATCCTTGAGCAAAATTCTAAAAAACTATATACATGTGCTATATTTCTGGACCTTAAGAAAGCCTTTGATACTGTTGACCACCAAATATTACTAGGGGAGCTAAGCCAATGTGGATTAAGAGGAAGTACTAACAAATTCTTTGAAAGTTACCTTTCCAAAAGACAACAATTTGTGTATGCTAATGATATTAAATCAAATACAAGATACGTTACCTGCGGTGTCCCCAAGGTTCTACGCTTGGTCCTATCCTTTTTTTACTGTACATAAACAACCTACCCTCCGTACCTAAATTCAATACGTTATTATTTGCTGATGACACTACCTTAACTTTATCAAATGCGAGTGTTCGTGAACTTGAAATCTGTCAACAGTGAGTTGACTAGTATCGTAGCCTGGATACAAGCAAACAAATTAACAATCAATTTTAAAAAGACCAATTTTATTCTCTTCGGTGATAAAAGCCAAAGACACAGTATAAATATATTCTGTTCTGAGCAAACTCTCTCCCAAGTAGATTCTGTAAAATACCTGGGGATTCTTATTGACTCTAAACTAACGTGGACCTCCCACTTAGAAAACTTAGGTAAAAAGGTCGCTAGTGGAACCAGCGTTTTATTTAAACTCCAACCTTTTGCTGATGTGCATTTGTTAAGAATACTGTAGCTTATTTTTCTCTGGTCTACTACCATCTAATTTACGGAATTTTGAATTGAGCTACAACCAATTGGTTAAATATTGCTGATCTAGCAAAGTTGAATAATGGAGCTATCTGTAGTCTACTTAAAGTTAATCGTAGAGAGCGCATTACACTTAGAGATCTGTTTTATTCAGCACGGATACCACAGATCAAGGATATTTACAATTATGAATTAGCAAAACATATGTACAAAATTTATCATGATATCTTTCCTGATTATATCATAAATGGTTTCAACATTTCTACCGCCATAAACAGAGAAACGAGGCAAACTTCCAAATTAACATATAAAATTCCCCTAGCTAAGACACTGAATGAACGACGTCACTCCTCTTTCCGAGGACCAACAATATGGAATATATTCCAAAGGATTTTAAACTAGTCACATATTTCCGATTTTGTAGGTTACAGAAAAATTATTTAATTGACCATCCTCACATACTATAAAAACTTAATTTTTCCGCTTGTCTGCTGTAATTGTGTTGTAACGCGTCTTTTTGTTTTCATGTCCTGTTTATGTGTGCTTATGTCCTGTGGATATGTCTGCACCGTCTTTGCAGATGTATGCAGGCCTATATGAATTTTGTAGACTTTTGGTCGTCTTCTGTGCATTTTGACTTGTATTTCGCGGGGGAGGATGACTCGAAGACCTTGCGGTCATTCTCCTCCCCCTGATACCTGATTTTTTCAGACGTTAAATAAAAATGTCTATCTGCCTGATGCGGTAATCCATTATGTCAGTGGTTCAACTAGGCCGCGGGACGCATGTGGCCCGCCACAGTGTTTTCAGTAGCCCGCGGAAGTATTCAGGAAAAATCTTCAAATCTGAAATTTGTTGAAAGCGTGTGAGGTTACATTTGTCTCACTGAATTGCTTGAGCTGGATAAAATAAATTTGCAAGAACAATGAAAAATATCTTTTCTGTGTACAATTTTGTTTTATTTATTTGCGATCATATCAGAAGGTACTGCGCGCCACTAACCCTCCGCTGTAGGGCATCTGTCTAGATAACTTCTATGTTTTTTCGGTGCCCCGACGTTCGTATCTTGAAGAGTACTGTTGCAACCTTGCAACCTATCCGGTGGCGTTGCGTTGAATGTGTGATTCACCACGAACGGGATGTGCGCGAAGAACAACAATACATATACGTGGCGCGAAAAAGCGATAATGGAGTGATTGCGGTGCGTGAACGCTATTGTTGCTTCCTGCCGCAATGTGAAGCTTTGCGCACATGCCGCTCGGGCTTTCCGATCGCAACAGTATATCTGGCGTGATGAACACAGTACCGTCAAATAAATTTGTCTATCTATGCGCTAAACGCGGCCTTCTGAAAGTGGCCTTCGAGTCTCGTTGATTGCCCATCCCTGCAATAGGCAACCAGCATAGCATCTTTTAATAAAAATGTACAATACTAACGGTGTTAGAGACTGCAGGGAGCTTCTGGAAATTAGTCAGCAAAGATAGATTTCCCAAACTGAACGATTTTGCACTAAAAATGCACTCAATGTTTGGAAACAGATATGTGTGTGAGAGTAATTTTCTACAATGAAGCAAGTCAAATCTAAAAACAGAAATCGAATGGCAGATGGAACACTGGACGATAGTTTCCGACTTTCATCACTAACAATGGCATTGATGAAAGAACGATGGTGACAGAAAAGTCTTGACCACAGGCATCCCACTTATAGAGATTTGCAAAAAATTGGTATTTCGCATTGTGCAATAATTTTAATGATGCACTCACCTATGTTCCCCTGTTTGGTTTTAAATGTTGTGAATGTGTTACATTATAGATAATTTTATTGGAAGTGACCCGCGAGTTGTCACTTTTTTGTAAAATGGTCCGTAGGTAAAAAGTATTTGGACCACGCTTCATTATGTCATCGTCGAATTTTCGGTAAAGTTCTGCCTCACTTATAACGCCAGCAATTGGCTGTAGGATATAATGTACAGCAATGCTTGCCAGTGATTACTAACGGTTATAATTCCGTTTGTGAGTATATAACTGATCGCCATGTTGGGTAACAACGTTGTTTTAGAAAATTTTGTTCATTTCGACAATCATTTTGCGGGCCTTGGTATTTTATGATGAAATGCCTCCTAAGACACATTCACGAGGTTTAGCCATAGTGTCTCTGCACAAGCATAGGTACAGTGCTTTCACATCTGCCGTCACAATGTAAAACACATGTTTCAATTCCTAGGGTTTTGTTCAAGCGTTCATTCCAGTTGAGAAGGTCTCCAATATATTTACATATTTACGGCTATCTTGAGAAAAATCGTCTGTGCCGTTTTTGCAAAAGTTTGTGGTAATAGGTTTCAGTATAATCTATAAACGCAGTAATGCGTGACGTGGTGTTGTTCTTAGCAGATTCAGAGCCGGTGCTAGCTCGTTCTTAGTGGTACGGCCAATGTCAGCAAAATAGTGGATTCTGGGAACTATTGCTCCCCAAAGCAAGCGCTTCTTTTGCGACTCTGAACTCTCTAGAAACGATAATCTTTTCTAGCCATTCATAGTAAGCGATGCCCCGTAAGCACTTTTGATCAGTGGCATAATTGACGGGAGGCAGAGGCGCGAATCGCCCTCATGGCAAGCTAATTATAAAAACGGGGCCGCCACTGAGCTTATATTTCGGTTTCAGTATTCTTTTCGTTTTCAGCAGATTTTTCATTTTTTTCGTTTTTCGGAGTATTTTCTGGTGATTTAGGGTTTTTGCATAGCCATCCACATCCGGATTCACCATCATTTTTCAAGTTCTTTACCAGTGTTGGCTAGTGGGCCCCTTTCAGCTAAGTTTCCCTCCGGGCTCAAACCCGTAGTTACACCACTGCTTTCTGCCACAGCTCTGTTGCGGATCTAAATTCAAATTCCAACCTGAACTGAAAGCTTGAACAAAAGATTTACTGAGTAGGCAGGTTATTCCTTTCCTCGGAGTTCGAAAAAATTTGAGAGAACATTGCTCTCGACTGTTCTGCATATCGAATTCTGCAAAATGAAAACCATTGACTGCAATGCACACTACAGACTTGTTTGCCTAACTCTTCAGCACTTGAGTCAAAAGACATAAAGAGAAAAAAGTGTCCTCCAGTAAGTCTAAGTAATGTTACGAGCCGACAAAATTCTCGAACTACTCACAAAAATTAACCAATCTTTCTCAGTTTGTCCTCACAACCAGAAAAATAATTTTCACCAATTTTGTCTAAATCAAGTCTGTCAACTTGTTCTTTATGAACATGTAAAATTATCAAATTGTTTAAATCAGCGTGGTCCAAATACTGGCACGCTGGCCGCATGCGGCCCGCGAACGCTTTCTGTGCCGTATTTTACACAAAGTCATAAATACATTGGATTAGCCACGCAGTCCTTGCAAGTCACACATCATTGAAGTGCAGGTCAATATGTAACTATTAGGGGGCAAAAATATCATTTTACAATTTATGACGTTACCATAGCTTACCTCTAGGGTAGGCTAACGCTGCAGTACTCTGTGACCACAAAATATGCGTTCATTTTTATCTTTGTTGCAAGCATAGACTTTGTACTTAATTTTCGAGTTAGATTAGAAGATGTGCATTGTGGAAGTAATGAAAAAATATTTTAGTCAGCAATTTAACAAAAAATGAGTGTCAAAAGAGAAGTTTCAGAGGAAAACAGAAAGTTCAATTCTAACTGGGAGGAAGGGTGTTTCTTCCGTAATAACAATGGCAAACCACAGTGTCTCGTGAGGTTGCAAGTAATATCCGTTCAAAAAGAGTGCTTATTCAAAGAGGCAATACAGCACCAAACATGAGAAAACATACAAGAAATAGCATGGAAATTCTAGGGAAGCAATTTTGAAATAATTGAAGGGTAACCAGGCCCGCAGCCAGGGGGCAACCGGGCAATTTCTCCCGCTGTAGCAATTGCCTCCATTGTTTTGCCCCCGCTTAAGATACTGCGCTGAAGATGTGCTCCCCATGTTCGTAATTTGTAAAAGTGCTTCGTCAATTATGACGCGATCGAAAAGCGACACGCGAAATAGAATGACTGATGAAACCTGCATGCCTACTTGCTTCTGCCGACTACGGATATTAAAGCGGACATTGACTTCATAACCAAAACCAAGAAAAAAATTGTTCTGTTAATTTGTTGGTGTGTTGTATATCTTTTTGCTAGCAGAAAATCTCTATTTTGAGTCGCAAACAAGCAAACAGAAAACCTAAAAATTACCCTAGAATTAAAAATTACGGTAGGCGTGCACCAAAAATTAGGTCTATAAGAACAGCAAACGAGTCTTTTATTTGCAATGGACTTTCTCTCTTTGCGGCCCGCAAATTGTTTCTCAAACTGTAATGTGGCCCTTCATGCTCGCAATCTTGGACCACCCTGGTTTAAATTATGGTTGTATGCAGGGCATCTGAAAGAAACCAGGACCCCTAGCTTCAGGAACCTTCGTCGAAACATGTATAGCTTGGTTGTGTAGTAATCAGAATATAGATTAAACAGCTAGCATGCTAAGATATAGAAATAGATTAATTGTTATACTAGCAATCGGCTTACATTAGCAATTTTGGGCTTGATTGCAGAAAAATTTAACGTGCGAATTTTCATCCTCCCGGTTCCCAGCAACTACAGGACCCGGGAAGGATGTACCTCTTGTATCCCCCTCTCGTATGCCCTGGTTGTACGCAAATAAGTTCTTATCTGCTTTATAGTGCTGAAAAGACCTCTTATCATGTGGCATTCGTGGTAGGTAAAACCAAAGGAGACCCAAAACTTTGCTGACACCGGAAAATGCAATACTCTCAGAGACCGACAGTTTCGGCAAAATTGTTATGGCGTCGTGAATAATTAGTAGCCAACTCCTTGCAAACAACTTTGCAGAGTCATTTCACAAGTGGGAGCTTTAGCCTACTTCGAGTTCAAGCTTCATGAAATCGTCTCGTCATTGCAAATTTCCAACACGGTATCTACCTGATCATGATATGAAACGCCCTTGCATGTTTTCAAGATCAACTCTTGAAAATTCCTATATACACGATTACCAGGTTGATTAAATAGAAAACGTTCTTCTGCATTTGGCAAAAGGCTAACCTTCTCATCTTTGACAGCTTTGCAACATACAAATCAGAATGCAAAATCATTTCCCGTTTACTGAAGCCATTTGAGTCGTTCCAAACAAGTTGGTTGAAACGATCTGTTCACGATAACTTTTTTTCCTAACTGTCTTCGTGGAAATGTGATGATTTTGGTTGATAACCTTCATTTGGCCTTACGTAAGCATTTCCTTTTGTCAAAATTAAAGATGAAACAGCTAGCATGTAACTTTCGTCGTCATTGCTCTGCCTGGAAGTGATTGAATTCAGTAAGCCGTACCAATCAACTGCGATCCTGCACAACATGTGGTCCACAGTGACATTCTTAATGCGTACTGCAGCAGCGCAGACCGCATCAGGATCTCAAAGTATGTCTGCGTTCTCCTATCCAGTATCCAATATCGATGCATGATCAATCAATTTAACTTCAGCGGGCGATGAATTCGCGGAGTACAGTATAGACAAGTCATTTCAGACTGCGATTTCTATCAGCAATTTACGGGCACGTTTCTTAAAACTAAAATGTATTGTTGAGCCTGAGGCCATGGCCGTACCGGACGAATAGGTTGCGCCGGCCTTGAGATTATATCATTTGTTTCGGTATGTATGTGATATCAACTTCCAATAAATTCTCTGGTGTTAACTGGTACTGCGTCTTGCAAAGAGCGTTAGTGCAGGCCAGTCTTGCATTGCAATGAAAAATTTTGCTTAAGCACCCCATTGATCTTGCGATACGAGTTGTCCTTCAATATTATTTCGGTTGTGTGTGGCAGCAGTTCATCATTCACTGCACCCATAGTATGGATTTCAACAACAAGGTCGTTATAATCTGATCATTTTGTAAAGGTAAGCTTCGTATACATTGATTCAAACTATTGCAGTTTTATAAATCATAATAGTATTGATTGTGATCTTCATTAAATCATAATAGCGTTGTGATCTTCGTAAGTCAGAATATCAATTTTTCTGTCCTTATCCGCTCGGCAAATCGCAATTTCCTTCTCTTCTGTTAGTTTCCCAGCAAAGAGTTTTTTGCCGCAACTCGTGCTTAGATTTATCCATTTGAGTCTAGTTTTGCTTGATTTCTCTGCTTTTGCCTTTCAACTTTTCAACCGTAGGCATTGCTTAGAGATTTCAGGACTGAAGCTGAGCAATGTGACTTGTAATTGATTTCCTATTAGAAAGAATTGCTGATTGATACTACTTCGTGGAACGCTTGCTGCAAACCTAAATTTTTTTTCTGAATCACACTGAACTCTATCAAGAAATTTACTGAATGTGCTGCTTAACCCTGTCATTAGACGCTTTCAATGTGCTGGGAAATTTTCGAAAGAAAGTTACGTGTTGAAAGCTTATTTATGATCTTCCACTTCTGTGTCAATAGTTGGAAGTCCGGAAGGCATGCGTCAATCGACACGGGACTGAATCAGTTTATCAAAGTTGTTGTCCACCACACCTACCGACCACAGATTATTCGAAGTGCGTCTGCTGAAGGTTTAAAATTTGCAGAACACGAAAAGCCCCGCTGGCACTTTGAAAATATTTCATAAGCTTTTGCGGTGCAAATGCAACATTATTACCTTGGTCAAATCAAACCACGTTTGTTCCGCTCTATGCATCAGGGTTGCCAGGTCCAAGTGAAAAAAATGCCAAACAACTTGTTAAAAAATGCCAAATCGCTTCAAAAAATGCCAAACAAGCTGAAACAGGCTGAATGCTGTTGATTTTGATATCACCAGATAAGCATTTTGGCAAAAATACAGTGGTGCTCGTGACCAAGGCGCTAATTATTGCATATAAAGCAACAAATTGAAACAACTATTGTGCTTTAGAAAAACAAACAGAATTAAACTAGAAACATTCTTACTCATTTTCACCCTATGATATTTGAGGCTTTGTCCCTGAAGGCATAGCTAGAACAAAATATGCTCCCTTTTGCTTGAAAATGCTAGATAGAAAATAAGCTACCCACGAATGCCGGAAACAATAAATCACAGTTTATGAAAATACACATGCACCATGCCATAGTTTCCAGCATTAGACGTGTCATAATTCCACAAAATATCTACTACAAAAGAAAATCTAGGTCAAATCTGGCTGTTCTGGTATAATATGAAAATCTGCTACATTTGCGTTGACTTCACTGTTTTCCTGTATGTGATTCTGCTAAATTGGCTTTATCATGGTTTAAACCTCTATGAAAATCTGCAAATTCTGGCAGCACTGTTATATGCTTATATTAAAATATTGCTGAAGTGGCTGCACTGATATACACTTACATACAAGCATTAAGAACACCAACAATCTGCAAATAGCAACACATACTCCTAATATATACAGTAGATCCTTTCTTAAAAGAAACTTAAATACTGTACATCACAACACTTAGCCTGATTTGCATAAACTTTTGTTTATTTTCCCAATACAGCATAGTTTCCCGCTTAAGACACTGTACAATGTGCCGTAGTTTTCGAAGTCTTGCCCAAAAAAGTACTGTGTCTCTCGCCCTGTGATGTCACCTATTTGGGAACGATGTTTATATCTTGGAGGATGGGACCGTGGTAGAAAAGAGAGGACCTTTGACCTGAGAAAAAGTGATACAATCCCAAGCCGAGAGCAGTAACTGAGTCAGAGATTTCAAAAAATGCCAAACAACGCTTTTTCGTGCCAACACCATCAAAAAAGTTCCAAACTCTGACGTACATGCCAAACATCATTTTTCATGCCAAACCACTTCAAAAAAGGCCAAATTTCTGGAATTTGGCCTCAAAAAAGCCAACCTGGCAACCCTGGTATGCACGAGAACGAACTTCAACTCGTACATTTCACAATGCTGAACTGTAATGCATTTTGATAGAAGGCGCTTCAATTTAGAGAAAAAACAGATATAGAGATATTGGTTGAAAGGGATCCCCGCCTGTTCACGTGTGAGCTGGGCGAAAGAATTTCGAGCTTCATGAACTTCCTGTGGGGTGACGTGCGGTGAGGTTCGTGGCTGGGGAGGCACTGTCTCTTTCAAAGACAATTTTGCGAGTGTATGAATTGAATAGCATACATTCATCACTCAAGTGGCTGTTTGCAGATTGACTGTTGTTTTTGCTTTCTATTCCATATTCTAATTTTGACACACACATAGGTGGAGAGGCGATTCTAGATTTGAAAAAAGGTAAAATATAGGAGGGCCAAACTGAAATGACTTATCAGCTACTTGTTTAACGGCTTTACTGAAAAGTTGATAGTTTTATAACTTATGCATACATCTGCAATGCATACAGTGATCCAATCGAGAATGCTGACCATCAGTTTGGTCGGCAGCTGCAGAAAGCTTCAATGAAATATGTAAATTACCTTAGCCTTGTGAACGCTGGTATTTAGTCTCCGCTGTTCGCTCAAAGCCAAATTTGTCCTTGTGCTTTCAAAAGTTTTTAAAGCAATTAGGTTTAAATGTGATTTGTTGACCTCTCATGTCTGCTGAGGATTCTTGGCAGATTTTTCATGTCACAAAATCGTGTTGTAGTCCACACATTTTCATAGCAATTTTCCATAACGAGGCTTGTCGATCAAGCCAGTGATGCCATATCAGTACCATAGAATTGTCTATGTCGTAACAATGGAACGTTTTCATTGAGGCAGATATATTGGTTGTCTCCTATCACCGCCTTAACCTTAACACTGTTGCTGTATATCTGACCAGCTGCTGATTTGGCATAACGCTATATATTTAGCATGTTACTCAACGTGAAGTAAGTGCTAGACTATGGAATGCGAGGACATATGTGTACAAATATTACACTAGTGGTAATATACAAACTGCATGGAGATTAGTTGCATTTTCCGCGCTCAGCAGCTCACTTTGTACAGCATGTCGCAATGCGAAAGCCAGCTGGAGGGAGGCACAAACAGTCGATGCCTCCCTTGCCGCTTTATCACTGTAGCGCTGTCAGATCCGCCGCTGAACGGACATAGCGCTGCATATTCAATTTGTTAATGTTAACCATCGTAAACTACATGACCTCTAGAGTGCAGAATGCGAGTACATATATTAAAAGTGTATTGTATAGCAACACTGCACTGTAGATGACATGAAGGTTACAGAGAGATTAACTGCACGGCACGCGCTCACTAACTCAGTTTGGTGACAGACTACTCAATGCGAAAGCCACCCGGTGAGAGAAGGCACAAGCAGTTGTTGCTTCCCTGCGTGAATTTCGCCTGACTTGAAGAAATACGCAAATTCAGATGAATTGACTGTGAAAACGATTAGAATCACAGAGTCATTGCATCTTTTCACGATGAAAGGGCAAATCTTTACTTCATTTGTTATTCTGGATCCCTAAATTTTTTTAAACATTTCAAGATTATGGTAGGGGAGGCACTGCCTCCTTTGCCTCTCCTGACGGCACGTCACTGTTCCTGTGTCAGTCGAAGTCAACCAGAAATTTCAGAGACAGCGCTCTTATCACCACAAAGTCGCTATTTTATCTATTCGGGAACAACACGCAAAACTCCACATGACTTATTTACAAACGTTCAGTAACAATTTCCAAGAACGCCGTTTTAATTTTGTAGGCTGGTTCTTGATCTTTTTCTATTTAAATTTTAAGACAAAAACAAAAAGATGAAAAGCATGAATGCTAACATCTGAGATGTCACAGTGTACAGGCATTACCAAATGTATCGAGCAATATATTGCACATTTGCAAATCTAAAAGTGGTTATGTTGGTACGAAGCAGGTAAATCGCATGACGAGAACTGATAATGAATGCAATCTTTAAAAAGTAGTGAAACATTGTTGTAATCTTCAAAAGCTTTCATGGTGATGCGGAAAAGATACTCGCCCAGTATTTCTTTTATTACTTTCTTAATCAGCAGGTTGACAAACGTCATCCAAAGCACGTTTATTCTCAATTTTTCGGGTGATGATCCACTTTTATATGATATGATTTGTTCCTTCCCATAACCTTTTATGTTAAGCCTAGATTTACACTCGGAGTCAGAAATGCCAAAATCTCTTAACAGGTATTGCTAGTTTTTTCACCAATAGCGATTAAGTACAAATGACATTTTTTGAAGGAAACATGCTTATCAATGATGATCTTTCAGAAATTTTGGTCAGCATTAAAATTCTCAAACCTAAATTGCAAATATGTCTACATCACAACTTGGCAACAGTCAATTCTGCACGTGAAAAATATTTTCTTGAAGATGCTGACGTGGCGTGTAGGGAGAGGTAGTTTTAAAATATTTTTGGATTTGGGTTTGAAGTTTTCTGTGTGACGTTATAATAGGGAAATGTTTTCGCCTTTTTGGCCAAGTTTGCCTGGCCCTGGGCGCCAACCCAACGAGCCATTTTTGGCTCAGATTTGTTTTTTGAAAAAACAGTCTACCATCCGTGTCTTTAGAGCCTTTGATTGGTGTTCTAGCATATCTGGAGCCAAAATTGTGACTCAAAAATTAATTTGACAAAAATCAAAAAGTAACACGAAAGGCATGATTTGCCCTCTCAGGTCAAAGTTCGGCCAGACGTAACTCAGCAGCAGATTGACCTAGAGAACTATTCAAACCCTTTAAAGACTAGTGAAGTCTTGCGCTTTAGAATGAAACAAAGTTAAAGTTTTGGGTTTGGGGTTTGTGGTCGATGACGTCATAATTGGGGTATGTTTTGCAGTTTTCCTATGATGTCATCGCCGAACCAATGAGCAGATTTCGTGGCTTAGAAGTTATTTTTTGGATACTGGACTATAATATGAGTCTTTAGAGGGTTTGATCGACTTTCTAGCGTTTCTAGTCCCAAAGTTATGGACAAAATTCCAAATATTTCAAGAATTCTCTAGGGGATTAGCGGGGATTTCCCTAAGTAATTTGCGGTATACTTTGGAACCAGAAACGCTACAAAGTCCATCAAACTCTCTTTAGCCTAGACTCCAATAAAACTTTGAGCAACGAAAACGGCTTGTTTGATCTGCTCCCAGGGGAGGATGAAGACATGGATGATAGCCTAGTTTTCAAAAAAACTTGAGCCAAAAAATGGCTTGCTGGATTGGCGCCCAGTGCCAGGTAACCTCAGCCAAAAAACACGAAAACATGCCACCATTATGACATCACCCACAAGAAACCCCAAACCAAAATCAAAACATTTTTTAAATCAAAACTATAAGACTTGCCGAATCCGTAGATGGTTTGAATACCTCTCTAACTCTATCGCCCGGCGAGTTACGGCTGTAATAGTCTCTGACGATATATGGGCTTCTGCAGGCGTACAAAACTTGCGCGCATATAAGACGTAGATCTTGTCTAATTCTTGAGCGACTGGTTGACGTATGCTGCTGATAATGTAACGGATAACTAGAGTCCTCAAACGGATTTGAAAAATGTTTGGGTTTTATGTAATTAAACGCCATGAAATGCGACTGCGGTAGCATTTTTGTACGCTGTTTGCACTAAGCCTGCGTCCCACAAACGATCAGTTATTTAGCTAGATATTTGGAGTTAACAGTATAATTCACAAATACGATAAAGAACAATATTGTTAATTGGGGAAAGTCACACATATCCTCTAAACAAACTTGCCTATGTTTGACCCACTCAGTCTACACAAAGTATGAAAATATTTGTGTATTTGCCAAAACGAAGCCGCTAATCGATTAACGCCACGGCTCTGCACTAAAGTTAAGAAATACCTGTCGCGCCAGCTTAACATCACGGTTGGTTAGTTAATCTGGCACAGTGGTTCACAAAGTATGGGTCGTAACCCAAACGAGAGTGACGAAGGGTCAAAAATGTGTCGCGCCCAGGCGATCCTAACCGGAGTTGTGAATTTTCAACGTTACAACTGCTTGTCTTTGTCCATCTTTAGCGTAGGTACTTGAGAATAGAGTAGTTTGCTGACATTGAAAACGACCTTAGCAACTTACTGCTAAAAATTATCCAATCATTATTTTCTTCATATGTTGTTTGAGGCTTGGATCGTGAGGTGTTCACCGTACTTCGATTTGAGTCGCGCTCAAAAAAGTTGGGTAACCGATGTTCAAGCCATTTCGGCGTATACGGTTGAAGTCTTTTTAAAAATTATTTAGTATTTAAAAAAAATCGATCGACTGGGAAAAAATTCAATTTGATTTCATTGTAGTCACATGCGCTTTAGCGAGAAAACAGATTGCAAGCTATTTGTAAGAAAATGACTGAAACTGGATTGCTTCTTAGAGAAAGTTTGAGATTCAAGATACATAAAAACGTGTATTACTGCCATATTCACGAATTTAGTTTCAAAACTGTACAAAACAAAAACTTACAATGTTCATTTAAGGTGGTGGTCGGAAAACTTTGTCCACGGTCCAATTATGGGCCGTTTAGCACTTTTGATTGGACCGCGCGTCATGATACTAAGAGTTGCAATCCTGCGCCGGTTGCGTCACACGCTAAAACCTGGGTTACTGTAACAACTATGGAACATTGATTATTTGACGTTAACTATAACTATTTTTGTCGTTTCACAGTTCATGACGTTAACATGGCGTAGTTATGTAAGAGGTAACTAAATCCAGCAAAAATTTGAAAATGGGCCTTCAAAAATAAGCATGGGCCTTTAATTGCGACTGAAAGAGCGTTTTGGGTTAACATAACGAAAGTTGGCCCATCACTGATTTACAGCTACGGCTGATGCTGCAGACAAGGGTAAGTTATACATTATTTGCAGCACGCCAGAGTTATCAGAGAGGAATTTTGCGATGGTCTTGAAATAAAGTTTGCATCATCATTAGGTGGTATATAGCAAGCTGGTGCGCCAGAAACAGCTGCGAAAAGTGTTACTCCTTGTTTTACTTTCGGTTAGTCATTGCAAGCGCTTAGATACAAGTTGTATTTCATTATCACCAACTTCCACACGGAACATAAACCTCGACTGAAGGTCAGCCATGACATGAATTTCCAAACACACTGTAAACAACGTTTCAATCACGGACAATTGGTAAACTGCTTTAATCAGGTTCGACTAAGAGCTGAAGTAAGATAGGTTTCTTGAGCAAACGCGTTGATTTGCACTGACTAAGGTAATTCTTTGGCTATTACATCAAAACTTTTATTAACCTGAAAATAATTTGATGCAACTTTTGGAATTGGGGTGGAAATCGCCCACATTGTCCCCCTGAGCCACTGACCTGTGAGAAAGACACCTAAAGTTCGGAACTGAGACTTGGTTGAAAGCTAAGTTTGCAAGAAATTGGTTTGCAACCAGGTTTGCAAAATTGATTTTGAGACAAATCTGAGATATTTGCAGCAAAGTTTTCTCCTGATAAATGTTTGGGACTACGAAAGGCCTTTCGCCGAGGAAACTCGGGTAACGCTGTTCTGAAAGCAGATGCAGGAAAAATATTCAATTTGTTTAAAATTGCGCAAACGAAAACCAGTACCAAAAGGCACGTTGTTCTTTCGTAAAATTTGCTTTTCGAAATAAATCTTTGTGAAATTTGCAGAACCTCACTTTTAAAGGTAATCTCTCAAATCCTCAACGTTCATTTTTGGCAAAGAACATGTCTTTTTTTCGTCAAACCCTACATAACTAAATTAGAAAATGATTTACACACAAGCAAAGTAAGCAAACTGACAATCACAACAACTTCAGTAAAATAGCATTTCAGCATTTTTTGGCTATTTAGGCTGGTTTTCTTCTATTATTTTATGCCACTAACGACATTTCCCGAATATACCTTTTCTGACTACTAGGCCTACAGTAAACAAATCCCTAAGACAATCAACACTTTGTACCATGGGAATTGCAGATGACTAAGTCGTGCAGCATTGTGCTGAGCTCAAAACAAAGTTCATACCAGACGTTCAATAACGTCTTGGGTGTTTTGCTAAAGTTTCATAAGTTTTCGGGAATCAACGGTGTGATTTAATTATGATTGTTCGTTGACACATTCTTTTATAAATAGCGACTGCAAAACTTAGGAATGTCATTTAAACCAAAACAACACGAACTTTGTCTCATATTCTGCATCTCGGTCTGTTGATCGTAACAGACATTGTGTTACACAACCTTAACATGTTCTAATAAAGAGTGTTATTCCCAACCTGGTGAATGCAACTAACCATCAAAACCTTTCTCCATCTTTATCAGCAAGGCTGTTCTTTTTTAAGTTGATATCATAACCCACTGCATAAGGATGGCACACGCATGCCTAAAGTCAGCGTCTTCTGAGAGGTGAAGTCAGAGCAACACATTGTTCTACCATGTGGATGATACAAGAGTTAAACCAAATTGTCACTGTGCAAACCTACGTGTTAGCGCAACTGAAAAAAAGGTTTTCCTCGAACCTCTTTGAGCAAATGACAAACTGCCTTCAAGAGAACTGATGACAAAGGTCAGTTTATGCTTTTTTATGTGCATGAGCCGACAGAGAACTATAAAGTGCAAACACACTCAACCTAAGCTTACATTGCAGGAAAGCATTGAATGCACATTGAATAACAGACAAAGCATAGCCTCATGCTATGATAAATCCGAAAGCTTTCGTACTTGTCCATTTAATGCAATTCTCTAAAAAGTCGTGTCGAAAACCTTAAGAGGGATTACAAAACGGAATCCAGGTTTTGATGACGCTAACGTCAACCGCGCTGCAACATAGCAAAGTGGCGTTAGTACTCTCGGTGGAAAGCTTAGAACGCCACAGTCGTCAATAGTTACCACGAATGCGCGAATGCATCAACTGACCGTCACGAAAACAGCGTTCAGACGTTGAAGCAACTCTGATTACAACGGTGCTTTGCAATGAGCGGAATACGAGCGGGGCGTAAATTAACCATTCCACCACAAGACGAAAACACACATTTCAAAAAACATTACTCCAGTTTAACCTTTATCACTTCTGTACAGGATATATTTTTTTATTGCAACTGTCCAATTGAACTGCTTTACAAGACTGAGCTCAACAACACAAACCTGAGCTCTAGTGAAGGCCATCGCCCTCTACAGACGAAACATAAACCAATGTTTCTCGACAGAGTAAGTGCACCATCAGTCATCGCCATGAGCCAATTTAGCTTGTCAAACCTGTCAAGTTGTACTTGTGCATCCTCATCAAAACCTGGCATGTGCATACAGCTGGCTTCAGTTGGTACCTTTCAGTTAGTTGAAGGTTTCAATTAACTTCATTTATATTTTGGTCTTTGGATGTCAGTTATTATGCTGTAAGGTACTGCAGACTCTAACAGAGGATTTAATAAAGTGCATTAATTATACGCAGTCTAGTTACACAAAAAAGTTAGCATCTGTGAAGGTTTTTATGCTTTGATAAGTTTAATCAGTTTTTGCCATGCCGTGACAATGGTTTGGATGTCTGTAACAACGTAAAAGGCTATTTCAAGAAGACATTACTTGCAAGCTAATGCAATAAATCTACCATAATGAAGCCACAAGACGAAATTGGCAGAAAGCAAAGCACCGACTATGATGACACTGGCCTATTGAATAATGCGTGACAAAATATTTCGCCCAGATTTTTTTTATTTTAATGTTAGCGAGATCGAAAGGAATGTTCACCAACTGGTCAAAGTCGTGTCTAGAGATTTACAGCGTTGTGACTTCATGATTAATTGCTGCTCGTACAATACATCAGTAAACACAGCTTAGTTTTAATTATTTTGTGCTATCAGTATTCCGAAACAACAATTTATGTATTGCCTATACGTCATGTTGATTTCGTCACAGCAAACACTAAAAACAACGTTGAATTTTCCCTCTAAACTACAGAACAAGTTGGAAGCTTTCTTGGTTGTGTTAATGCATCTGTCTTACTTTTCGTCAAAATACTACCTGTAAAAAAAAACAAATAGTATTGGCAACACAAAAAAATGGCAATCGTTGCTGATGATGAATAAGCAATTTTTTCTATATTTGTGAACCTGTTTGAAGAGGTTTGTCAGAAACGCAGTAATATAAATTGGGGGTTAGGGTTCTTCGAGACCACGAAGTTTAGCTGATCTATATTGTAGGATTACGGAATCAAGCGCTGTCAATCAGTTTTTCACGTGTTTATCCTATTGATGAGTACCAGAAGTTGGCTGAACAGACCCATATATTCGGTAATAGCGTTTTGACTCAACTCTGAAAACCTCCGAAGCAAAGTCGTTGTGCATCAAACATTGGCTTTACACCAGGTGCCTTGATCCTCAGCCCAAGCAATTTTGGATGATTAGAGCCGGTGGTGAATCCTGAAGATTTTTTGTAGCCTGAGTCTGAATCATTTATCAAAAATCCTCACACTAGTTATGGATGCGAGGATGGTTGTATGCGCACATAATTTTCCTCTTTGTGTGTAGATCAGGATTTCCTAAACTTTTTGCACGCGAACTCTTTCCATCAAATGTATCGTTTCGCGACACGTCATCTATGTTGCATTAATAATACGAGCAATGTAATGTGTTTCGTGTTTCACCGGACCAAATTCATTTTGTGAGAAGTGCCTGAACATAAACTTTCAGAAGCTGGATCAAAAACATACAGATGCTGGAGCCAAGAAAGCTTCAATGCTTGTAGCCGGAGCCTAAAATCTGGGTTCTGGACCCACAGCCCTGTTTCAAGCCCAATATGAAAATCGCTATCAGCTGATACAGATTCAAGCTTCAGTTTTGCATCCATGATCAACAACAAATATTTCTCAAGCTATTTTTTCAGAAGATTCAGGTGTATCGTATTACTATTGGTGTGCCATTTATTAATAAATGCTAATGATGAATCAAATCCTGCCAAAGTCATAACGAAATTTCCCACTGAAATCCTGCTCGAGCTATGTCACAGTCTCGTTTTGTGGTCAAGCCGATCTTCAAAATAACCACAAAACACAGTGCATTAAACTGTAGGACTGTTTGAAACCTGTCGGACTGGATTCAGTATGTCGTCAAGATTGCCAATGAATTTCTGGCCCCTGGCCCACAAGAAAATTTCACTGTGCTCACAATTTGAAGAGAGAATTTTCTCCTTTTACGGTCAAGGGCGTCGGAAGGGGTTGGGGCATTGGTCCCCCCTGGATTTTGAAATGATTAGCAAAAAAGATTGTTTTCTTGCTTTTGAGTTGGAAAAAAACAAATTTTACCCCTTTTGGCACCCCCCTGGAAAAAGTTGGGAAAAATCCCCTATTATCCCTCTGGAAAAATCCTTCTGACACCCATGTTTACGGAATAGCGTGAGTGAGATAAAGCAATAATCAACTGATCAAAGTGGAAGCTATGATCGTATAATCAGTCGTGTGCTGTAGGCAACTGAAATTAGAAAGAGAAACTCTGGTAACTAAGTGAAAAAACATCTACTGACATCCGCATTTCTTGTGTGTTTTTACAGCCGGAACAAAACCACTGTGAATTAATTTGTGTATGCATTCATTTAGCCTGATTTTGCTGTAAAGGTATCTTGCATTGCAGTTATGTTTTAGTTAAACAACAAAACCTTATGCTGAACAGCACACCGCATTGCCGCACTGCAAATTTCCAAATGCACTACCTATGACCAGTGGCCTGTCGAGGATTTCCCGCTCACAGAGAAAAAGATGGATTTGCTGCCCTCACAAGTGCCGGATTAACAATAGTAGCAAATGTAGCAATTGCTACGGGCCCCGCTCGTTTGGAGACCCCGTGGTCTTTTTTGTTTAATGTAACTGTAATTAAGTTAAATATTTCATTTTGTCTAGGAATTTGCTTCTGCATGAAAGTCCATTTAACATTATAAATATTTTGAAGTCATTTGATTTTAATTGCTCTTTGTCTACACATCCAAGTTGCTGAGGGACCTCTTTTGGCACATTTGCGCATAAATTTTGCTGTTTGTTAACGAACACATGACTTGCTTCAGAGCTTATTAAATGTGGCTCTAAAGTGATTAATCATCTTAGAAAAGCAATGCAAAAACTAAGTGCGAAACTCTCAAAATGGGGGCCCTCACGGAATCTCTGAAAGGGAGAGGAGGCGGAGGCGCCCGCCTGGTTCACCTCCATTGATATATACATCCCTGCTTATATGTACGGAATTTCTTCAGTCCAAGAAGTCACTAGTTTGCTAATGGTAACCAACTGCAGTGGAGAACGGTCACTTTTCAAAATTAGGATGGTCAAATGAAAAAAAGAGCACCATTAGACAAAACAAGCTGAACTGCTTGATTCTAAAGTATATAAAGCAGCTACGTCCAACCGCAATATCTTACAGAGTCAAATATTATGTCACAATCTTAACCAGGGCCGCACATTGAATGACATATGAAGGATGGCCGCACGTTGAATTACTTACTTTGATCTTGGGAAACCAAGTTTAGTTTAAGCTAATATACTGAAAGCTTTCGATTCCTAAATGCTATGGTAATGACTGTTTGGCACTTTGAAATACTCCCTAAGTGTGATTTCATAAGCAAGTTTAATACCAATGGAACAAGGGCATAAATCAGACAGCTAGTAAAACGTTTTGCACCAAAGTGGCAGTGGACATAGAATAATCTCCCAACATGCAACACAGACGTGACAAAGGGGAACAGAGGACCACCTGCATTAAAAACGTCAAATTTAAGAATATCAAAGTAAGGACAGGTTGTCAGTACGTAGGATAGTCTACTTATACTCTGTGGTGAAAGTAGAATAATTTCCTTACCGGAACGATCCAGTATTTGTCAATACCCTCCAAAAATTTCAGCCATAAATATAAAAAAAGCAATCAAGAGTACGTCTACTTTTGGCCCACCCTGTATTGTACATTTTAAAAATACCAAAAACGCACGGTGCATTCTGAACACCACCGTTTCAAAATCAACCAAAAAGCGTTAGGCTATAGACTACGTACGGCAACTTCCACTATCTCCGAAAGTGGTTCTGGCAATGCAACTTGAGTAGTCTAATTTTAACACCTCATGATATAGCCTACTTGCTAATACTGTATTTGCAATCTACATACCCTAAAATAGCAAACCTGATACAAATACTTTACATCGTTTGCAGGACCCTAGGCTGTTTTGGGGGCTCTTGTGAAAGGCTCTTGTGGAAGGTTTGCGATTGATGTCATACAAATTAGTACTACACGCAGGACCGGATTTATCTGATGCGAGGTCGTAGGCTAATCCACTTGTGAGGACGCCTCACCCATTGATGCGAGAAAAAAAAAGGAAAGCGTCAATCAATTCGCAAAAATCGGAAAATTATGCTCTGAAAGTACGGTCATTAAAAAGTTCTCAATCATTGCTGATGTGCCCACGATCACTGCGTTTGTTGCTGCCTTCGACGCAAAAGCGTTAAATTGCACGGAATTGTTGGAATCCTACTTGGCTGGCGGGAACAGGATTATTAACTGCCACAGGCAAACCAACCGAAATCGCCACAATTGAAATATTTGACACAACACATGGTCTACGCTTTTTATAAGAATCACATCTGTGTTTTCTTATCTGTATTGCAAAAAAGCAAACACACTCCACCTATATAGTATGCGTGGCGGCATAAAGACTTTAAAGCACAACGTGAGGACCACGTTGCAAGTCTCTTACCACGGCTGTAAATAGCGGACACACACGAGCAAAACACCTCACGTAACTTCACTCCCCAGGTGAAATAAGCAAGGGATAAAAATCTGTGATTGATTCCTTGCTTATTACTGTGGAGTGAAGTTACTTGAATACAGATATGCGCAAGTTTGAAACATCGCAAAAAGAAGGAAGCAGAGCCCAATCGGCTGATTCCTCTAAAGCATTGGTTCCCAACCTTTTTAGGCTTGCGGCACCCTATAAAACAGAAATATAATTTCCGGCACCTAGTGGCGAACCCATAGCAATTTGGAT
>Ga0210059_1002059_pt1 | contig 31136 bp, 16 predicted proteins | sample Ectturendosymbi2_FD_188042 | JGI IMG/M metagenome (GOLD analysis project Ga0210059, IMG submission 188042) | Ecteinascidia turbinata endosymbiont from Florida, USA - Sample 2 (SPAdes) (version 2) | ecosystem: Host-associated > Tunicates > Ascidians > Unclassified | place: Key West, Florida...
AAGATGTAAAAGCTGTTTCTAGTAAAGTTCAGGTACCGCCATTGTTGCGTCAGCGTCATAATACCAACCTACTAGAAATTATAACCGGAACGCCGTACCGGCAATAATTCTTTTACCGGAACGGCGTTCCGGGCCGTTCCGGCTTACTTTCACCTCTGGTCGAAAGTTCCTTCCTTTACTACAGAGCATCTTCACCTTTCAGACAAGGGTGACTTGGGTGCTGGCAGAAACGTAGTTGACTTTCTTGATTATAGCAGGCCAACAACAGCTGCTTCCATGATGTCGGATGTGTCAAGCAATGACAAATGGACGGTTTCGCAAACTTTGTGATATGAACATTTTTTTCTCCAGACTTTTTTCTCGCAAGTGTTTGTCCCTGTGTCTGTTGTGACATGCTGGGGATGTATTTGGTTTTGAAATAATAAAATGTTTCCGACATGCAACAAATCACTTTTTATGGTTGGATGAACTTAGAAATATTTGAGTTGTTCAAAAACGTGCCCGTGCGCCTATAACTTTTGCGTAACGAGTGGAGCACATAATACCAACATTTTTCGTTTTTAATTAGATCTGAGTAGTTAATCGGCTTAAAATGTGTCATGCCTAGGAACACTTACACATGCGATCTGCATAAAAAGTCTCAAGATGATGAAACGTAAAAATATGAAATGTATCGCAAATATGAAAAAATATTGAAATATCAAAAATATGCCACAAGAATTGCACCAGTGAATACAACTGCAATTTATTTAACAAAAGAAGTAGTGTTTCGTGTATTTCTACACATATTCAGTTCTGCAAAGACACAGAAAGAATTACTAGGGAAGCTTTGGCCCTGAAACAAACGTAGGACGAAAGACACACGAACTGCGGCTTGGACAAGAGGCAAGAGCGGAAAAATGTAGCTCCTTTAAATGCTAAACGTTGTGTAAAGTTTTCCTTATGACTGCCTTGTCGTTCTGATGACGCGTGCGGTGTGAATGCCTTCAGGGCAAACTTCTCGTTTTGCCGCGGTTGCATGCGTATTTGGTGTTCATTATCAGTTGACACGACAATAACCTTGCTAGAACCCTCAAATCTCACCAACTTCTAACCAACCTAAGCAAAACAATGGCTCACCAAGCACTGTTGATGCCAGGATACACTGTTGCCAAAATGTCGGCAGCGCCTGGAACACGCGGCGTGGTTTATGAGTCAGGAGTAGCACTTTACGAATTCCAGAAGGCACGAAGCATAGTCTTAATTCTCACAAATATTTTTTGCTTGGCTAAATTATTTTGCATTTCTTTTTTGCTTAGGCACATATCAAACAATCCAGTAAAGTCGAACAATTAGTTTGGGGACGTACAATGAAACAGGTGTTCTGTTTTTCCATTGGTGTGCGAAATACAGCTTTGTTGGTGGAACGATTTGTCAGTTCTTTCCTGCTTGCCTCATGGATCTTTCCCAAGCTTTTTTCTTACATATGCAAATACAGTATCAACGTTTGTGGCAAGCTGTGGCAGCAGGGATTTTCTCCTCCGATCGAAAACAATAAAAAACAAGGTTTAGCTTCCTGGTGTTGCGATCGGAGAGCCCGAGCGGCAAGTGCGCGAAGCTTCACACTGTGGCAGCAAGCAACAATAGAGATCACCCGACGAGATCACTCTATTATTGCTTCGCGCCACATATATATATAGGTGTTATTCTTCGAGCACATCCCGTTCGTGGTGAATCGCACATTCAACGCAACGTCACCCGAGAGGTTGCAACAACATCCCCTCCGAACCCCACGAAATCACACGTTTTTTGTGAAGGTTGCACCTGGCACGACCTTCACATCCCGGTCACAGCACCATTTTGTTGCGATCGGAAAGCCCGAACGACAAGTGTGCAAACTGTGGCAGCAAGCAACAATAGAGATCACCCGACGAGATCACTCTCGTCGTTACCATCAGGAAGTATAATCAACTGTTCACCAGGTTCACAAGCTAGAGATCACTCACCAAGATCGCTCTATCGGAATCACTCGAATGTGGTTTGTTCACGCCGTATGTGTATGAGTGTTGTTCTTCGCGCACATTCCCTTCGTGGTGAATCGCACAGTCATAATGCGTTTCAAGCAGCAATGTTGCAACTTTTACGTTAGCCGAATAAAATAAAGGATGCTTATTTGATAAGCATTTAAGCGTGTCTCGTGATCTTGGGAATGGTGAAATTTTCAGTTAGGCTTTTCGCACTACGCTTTGAAACTTGTGTATACTTAGTCAACTGATTAACTAAAATCTGATTGATGACACTGCTTTTTTGAACGTCTAGTGTTTTCAAAATCTCCGCGAAAGATTGGGACTGCCACATATGACTCTTTTAATCATGATGACAACAAGTTGCTCAAATTAACAGAAATGCAAGGGTTCCGACACAAGTGGAAAATGTTTTCAAAAATCGACTCCGATTACTATTCTATGGATTATTCTTGACTCATCTTTTTTTCGGAGTTGGGAAATTCATCAGCAATTCGTTGTGGTTACGATCACCAGGCGTCGAAGGCATCTGTCTACACCAAAATATCGTATATCAAGTACTTCATGTTTCAGGTAAAATTGTTATCAAACTTTTTTCAAAAACTTGTGATTCCTTAATTTTTTAGTGTGGAGTAACAACTAGTGTAACAAAATCAGATTTGCACTGTACGCAAACTTTTCAGATATACTTCAATTTGAATCAATTTAGAAAGATCGGTTCGAAAGCTTTAAAGTAATATAAAAATAAAGCTGTGGAGGTAGAAAAGGATAAATACAAAGAACTGTTCGAACCATGTGGGTGTCAGTCAAAATCTTGGATTTTTTTGGAGAAGTTGCAAAGGCTACTGTTTCAAACCACATAACTCATGCAACTGCTACCATCCCGGAGAAACGGAGGAGCATTCGGGGGCAGTGCCCCCCAAAATTTTTTTGTGCGCCACCAAAGTTTGTGCCCAGAAAATATTATTTTGAAAACTTATAGTGAAAACGAAGATCTTACCCTTTGAAGATGTATTTTCCTTCTCAAACCATAAAGCCTGGCTACAGGCTTGGTGGAAAACAGACGGCTGAACGCCGTTGTGCGGTTGAGATCCAAAATATACTCTAATATGTCGCTGTGATGATACCGATAATGTTGCGCCAAGGGATATAGAAACTAGTAACGGGAGTATAGAATTCAATGATGCAATGATTATGACCATGCTGTTTATAGAAATGTGCTAGAGTTTGTGAGGAACAAAAATAATTTTGGTGGGAAGTGCCTCCGAAAGCTCACGGCGCAACGGGCCCGAATGTGCTGCAGCATTTGATTATATTCAAAGTATAAAGAGCGACGCAACTAAATGTTTGATCCAGGTCGGAAAGTTAGCTTAAAGGGGTCCAATGGCCACTGTAGGGGGCCCATTAGCCAACACTCAGAAAAGACCTTGAGAAATGATGGTGAACCGGATGTGGGATGCTATACTAAAACCCTAAATCACCGAAAAATACTCCGAAAAACGCAAAAAAGAACCTACTGAAAACCTAAAGAATGCTGAAACTGGAAGACAGTAGAATTCGTCTATAACGACTTTGGCTATGACGTCAGTTCGCTTATAACGACCCTTTTTCGCCGTTCCCTTTCAGTGACGTTATAGGGCAATTATACTGTATGAGCCAATCGGTGGCCGATTTTTTCGTTTTACTTGTCAGCGGGTCGATTCGCCACTCTGACCCGCATCAGCTACGCCACTGAGTGTAAATCAAAACCAACCAGAAATGTTCATCTATGTAAAATAAATAGTAATCTCTCTTCAAACAAAGAAGTCCAACTTCACGGCTAAAATGTTTGGTGTGCAATCTCACAAAAACAAGGCCGGCGCAACTTATTCGTCCTGTACGGCCATGGCCAAACCTGTTTTCTGACTCAACAATACGTTTCAGTTTTAAGAAACGTGCCCACACAGCTGCTGATAGAAATAGAAAAGCCCAAAGTGACTGCTCTTTGCTGTACTCCACCAATTCACCGTACACTGCAGTTGTATCCATCGTTCATGCATGGATGTTGAATACTGAATTTGAAACAGGGTTTGAAATCTACAAAAGACCATCTTTTGAAGCTTGAACTCGAAGTAGGCTAATGCTCGCACTTCTGAAACCACACTGTAGATGTTTGCAACGAGTTGGCTACTAATTTCACTATTCACGACGCCATAAAAATTTTTTCGAAACTATCAGTCTCTGAGAGTGAGAGTATTGTATTTTCCGGTGTCTGGAAAATTTTGGGTCTATTTCTGCTTTTACTTGCCACGAATGCCACGTAAGAGAAGTCTTTTTCAGCACTAAAGCGCGTAAAAACGTATTTGCTTACAACCAGGGCATACGAGAGGGGATAAGATGTACATCACATCCCGGTCCGGGAGGATGAAAATACGCACGCTAATTTTTTTCTTGCCAGTTATATTTCTAAATCTTACCATGGAAACTGTTGTTTTTTATATAAGATGATTACTATAGTAACGAGCTACACAAATTTCGACGAGGGAACCAGAAGTTAGTGGGGCGGGATCGGTTTTCGTACAACAATGACTTAACGACGATTAGACGATTCGATGATTTTGCATGTTTACAAAGAACGGGTTGACGGAGTTGATTTGGACAAACGTGCTGAAAATTAAGTTTTTTGGTAGAAAGGACACACTTGGACAGTTGGGTTGATTTTTCGAACGGTTTGAGAATTTTGTTGGCTTGTAACATTGCTTAACTTTACTGATAGGCACGTTTTTATAATTGTCTTTTTATTCAGTGGCGAAGAGTCAGAACAACAACTGTATAGTGTGCATTGCACAGGCAATGGTTCACAGAATTCGAGATGTAAAATTGTGGAGAGCAATTTCCCCTCTAATTTTTTGAAACTTTATGGAAGTGGATAGCCTTAGTAGTAAATATTTAGTTTACGATTGTAGTAAGTTTTAAGTTCAGGTTAGATTTTGGACTTTGTTCCGCAACTGCGCTGTGGCAGAAAGTGCTTACAGGGCATCGCTTACTATGGATGGCTAAAAAAGGTCATCTTTTACTAGGTTGCATAGAGTCGCAACAGAACCGCTTACTATGGGAGCAATAGTTCCCTGGACCTGCCATTTCTACTGATCTTGGCCGTACCACTAAAAACGAGGTAGCGCCGGCTCTGAAAAACTATTTCAACTGGCATTGCTCACAAGTGTTTATGTAGCATGTATCAGCAGACTCCACCCGCAGTTTATAACGGTAACATTCTGATAGTATAACTTCAAATCCATGATTAGGAAAATGTGAATCATACTCTAGCAACAAATCGACGTGTTATAAAGAGCTTGAAATCTTTAAAGATATTTTCTAACTGCAAAGACGCTGCAATGATTTCCGTGCATTGTACAGCCCGTTCCTATTCGGCATATTTTCAACACACTATAGGTGCAGCCAACGACATTGCAACGCTGTATTGTCGCAGATAAATTTGTTTCACTTCGTTCTAATTCTTGTTAGCACTTCTTTTTGCTCTGACGTTGCTTTAGTCTGTGCGAACCCTGGAAATTAGTCCTATAGACCAGTGGCCTTCCACCTTTTTCGTATCGCGACCCAGGCCCGTAACCACCGGGAAGCATTGCCCCCTAAATTTTGTTGTGACAAAAAATTTGTTTTAGACATATAACAAAAACAAAAACCGTGCCCCCCTAAAAATTTATTTTGCCTCCTAAACATGAAAACCTGGCTACGGGCCTGAACTGCTACAAGTACCTGAATTTACCATGAACTTCCGAAATATTGTTTTCATTATAGATTGTAGCCAAACACTCACGGAGATGGCACCACCTTTCTATGTTACAACATCTGGTTTGAGATTCACAATAATTTGATGTTATATTGGAAGTTTTATTTTCCTTATTTTCCAACATTTTTGCAAGGGTGTTGTTCACAAATTTGCCTTTTGCCAAACTATAGTGCTTCAGATAGCTAGTCAATTGATGCCCATATTTTAGCACATCTGAGTACATTTGAGAGTACGATGTTATCAAAACAACAAGCTTCAATGTTTTGCATTTAAATATTCGTAGCCTTGCTGGAAAGTTTTACAAACTTCAAGATTTTGTTAATATTTTTAAAAAAGCTAACAATTGCATTGCTATTCGTTAAATATGGTTAGACTCTGGTTCTACTGTAGGTGAAATTCAACTTCAAAATTTGACCTTCACACATAAAACTTCCTCTAAAAGGACAGATGGTGCTGGTCTTTGCGTCAAATATTTTTAGTTATGGTGTTTGCATTGACATTTATGCCTTCATCTAATTGTGAATGTCTATGAGTTGACATCAAAATTCTTTCAAATGCATATATTTCGGAGTTATATTGTATATCAGAGTTACCCAACCTTTTTAGATTTGCGGCGTGTCTACAGAAGGCAAAATAATTTGTGGCACAAATTGGAGAGCCTATAGAAATTTGTTTTAGGATTTTATGGCATTTTGAAACCATGGGCGTTCGAAGGATATTTTCGAGGAGCGAGTCACCAGAGGATTTTCCAAAAATTTTCTTGGGGGGACATAAGTGGTGAAATTTCTTTTACCCAGTTAAAACTAAGAAAAGAATTTTTTGCTTACAGTTTCAAAATCCAGGGGGGACCAAGACCACCTTTACCCCTTCTTCCAACGACCATGTTTGAAATTAGTGTTTAATGACATATTGAAAAGCAAATTAGTTCGCGGCACCCCTGAGTATTGCAAATGACACCCTAGGGTGCCGTGTCACTCCATTTGGGAACTACTGCTGTATATAGACATTCAAACCAACAGTTTGAAGATTTTGAAAAAGACATATATGACCTTCAAAATGTAAGCAACAATGAATCATAATATAACTAGAGACATCAATATTTATTTTCTTAAAAGTTCATCTGACAGAAAATAAAGTAGTTATTACCAATATTGGAAAGCCATGGATGCAAACTCTTAATTACTGAACCGACAAGATTTTCATCCACAACGTCGCCATCTCTTCCTAATGTTGTTTTTTTTTGACAGAGCTTCAAAATAACAGGCGCCCAGTACAAAAAAATACGGCAATAGGAGACAAAGTTGACAACTCAGACGGTTTGAACGCAATATTATTGAATGGATAGTTAACGAGATTGCCTAAGACCTCCTAGAAGAGGATTTCTAGGAGGCCTTGAATTGTCAGCTCTTGTGCGCGGGGCGATGGTTACAGACGACAATGACATGCGAAGCAAGTCAACATGTGGCGGGAACCAGAACAATTACGGGCACGAAAGAAATGCAATTCTCAGCGCCACAGAATTCGTGTAAAGACAGCACCAGGAGCATTCGAGAAGCGATCGAAATACAATCTAAACAATATTTATAACAAACTGAGGAATACAAAGCAAATTGCTGTATTTGATGGATCAGATTACCTTCCACTTTTCCTCTTGTTATCGATTTTAATTCATAGAAAATCTGAGAAACAAGTTATCAGATGAATGAAAAATTTTCATCTGTAAAACATTATGCCTTCAAAAAGCACTTTCTCAATGTAATTTTAAATGTGATTCAACAGTTCATAATTACTGTTATGAGTTTATTCGTGGTTTTCAAACAATAATAAATAAAATACAGTATGCTCCATTAACAAAATTGTCACGACGAGATAAACAACTTCGGGCAAAACCATGGATAACACGAGGATTACTTACTTCTATACATAATTAAAGCAGAATGTTAAAAAAATGTTACAAATATAAGGAGGCCAATTTAATTGCACAATCCAATAAATGTTCTAATAAACCTACATGACTAGAAAAACTGGCCAGGCAACAGTATTACACCAAACTATTTCAAAAAAACAGAATCGATTAAGAAAAACAAAACATGGAAAACAACCAATGAATCGTGTTCCATGAATCAAAAGCAGCCTTTTGGTATTTATAGTTTGAAGGTAAGTGATGACGCAGAAACGAGCTGTGCAAAAACTATAAAAATTCATAATGATCATTGTTCTTAAATATCCTTAAAATCCTTTCAGTCCCGCGTGCGCCACTTTTCTTGTAGTGTTTTCCAATCCTATAACTCGCCAGGAGATTGAGGTAGAGAGCTGTTTAAACCCTCTACGGATTCAGCAAGTCTTGTAGTCAAAATCGAAAAAAAAATTTTGCTTTGGGTTTGAGCTTTTCTGGGGGGAACGTCACAGGTAGGGGTGTTTTTGCGTTATTTTGGCTATCTTTGTCTGGCCCTGGGCGCCGTCCCAATGGGCCATTCTTTGGACTCAGAGTTTAATTGGAAACTAGGCCAAAATCCGCGTCTATAGAGCCCTTGATTGACTTTCTAGCATAGCGGGAGCGAAAATTATGGCTCATGGACCAAAAATTGACCAAAATTTTGCTCCCTCAAAAGTCACTCTTGGAAGCATTTCACCGCAGGCAATAACTCGCCATCCGATTGAGCTAGAGAACTGTTCAAACCCTCTAAAGGCTCGTGAAGGTATGTAGTTTGCAATAAAAAAAACGTTTCAGTTTAGGATGTCTGTTTTTTTTATGCTTATATAATGATAGGATGTTTATGTTATTTTCTGCAGACGTCAGCATTTTTGCCCGAGCTCCCTTTAAGACCCGCAGGAGTCATTTAAATGACATACAATTTTTTTTTAGTTTAGCTGTTTTTTGGTTACTATTCGGGACTTTGAAGGGTCCGAACAGGTTTCTAGCGTTCCTGGTTCCACGATTAGGGCCAAAAAAACTTAAAATTAATTTTTGAAATCCCCCAAAAGTATTGAGAAAAGCCCCTTACCAATTAGCTGTATTTTGGCCTAACTTTTGAACCAGAAACTCCAGAAACTCAATCAAGGGCTCTAAAAACGCGTATCTTGCCCTTGAATCCAAAAATACTGCAAGCCAAAATATTGGCGCGTGGGATCGGATCATGACGTCATATAATTAACCAAAAAACATCCGCCTGTCATGATCCCATTGGGCCAAAATCCCCCAACCAAATTAAAAAAAAAAATTTTATGCTAAACTATACAACGTCACTAGTCATTACTGGTTTGAACAGCTCTCTAGCTCAAACTTCTGCCGAGTTATGGCTGGCCAAAGTTTGCCCTGAAAGGGAAAATTATGCCTTTTCTGAAAAGTTTTGAATTAGACCAAAAACTGGGTTTTTGACCCGTAATTTTGGCTACAGATATGCTAGCAAGTCAATCCAGGGCTCCATAGACCCGGATTTTGACCTAGTTCTCAACAAAACTTTGAGCCAAAAGAATGGGTCAATGGGTTGGGGACCAGGGCCGGCCAAAGTGGCCAAAATTTCAAAAACATGCCTTCTTTGTGACGTCACCTCTAGAAATCCCCCCACCGAAAACGAAAAACCTTTTTCTTTCGATATTGACTACAAGACTTACTGAATCCGTGGATGGTTTGGATAGCTCTCTAGCTCAATCGCCTGGCGAGTGATAGGATTGCAAAGCTCTGCAAGATTTGGGGCTTTCGCGGGACTGAAAGGGTTAAGTGAAATTAAATGTCCGCAGTGCGCAGAGGGTCGTCAGTATTCTATAACTTTTTTTCCTAAAGTTGGCTTATGATTGGGATAATGAAGACAAAACATCGAATAAAATAATGTGTTTTTGATATTTATAGCTGTGCAGTGCATAACATGAATCGGCAGAATATCCGTACGTTGTTTATCAAGTACCTATGGATTTTCGTTTTGTAGTTAAAGGAAACAATAAACAATTGTGGATTACTTTGACAACTGAAAGTTGGGTGCATTATTCCTTACCTCCCTAATCATTTCTCTTTCTTTCTCAGAAAAATATCAGCAGTCTACACAATTCTTCTACGCATTATCAACACTTAATTACACAAAAGATTTGTTGATGTTTACTGTGGCAACTGCGTTAGTTCATAAGAAAACTTTTCTGCAGTCGACCTCCAAAGTGTTGCCTTCAAACAAGTGTCATGACATTTGCAAGTTACTTGGCTCTGCAGCGCCATGACAAAGTACTTGAAACTGCAAATCCTTTTCAACTCCTCCATTTATAAGCAAGTCTGCAAATGAAATAAAACAAATTCTGTTTATCAACTGATACTGTAAAACAACAAGCGAAGCAAAACTTAGGTACTACATCAAAGAACACTGTTCAATCGTTCCAACACAAATAATTTCTCATCGCGTGCGCGAAGGTAACTACAAGTCTAAATTTAAGATTAACAATAAACAATGCATTTGTAATACGATAGCCGAGGTTTCGCAAAGAGAAAAACCGGACGTTAATTTCTCTTCTGCCCAAGAAAGTATTAAATTTATTAGTCTAGTTTGGGAGTTTCATAACATACACTGAGGTCAAGCTCTGTTCTACCACGAGAGGGAACCCTTTGGGGACTTGAAGGGAAGAATTTGGAAAGGAGACGTTCTCTCTCCTCTTCTGATGATGCTCATGCCACATGCGCAATGAAGCGTATTGAGGCGTAATGGAAGAAGTACGTTTGATAACTTGCGGTGGGGAGAAATATTTCTAATAAATGTTGACTGCATTGGGAGGAGCTGGAGATCGCATTTATAAATCTTGCAAAATCGACCTAACCAGAAACAGCGCCACATGTAGTCTGCAGGAAGCAGTTATATTCCCAGCACATAAAAACATCGCAGTTTGCTTGTCAGAAATGAGATTTGTAGGGTAAATGTTTCCACAGTAAATTGAAAGTCATCGCCACTTAGCTGTAAATTGAATCAATATTTTCAAGCACCAGTTAGAAAAGTTGTTTTGATATTTCGGTGCTTCCACGCAACAAATTCAAAGTTGATTTCAAAATTTTCAAAATGTTTCAGTAAATTTTAAATTAACTTCAGATTGTGCTTAATTTATAAAAGTTAGTAATGTTAATACAAAAATGAATTAAAGCACTACCACGTTTACATCTTATACTAGATATACTAAATGTCAGCCAAATAAAATTCTTTTCAATAACAAGATCAAAAGCGACTCAGCAACATCAACGCTCAAAATTATTTTTTAAAGCGCATTACATGCGTGGGTGAAGTTAAAGGATTCGCGACAATTTTCACAGATTGTGTCAAATTTAAACCACAAAACGCCCAATGACTGGCCCATACAACAAAATAAATTAGTGTAAAGCCTTGACAACACCAATTTATTGAGTCTTAATTCTGCAACAAACAAGATGAATATGATATAAATATAAGGAGGTATACCATCAGCGAAGGACAATATGTTGAACGCCAGTGAAAGCTAAACAACGTTTTCAGTTGTATAGTTACAAGTTTACAACATCCATGCTATTATTACATACCCAAGTGATACGGCAAAACAGAGGGTATTTTGATCCCATAAGCTATGCAACGTTTTCAGTTGTAGATGGTGTCAATTCCATTTAGCAATCACATTTGCAATGTTTTTGCAAAATCTTTATAATAATATTCAAAGCAGTTCAGTTGAGCGATTGTCATAAGAAATGACAGCAAAATTTTTCTTGCCTTTTAACTACTTTGATCAAGTATAATGAAGCTGAATTGAAACTTTTTCGTTGGAACTTTGCAAACAGTATATACCGAAAGTGGAAATATCTAACCAGATAAAAGTACCTAAGAGTTGTTGCCTAATTCCTTCATAAAGAACGTTTCTACTGGCAGCAATGTGTTGATAAACTTATTTTTGGCGTTACAGCTGTTTTCCTTAATTCCAACCTTTAATTGGTGGCATTCAAAACTGTTTTTATGCTCGTGGAAGTCATGGTTGTGAGAAACGCTTTTTTCTGTTCAACAATGTTGTGGTTTGTCATGAAACTGATGATAAAAAATTGGATAAAAGCCTGTAAAGGAAATTTTGCATGTTTATGTGTAACATTTCGTTGCAAAAAGCTTTTAATTTGCAGGTGTGGTTTTTCTTCTCTTGTTTCTTTGGACTAGACAGCACAGCCTTTATCAAAAGCCAATCTTACGACGTTTTGCTACGCAATGGACTGTCAGGTATATCTTGCTGTGAGAGTGTCACAGGCTTTATTTTAGCAAACATTTTGAAACAAGCGGTTCTCAACTTGTGCCAACTTGAGCATGTTTGCGTTGTAACATTTTCTCAACAGGCATTATTGCTGAATGCATGTGTTATGCCGGTTAAAGGAACCAACTCGGGATTTCAAAGCCTATCCCTTTGACAGTCTGAACGCGAAAAACGCCAGTTGCAAAGGATTTTTCAAATATGCACTACAACAAGCTTGGTATACCTGGTTAGAAATCGAGTTCGTCTATATTTTGGGCAAAAACAAATAGCACCACTTTATAAAAATGTAATTTTCAAGAATCAGATGCAACAACATTTGTGGCAAGACCTTCACACAATCGTCCTAATGGTTCCAAATTTAAGTGCTTTTCAAAACCTGAATTTTGTTATTGTTTAGGTTCTGCCCATTACCACTGTGTGTTGAGTCTCGTGACCAGTGACGGATTTACGCATAGGCCAAATAGGCCATGTTTAGGGCCCCGCGCAACTCCTTCCTATGACGACTCATTATTAACTTAATATTTGCGAAATTGCGCAGGGGCATAACTTCACAATTTACTTTGAAACGAGCGAAAATGCAAGCGTCTCGTCTAGACTCCAGACTATCACTACATATACAACACCAGAATATTGTTTGCTACGCAATATAAGAATTAGAATACTGCCTTTCATCGGAGTTCTGTAGTGTCTGGCGGTCTTCCGTTGTTGCAGGCTTTTCGTAAGTGTAAGATTGAACATAAAAAAAGAGAGTGTTGTGTGAAAGTTTTGCTACTGAGGAACATGTTTTGGGCGCGAGAGAGATGTGGGCCGTCTGTATGAAAGTGGTTACAAGCAGAGCCGTATCAGCCGCACTCCATACCTCCCAATTACCCACGCTGTCACAGGGGGTTCAAAAGTCGAGTCCCGTCACCACTTAGCACCCCAGAGAAAGCTTCGATCCCCCAAATTGGAATATGAGACTTTAATCAGTGAAGTTAGGGGACCCTTTGAAAGAAAAGTGTATATTACAGTTATTTTGGGCCCCTTTTAAACAGGGTCGTTGTAGAAAAAACGACCCCAGAAAACCCACCCGTTTTTTTAAAAAAGCCCACTGAAAAGAAACAATGAAACCCACCAAAAAGGCCGCTCTACTTTTCCTTTGATAATTCTATTAAGAAGTAAAAAACAAAATAAGCAGGACACTTGCACAGTTATCTGTTCATTTTTTTTCAATCAAATAAAACGAACAGCAACGAAATTTGAAAGACTTGAAAAAAGAGAAAATAATTCGAACAGTTTGAGTAAATTCTACTGGTTACCCTCTTCAGCTCTGCACAATTGATATACTTTAACCAATTTTTCTGCCTTCTGTACATCTCAACTTTTTCTGATTTTGGACCATATCAAATACTATATTGAAAAAATACACTCTATAGATGCTGAACCAGCAGGGTATGCACATAAACTTGACATGAAACTGCAGAGTTTGTGTGAGAATGGTTTTTCCCTGTTTGCTGTGTGCATGCTTGCCAAGCGTTACCATTTAGGAATGAATTGACCAACAACACATTGCGAAATCAAAGATAAGATGGGGTACATTTCTTTTCCCTAAATTTTGAATGCCATAATAGGTATAACAAGTTATTATTGTGTAATTGTGAAAATAGTTATATTACATGATGGAATAAAAACAATGCAGAATGGGGTTTTTCTGTTTTCTTTAAAAAAAGAACAAAATCTTGTTTTTCTTTAAAAAAACAAAAAAACGTTTAAAAAAACAAAAAAAGCAGGTGGGTTGTTTTTTTTTAAAATACGCGTTTTCCTCAACCCTGCTTTGGAAGCAAGGTATTTTCACATTACAACTGCTGTTGGGGGCCTCTCTGAAAGCAAAGTAGCCCACGTATACATTGCAGTTTCTGTTGAGCTCCATTTGAAAGCAAGATAGGCTACTTTGCACTTTTCTTACAGTTGCAAAGGAGGGCCCGAGGCAAGTGCCTCGCTTGCCTTCCCCTGAACACACCAGGGTATATAACCCTGACAATGATCTCATATGAGAACAAGAAACCGTTCGAACACGCTCTGCTTCATCCGATATGCGTACTTTCTCACCTGATGTGCGCATGTAAACACTGTAATGTAAAGTTATCTTTATATTATTGAACACACTTAAATTGCTGATGAGTTATCACTTCAAAAAACACAGATATCATGAGATTTTTCATAATAACCTAGACACACATGTCGACTAAAAAAACAAATTCTGGTGGAAAAAAACTCAGTGAGAGCCCTGGTCACATGCGGCAAAACGCCTTCTCCCATAACTTGAAGAGAACATTTGAAGATTTATTGCCGTGTTATTGTTACGCAATAAAGACCAAGAGTAGAACAAACGGCTAGCAAGTTTCGCAACCTGCCTCTAATGGCAAAGGAGCGAACTGCGCCAGTGGCGCCACTCCTAGTGTTTTTCCAATAAATCTAGTGTTTTTTCATTTCATCTAGTGTTCTTGAGTTTTTTATGGTTATTTAGTGTTTTTGTCAGTGAGCTGAATATAATTAATTGCACAGTTTTGTGTAATTGCAACTGTAATTGAGACCTTTTGATTTAAAGCAATTGAAATTTGCCAAAAATTCTTCCTAATTAAATCTGAAATTACGTGACATGTACAAACAAACGCCAACATTGCTGCTATCTCCTGTTTTCTATGTCTCTGGTTTCCAATGAGTTTGCGAAATGTCTATGGTTGGCATTGCAATGGAACGCATTTTCTGGGCATTTTCACTGTGTGTTAGTTTGCTTTTGTATTGTAGTGTTTTTTTGTGAATCTAGTGTTTTTTTTATCGTGAATATAGTACTTTTCAGTAACAACAGAGTGGCAACACTGAACTGCGCACTTGCGCTAAGCGTGTCGGAGGCCTCGCGGCCATGACTTTGCCCTGATGGGCCTCGCATTCATTTATCCGGCCCTGCCTACATGCCTAGTTACGTCCAGAAGTCAGATTTCTACTTGATCAACGTATTTTGTGTGGTGATTGTTGTAAAAAAACGTACGTTACTATGTCTAGCCCAGGTAGTCTTATCTTATTTTGTACTGCATAGCAACAAAGTACCTTTGGTGCTTACGACCAAAGTAACATATTTGGGCAGCAGAGCTCTTCAGACAGCCAGATAGAGTTAATTGTGTAGTTAGATGTCTATTTAGTGGAGTGGCGTAACTAGAGGTTTGAGCCAGGGGGTCAAACTTAGCTGAAAGGAGCCCACTACCCAAAACTCAGAAAAAAGTTAAGAAATGATAGTGAATCTCTGGATGTCGTGGATGTCTATACTAGCTAAAAAAATGAAAACACCCAGAAAAACGCAAAAAAACAGCAACCTAAAGAAAAGCAAATATCAAAATGTCAACTAATGGGGGCCCAGCTTCTGCATTTAGCGTGCCAGTGGGGGCGGCTCGCCCCCTTGCCCCTGTCAGTTACGCCACTGAGTGCAGTTAGTGGGTTATGGATGCTAACCGTTGCGTCCACGTAGGCCTTATTCTATATTTGTTAACATTTATAGACAATTTGATGTACAAAATATTATTCATCTAAACATGTGCCATGCACCCAGAGACTCACAATCCAGACATCAGCAAGATTTATGCATGCGTATTTCGGCCAGTGAAAAGCCCAAGGCGCACGCTTTATTAGCATATTTCACTTAAGCTCATGGTAAAGTTTATCAATTTGGGATAATGAAAGAAAACGTTCATCGCGGCGGTCATGCTTTGACCGACCTCATGTTTGCTCCTTCAGTGATTATGTTTTGATAGCTGAATGATAGGATTGATTCTGATTTCCTGCAAATTTTTTTACATTTGCATTTCATCACTACATCTCCAAATAATCGCCGGCAATTAAATGACAATGATTTACGACCCGAATTCTTTTGACATGCTGGTTCAAAAAATTTTGGTTGGAAACCACGAGCCTATTATGCGTATTTGCCGGAAAATACTTACAATTAATTTGCACAATCTGCAAATGCTGTTCATGTTGTGAATTAAAAATAAATTTTCAGAATGTTTAGGCCCCCTGCACAAACATGAAGGTCCTCAATGGAAGACTTTCTGCGACGTTGCTGCCCAGGCCCGCAGACACGGGGAGCATTCGGGGCAGTTACCACTACAGTGTTTTTTGTGTCCCCCAAATTTTGTTCTGCTCAGAAAAATTTGTTTCAATCATATGATAAAAATGTTAATCTTTCTCCCATAAAAATGTATTTTGCCCCCAAACCTCAAAACCTGGCTACGGGTCGGGTTCTGCCAAAATTGCGCCTGCAATTAGAATATTTTGTTTTGAAGTCTATTCGACCTCGAGATGTAGCATAACGTCGAAATTATTTTAAGCATTTTGGGGGAGGCCCGGAGTTGAGCTGATAAGGTACTGGTTTGGTTACAAGCAGTAGCGTTGCCACCCCTAAATTTTTTGGGAGGACCAAATATTATGACTAAAAAGCACGCAACGTTATTTCATTCGGACATTGCCTATCAAAGCGCAAAATGACAACATACACTAGAACTTTAGGGGGTAATGGTCCCATTGACTCTCTGGCTGCGCCTATGATTACAAGAAAAGAATGAAAAAGAAAGAACAGTATACTCACTTGATGTTCAATCTTCCAGACAAAGCTCGCAATAACGCAACACCCAGGCACTGCAAAATGCCGACGAAAAGCAATATTGTCAGTATTTTCTGTTACGTTTGGTTGTTACCAACCAGATTGCCCGCAAACAGAAATGGTTGGTTGAAACTCTACATGCCAATGCTAGTTAAATCAGCTAGAACAGTTTCTCGTGAGTTTGACTTGGAAAAAAGTGTCTTCATTGGGCTTACTTCTTATGGTTAGCTGAGGGTGTTGCGACAATACTTAGCTGTGCAAAACTTGTCTTCATGCTGTTTACCATCAATCTAAAAGAGGATTGTAACGCTGTACTTGGTATTGCTTGGAAAATGACAACTTAAAAACGGCATCAGCAAAGCCTGTGTCCACTGAATGAATTATGCTCACTTGTTCCATACAATATGTGGTCACTATAACAAAGGAGTTTACGTACAGCTCACCAGATCGACAACTAGACGATATCTCTGAGAGGGCCAACACGGTCCTGAATAAAAATGTATATATCCGAAAAGTTAACCTACAAAAATGGATAGAAATCTCGGAAATTTAACGAAGACAACTTCTGAACTGCACGAAAGAGTTATAAAGTCCATGAAAAGATCGCACTGCCATTTGTTCCAGAGAAGAATGTAGGAAAGGCTTTAATTTCTGTTGAAGATCTAAAGCAATCATAGAACCAATGTCGGCACCAGAAAAGATATATGTTTGAGGGGACACTACACATAAGAGAGGCATGCATTCACGCTTTTCAAACAAATGGCCAAATAGGTCACACCCTGTGTGGGACCCCCAAAACTAAGATGACCTAAGGCCCAGAGCTCCCTAAATCCGTTCCTGGTCGTGACACCCCAGTTACACCCAGCAACACCATTCAAGCTTCTTTCCCCCTATTTATGATTTTAAAAAGTATTTTAAATCATATTTCTGCACATTATGTGCCGTAAACACCGTGTATGGTTTTACAGCAACATCTGAAGCAGTTTGCTCTTATGAGATTATCAAGAATAAATACCTACCTCTGAAATACCGTTTTTCAGCCAATCATTTATACCTTGGAAGAAAACGTGTGACTCACTGTTACCAACTTCCTCCCAACTTGAAAATAACTGAGAATCCGCATTAGAAAAGAAAGTTGAGAAATGAAATAAATTTTATTGCTTTTTTTCAAAAATTTTTAACGACGGAGCAATACCTCATGAATTGCTTCGCTGCTTTTCAATGTTTTGAGCTATTGTAAATTAATTTTCCAAAATCCACCTTTTAACACTAGAGTTTGTAGATTTTAGGTAACAAATCTAATAAAATTTGATCGTTGCAGACTAGCTCTGCTCTGAATCAAATACAACACTTCACATTGTCCTGCACCTTAATTCTGCGACTTATCGAGTTGGTGATTTAATTATTATTGAAACGCATACGGTAATGCAATTCAGACGGCGATGTTCAAAAGCTATGATGAGCTTTTAAAAGGCTACACTAGCGCAGGTTAGATCATGATACACATTATAAAACTGGTACAAATGTTTTCTAAAATTGATTGCAAATTTCACCAAGCACACATCTATAATGGTCTTCAGTCCAATTTCAATAAACTCGCATTTGTCGACGAGTGGAATATTACCACTTTCCACTTGCTTACAACGTGGGCCAATGGTAATTTCGTAGTAAATGCTGCATGGGATTTGAGTCAATGACAGCACCGCGCGTTAATCTGCTCATGTCGCTTTCATATGCACTGAGTCAACATGTAGTAACCTGCACAAAAAATTTGATATCCTGAGCCTGCCCGCACACACAGGCAAATCTTTGCGGGTTCCGACACCCGCCCCGCAAATGCGGGTACCCACAACCCGCGCGGGTTAACCCGCCCCAAGCAGGACTCTAGTGCTCAACCTAACGTATCACTTAGCCGGAATAATTAATGACATTAAAAACAAATTAGTAAGTTTAACAGTTATAAATGCGAGACCTTACATGAAATGAGAATATGCATTCTAAGACTTTGTCACAACTTAAAACTCATCCAAGAAAATATGCAATGTCTCTCAGATAGCACTAGGAACAATTCAGCAATAGGGTTAAGCGGACTGGCACAGTTAGACAAACAATAACAGCCTTCAGCGTGTGGCCAATTATCATCAACCAAAATAATGAGCACTTTGAGCCCTTTCCTGCTGTCAAATGTTAACGTGGAATTGATTTTTGAAACGGTAGGTTCAGTTGGATTGTCTTGATAACGATGGTGACAGGTGGGATCTGCGGTATTGTGGCTTTAGTTTTGACGATTGGTCGATCTGTTCGTTTCGACAAACAAAGTAATGCTTGCTTTAATGGACCAAGATCATCCCACAGCGTGGTCATTTATCTTTTGATTGGGACAAACATTTTGACGCAAGGTAAGTAAACCCGTGTGATGCAAACTTTTTATATTGTCATAATTTTACATTTTATCGCCGAAGGTCGTGGTCGGTGGACTTATAACATCATTTCAAACAATTAAGAAATTAATTGTCCAGACTCCAAGAAACATGTAAGCAAATGTAAGTAAAAGTGGAAAATCGTTTTCACAGGTCGTATCAAATTTTAATACAAATGTTGGGCCAACATCACATCATTTATTAACTTGCGTAGGAATATGTTGACTTCAGGCTTGCACTTAAAACCATCATTTAACGCTTCCTATTTTTAATGTGCCCTAACAGCTTCATAATGTCTTCGTTTACGCCTAAAATTGAGAGAGAATAGAGGAATCATTACTACTGTGCCTGTTTGCCTTGTGTGCATCACCGTGTGCACTGCCGTGTTTAGAGAAGAGCTGTTGACCTTGTGGTCCTTCTAATAACTATGCCCCTACTGATTTCCTGAGGATCATGGAATCAATCTAAGGTACTTTGCAGGAGCCAATTCTAGGCAAACATTTACCGAAAGCACCGAATATCTTTACCAAAATCTGAGGAAATGACAAACCTTCAAAACTTCTCCAGGTGTTCTTCTTCTCCTTTTCGTCAATTTACTCAGGTGGCATCTCAGACAGTTGCCGAATAATGGAAATCAGTCGAACTCCGCTGTTTGTTCCGACATTCACTTGCTGGTTCGAAACTGTTGTATTGCAACCGCTGGAACCGTAGTGGCAGATCTTATTGCAGTGGTTTCTCTGGCACTAACTCCGAACGATGGTACTCTACTAAGTGTAAGTAACTTGTTGAAGCAGGGATCGGCAATTCAGTATAGCCTAATGTGCAGTATCATTCCAGAATGTTTTTCTTTTTTAATTCCAGAATGTCTAAATCGGATCGAGAATTTCGAAACATATTCTTAAGCTTGTTCTTCAAACAATGTTTCAAAAGTGGTGTGAAGAGTATTCATTTATCATATTTATCATACTAAAATAAAGACACAGTCTAAGTGCAGTATAATTTGCTTAATTTGTCAGCTCAGAGGGATTAGAAAAAAGGCAAAGTGACGAATTATGGAAACAGATGAAAACTCTATCATGGAAGCTCGTATACTTTATCATAGTAACTCGAATACATAGTGCTTTTATTTGCAGTAAAACACAAGTGTATGACGTTATAGTTGAATACAACAATTAATTTCTTCCTTTTAAATCATTAACAAACTTTGAAGACTTTTCACTTTCACTCAATGGCTACTCGGGTCCCCCTTCGCACTTCGTGTATAAATTCGATAAACAATATAGATTCGATAAACAAACTGCGAGTGCAACGATTCTCAGATAAAGATCCTTAATTTGTCTGAATTCCCACACGTACTAGCTGCTTAGACATCAAAAGAGAAACTGCAAATGACGTGTTAGCCGAACAAAATGCTTCTAAGGAATAGGAAGAGGTGACGAATGGAGCAAATTGACGAAATAGACGATGGCGAGCTAGACGAACAGAAATGTACACAACAAATAGGGATTCTGCCGGGAACGACGCAATAGTAACGAATCGAGCCAATGGACGAATTAAGCGATGACGAATTAGACAAGTTCTACTGTACAAGTTTTTTACCTGTAAACCTGCTCAGGTCTGATTGAAAAACTAGCAAGATTGGTCCAATTTGCTCCGCTCAGGCAATATGGTTTCCACCAAAACCTAAGCTTACGCAAACATTTCAGACGCACAGGCACATGTTTGAATAAATCAGAACTATTCCTAAACTCATCTCAACCTAACAAAGAAACTTGTTGCATGTCGGAAACATTTTATTATTTCAAAACCAAACACATGCCCCTCCCCCAAAACGCGAGTATTCCAAAGGGCACAAAAAAAGCAACATGAAAACATCCGATCTTCCGCCAGTAACTTTTATTGGTGGTCTGTATAAGACCCATAGTGTGATGTGCTCGAAGCCGTTGGGAGTTGATGCAAAAAGGTAAACTAGGTTGAGACATGAAAAGTTGTTATTTTTACGATATTTTGTGAATTCTTGCGCATAAGATGTATTTGGCCCAATCCGGACAAAAATCCTTCACCACAATATCTGAAAATCTGCCCAAAAGGATCGATCAGAAAAAGAGAAAACAAAGTGATTTCAAACATGCTATGGTGGCAACGCTGGTTCTGAGTTAACTCAGCTTTTACAAACTAACAACCGGGTCAATTGATTATTTTTGTGAATTCTTGCCCATAGGGTGTATTTGGCCTGAACTTCTCAAATTCTTTTACGACAATTTCTGGAAATCTGCTGCAAAGAATCGATCAATAAAAGGAAAAACATACTGTAGTGACTTCACACATGTAGTGGCGGTAACATTGTTTTGACTTAAGACTAGAATTACCAAGTGATTTTTAAATTCAATTTTTGCAAAATCTGCACATCCTGTGAGCTTGAGATTTATTGACTTTTCCTAAAAATCCTACTACTTTTCAAAAACTTGGTTGGTGCGATTCTGTTTCATTTTTGTGACAGTTATTTGATCACTTTAATTTTTGCACCTCGCCATTTAACAAGGTGTCGTTTTCGACACAGAGTGCTTGGAGATAGACAAAACTAATTAATGTTTCCTCATGGTTATATAAGTCGATTGTTTCATGTGCCAACTGAAATGTTTGCTATCTGGTGGCAAACACGCTTTTTTGTTTGGACTTCAATATTGTTTGTCAGGTTTTACAGCATATACTGGATATACCGTTGTACAGCGATGCAAGTAGTGGTCGGTTGCACAGTGCATTTCGTGAAGTTATTTCTAATAAATTGATGTATTACACGTAAGAAAACCAAAGTGGCTTTATGTCAAAATAATACGACGCTAGACATCTGAAACAAAGGAAGGTAGAGTTGCGTTCATAACCAACAACTACTGATTAACGCATCATCCAATGCAACAAATAACCAATGAAAACCACTATCACGTCGTGCAAGGTTTCTACCAACTGGGAAGGGTAGTCGAGGAAACAATGAAATAATTCAGCGCTTACACGCATAATTAAAGGCGATGACACAAGTAATTAATGGGGATCACATGCACCAGGTTTTTTAAAGGTGTTTTAGGGACCCGATTCGGGTCCCTAGAATTGAAAATCGGGTCCCTAGAATCAGAGAAATCGGGTCCCTATAGCTCCATGGCGGGTACCTAACATTTTCCTTAAAAAAAACTGCATACACCATCAATAAAGGTGCAATTAAGGGAACCTTGTAATAACAATACAACAATTTCTTATTGGTGAACGTGCATGTTTGCTTTTCCGTCATGTCGCACATTCGAAGGACGCGAAGGATATTGCTGATGTGGCCTTTGACTGGTGTACGAATGATGACATATCATATAAGGAGGAACAGAAGCATGAATCAGGTGAAGATGTCATCGTACCTGTTATTGGTCAGGCCACATCAGCTGAGCAGCAGTTCAGACGAAGGGAACGTCAGTTATGAAGAAGTTGATGCATGTAAAAGAATTTTTCATGGTGTATTCGCTGCAAGCTCTATTGTTTATGACATATCACTATTGGTGGGAAGAACTTCGGGACACAACAGTTTTACTGCTACCATCGCTGCACCTACGCGAAACTCTAAAATACAGGTACCCGACTACAGTACTTACAATGCGTGGAAGCACTCCACGCCAGAAGTAACTCTTCATTCAGTTATCAAATGCACCAATGAAGAAGCTTACAAGGAAGGAGAGAATGACTTTGACTTGAGCATGTATGAGATAGAGTCGTTTATTGCTCTCCAGTATGTCCGAAGACTCACTTACAGCATTTTCCTTACACTAAAACTTACGGTATTCTAACATTTTCAGAAAACATGTCACATGTTAGATAACTGCTATCCTCAAATATTTTAGTTTTCTGGGCCAGGAGGAGACCGATTCACAGCAATACGTGTTGTTTTCCTGACATTGGCATCCATGTATGAGTGAAAACATAGGTGAAATTTTTCGTTGACAGTGGACAAGCAGTTGATGCTTCTAAAGTCACGTTGTCCTTTCACGATATTTATGGCAAAGAAACTCGATAAGTACGGCATCTAGTAAAAGAGTTGTTTCAAAAGTCGACTGGCAAAAAATTGAGCAGACGGAAATTTATTCTTCAACTGATACACGACGTGAGCATGAAAAAATCTCACTTGAAAATGTTGGGGCCAATTGCTCTTCCGTAAACTGAGATCTCTCTCGAAAACATAAAAGAATGCCATGGTGCAAGATGCAAAAAGGCGTGTGTGCATCACTTGCAAGAAACCAACTTGTAGCACATGTTCTGCTGGTATTTCAAAAAGAACTTACGTAAAATGCAAAGTGTCCTCAATCCTCCATGTGTGAAGCACTTCGGTTTGGAAAACAGGAAAAACGTTTTGAAGTTTTGTTTCCAAATTTCAGTATACGCTCTTCATGCTGATGGTATCTCTGTGATTTGCATTACTGCGCCAAGACTATTTTCACTATTAGCAGCTATTTACATTACAATTTACATTACAGCTATGTAAATAGCTGCTTCTGTCTCACAGCATCTCGCTGGCTATATTCAACTAGTTGATCAGCCGTCAGAGATAGTCATATAGGTTCGATCATTTGAAATATTACAGTGCAATGCATTTTGTGTCAACTCCAACAACATAAAAATAGGGCTAGTGTGGATAGATTTTTGTAAAATTTAGCAAATTCGGCATTGTTTGCCTTCTACGTGGCGGTAAATGCTTTGGTGTCGTTTTCAAAACTTGGTAAACGGCGAGGTAGAAAAATGTTGGTAAACCTAGTGTTAACACACATTATACAAAGTGGCAGAAGGGTTTTCGTTGACATAAAAAATGTGCCATTGACTTTACGTCTAACAAGCGTAACTGGGCTAAGTACTTGAACACACAACGCTCGCTGAGAAACCTCTTTCTCACAGTAGCAACGTTGAAATGTACTACACAACAAAAACCAAATTGCATGTAACGCTTTCTTTTCAGCAATTTGTGCAGAAGATTCCTAAGTGTTCTTTGCACACGGCAGCTCCACAATTCCGGCACTCAAACCTCGTCTTGATTTGCGCTGACTAACTGGCACCGGCCGCAGGTTCCTCATTGGCCTTGTAATTTCAGAAACAAAGTCCAAAAGTTTAAAGAAAAAGTATAGAAAAAAATTTACCATGCGGGCATGCGGCAATTGTGTTATGCAGCGGAAGGCGCACCTATGGATGTCAGGCATTAATCCAATCAAAAACTCTTCACTTCACAGGCACCCACTAACTGGCTGCAGCTTTTGTCACTGGCACATGGCAATTTCATCACATATGATGTCGCAACAGAAATAAGGTCAAACAATTGCGAGAAGAAAATGTGGAGAAAAAAGATTTACGTGTAAATAATCCTAGTGTCTGATTTCTAATTGCGGAAGGGTTCCTTTTGAGAGAGAGTGACATCATTTATCTTTTGATCACTTCAATTGGCACATATTGGTGACAATGTTTGGCTGTCTGAATTGTGAAATATTAAGCCTTTTGTATCTCATCTTGCCGAAGATATTTAACCGACCTTTTTCTGTCACAATATTTGTTGTTTAATTTAGCGCTGTAAGTGCATGTTATGTGTGCTGTGATTCTTTTCTACTGATTCATCATAAACGCGATGCATGTGAAACGCTACGTCACTTGTTGCAGGAAAGTCACGTTATTTGGAACGCGGATTACGCTGTAAGCATGTGGTGGATTTGCATCTGTTTCAAAAAGTGGAAGGAGATGATTTGGCCTTGGAAACATATGTGCTCGTAGGATTGGGGCGATAATAAGAAATGTCGAGGATGGTTGTAATGCGCATGGGCGTCGGAAGTGGATCTACGGCCTTGTCTCCATTTTGAAAAATGACATTTTCCTATTAAATTTCTAGCAATATTTTTGACCAGAAACTAATACCAGAAATTATATAAAACTATTCTGAAGTTTTTTGGTGCCGCAAATAGCTGCAATAAACTTGTTTCAAACAGATTTTTACAAACCACGAAATTACTTATGATACTGTTATCAAAAACACCTCCGCCCCCGTTTCCCAGTTTTGAAAGGACACGGGGGAATGCCCCGTCATTTTCCGGTTCTGCAGCGTGCCTGGTAACAAGATGGCAAAATTTGACCAGGCCTCGCCAATTCTCATTCCTCCCATTACCGCAAACAGGTGGTAACTGCGTGTTCCTGCAATGTTTTCCAGCTCGTATTTTCTCAAACAGAAGATGTGGAGACTGCAAGACTGTGATAAACTGGACAAAGTGCCATATACACTTGTTTCCTTGCTTTCAAGGAAGTATGATTGAGTCTTTCGCTGCATTAGATGTTGCTTGGCCACAGATTGCTGACCAACACGTGCATGTACTGCAGCAATAAATGCGAATTACAAAACAAGCATTACATTCAAACAAATGTAAATCGTTTTGTGCTTACTTCGGTGACTTGCATGCACATCGTGCCGCCTCGACTGGCAGGCTATCTCATCGTCAGCCGTGAGCGCTGGTCTATTCACTTCGGGTATCAGTAATTGCGTAGAAAAAGCTTCAAATTCCTTTCAATCAGGATGTGTACCGAATGTTAACCAGAATGTGCACCAAATGACAGTGATTCAACTTCAAACCCTTGGACGCAGAATGTGGCACTACAACGTGCCAGTTTTATCGGGTCGAAAACATCTGTATCAAGAGAGAGCGTTGAACACGCGGTGGCAGGCAATATGGACATCTAAAATGCGGACTAAACATACGTGTAAATATTGCAGGGTTGCGAAGTCGGAGTTGGAGTCGTAGTGACAACGAGTCGGAGGTCTTTGGTTGGATTCCGTGTCAGGGTCAGATTCCTAAGAACACTGGGTGTCGGAGTCGTTGTCGGATTTTTTATCAGACTCCCGCTCCGGAAGTCCAATTTAATCATTTTTTACATAACGCTCCAAATTAGGAGACCAAACTCATGCTTGCTGAAAAGTTACAATTTCTTTGGAATCTTTTAATGAAGCAGAGAACCAGAACCGTCTCCAGAAATCTTTGACACAGGAGCTTTGCGTTTGTGCAGGGGCTTAACATTGAAAGTTTGATAAATACTTCATTGATTTATATTGTTTCATATTTCAATTTGCGGGGGTTGCTGCTCTGTTTGGAAGAAGCTAATCCCACCAAATTCCCCGTGACGACGGGACTGCAGGAGAACTTTTGCTGTGCACCACGATTTCCATTAAATTCTGGTTTCTACAAAATTAGCTAGCTTCAACTTAAAGACCAAGCATTGTAGGCATAACGCATTCTCTTAATCATGCAGGGAAAGCATTCTCTAAACCCTGCAAGTAGTTTTGAAAAGTTCCCATTGCTTAGTGTTTACACAGTTATCCGTCGTCAAACCTGCTCTACGCGTCATTGCTTAGTCGACATTGCCTAGATGGTTCTGAGTGATTAATTAATTGATAACCACAAAAGAGCCTACATGTGGGAAACCAAGATGTCAGTATGTCTGATATCCAATGGAAGCAAGTTGAAGGACTGGAAAAACTTCAAGTTCCATTTTCAAGTGACATAAAAAGTTAAAGAATAAGATCTCAAACTTGGAATGTTCTTAAAAGAATGGAAAAGGTAAGATCATTCCGTATCTCAAACGCGTGGTTTGCTTGCAAAAACGATGCGTGGCTCGACGAAACAAAGATAAGTGCACTGCTTCACAATAAAAGTCTTCTGACTGGGGTGGGCGTGGACCCTACGAACAGAGCGCTGTAATCTAAAATCCAGCAAGATGAAGCAAAATCATCGTTTTTTGACCGTGTCGTGATGAATTTGGATTTAAATCAAGGGTCTACCCTTCAAATTGCTCCGAGGGCCGAATGAGGCTTATGATGCAACCGAGAGCCGCATTATGATGGCGCAATAATGGCCGATCCTGTAGTACCTTAATAGAAACAGCTTTTACATCTTATTTCCTGCGAAACGTGTTATGAGGTAAAGGCAAATCATTTGCGGCCGTCTCAACATTCGTTTAAAAGAAACTTCTTCGCTCGCTGGCCGATCACTTTTAAACCAGGGCTGGGGAGCTCATGTGAAAATTAATTGGCTCCGGCTCCGAACAGAATTTTTATGGCCCGCGAGCTTTCTCACTATTGATTGTTGTGTGGATACAAAAGTAGGTAATTTTAATTAGAACACGAAAAACATCACGCATGACAACCTCCAACTACGGCCCGCGGGCAAATCCGACCCGCCGCGACATTTCATCCGGATCACGAAGACATTTTTTCAATGAGGAAAAAATAATACATTTACAAAAAATGTATTGTTTTCGTAGAATATTACATATCTCGAAACAAGCCCATTACGTAAGTTGTCCGGTCCTCGAACTGTTGTGTAGTGGCTCTCTGACAGAAAAGTTTGGAGACCCCTGGGTTAGATCGTTGAGAGCTTCTAGAAAATATTCAGCATAAACGTTTCCTAAACTGAAACATTTTGCGGTAAAAATGCACTCGGGGTTTAGAAGCACATAAATGTGATAAATGTGTGAGAGTGGTCTGCATTTTCTACTATGAAGCAAGTCAAATTTAAAACATCAATCGAATGTCAGGCGAAGCACTGTCAATAGTCTCCGGCTTGCTAGCACTAACATATTGATTTTGATATTGGAACGATAGTGTCAGAGAAGCCTCAATCACAGGCATTGGATTGATTTGTAACAAATTTTTATTGTTATTGTGCAATAATTTCAATGACACACTAACTTCACTAACCTATTTTCTTTTTTATGTCTTGTCAATCCGTTTTTTATACACCATTTTATGAGAAGTGGCCCGCGAGTTGTCACGTTTTTGTAAAATGGCCCGTTGATCAAAAGTAATTTGACTACACTGCTCTACACAATAGCAGCGCGGCAGAAATCAATGAATAACAAAGCTCGCGTGACGAAAGGAGTTGGAATAGTTTTTATTCGCTTATAAGACGATTCGCTCATAAGACGGGTCCCATCTTCACCTGGGAGATTGTCGATATTCTGTTTAGACTCGTTTATAAGACGAAGGAAGGAAAGCAGGTAACGTGAGAAACACATTTCAGTATCAAAGTACGTTTATACTAACTTTTAAACCACATCTCTTCTAAGTATTAAAACAGTTTACGCAAACTGCTCTGCAATAGAACACAGCAAATCAGTATGCAAGTTATGAAAATCAAAAGCCTTCAAATTATTCGTTGTCGCTGTCTCCAAACAGTTCGCAAACTTTGTTCAATTCATAACATGACAGTTAATTTAATTACGGCGCACCGGTACGTGTCTCTGTTGTTTATGTTTGCCAGAAACTGTGAAATATCTGCACAGTTCTGAGTGAACTATTTCCTATCTCTGTAGCCCTCGCCTATGAGACGGGCCCCTCAATTTGAGCCCGAAAACTCGAGGAAAAATCCCCGTCTTATAAGCGACTAAACACGGTAAGTGCTTGACGAAACAGCGGTAAGCAACGGAAGAGTAAAGCTTGGACTTGGTTGGTAGGCTCAATTGCTTGAGCTTATTGTTATGGTGGTTACAGAATATTCAATTAACTTCACTTTAAAAGTCGTTTGAGACGGTCATCATGAATGCCTAGTGCGCTTTGCGACAGTATCGATTAGCCCAGTGCTTCGCAACCTTTTTGATGTCGCGGCCCACTTTTCGCCGAGACTTTGATTTTGAGCCAACTCTTCAAGAAAAATTTGTTTCAGAGCTCATGACTAGGGAGCATTCCTTGGATGGAATGCGACAATAATACTTTTTTGGTATTCGCAATTCATAACTTTTTCTAAAAAAATACAGTTTGTGTCAACCATAACTTTTTTCAAAAATATTTAAGTTATCTTGGAACATTTCGCGGCCCACCTGAAGGAGTTTCGCGGCCAACCGGTTTAGAAGCGCTGCCTTAGCCGATGTGTGGAGATTACAGACCGGGAGAATGCACTTTTCCATTTTTCTTGTTTATTTAAAATCCTGGACACACACCGATATCAATAATATCGGTTACAAATCTCGCAGGGGATCTGCTTTAACCAATTATTATCGGCGTTCGGCAATGACTTTAATTGTGGCTATTTTAGATTAGCAGCTAGTCAGCTACTACTGACCTGTGTAAACGATGTCGGTGCAATTCCGAAGTGCGATCGGCATGCGGGCAAACGTGTCGACTAGCCAGTTGTATACATCACTTTGCGCTAATGTTTGGTCATAATTCATAATTGACGATAGCAAGGTGCTGTAAGGCGTCAGCTAGTTCAAAGAGCCTTGTTTTTCAGCACACTTAGCAAATAGTGTTGGATGATGCATCTCAGAATGGGTCCGGAGTCGGAGCTGCTGATTAACCTCCAGCTCCGGTTCCGGCTCCAGCTAAATTTTTAAAACAGCTCCGGCTCCACGGAAAATGACCGGCTCCGGGGCTCCGGGACTCCGGCTCCGGCTGCGCAGCCCTGCTTTACACAATGGTGAACAAACTCATGAAACTAAAATGTTAATTATTTTAAAATTCCCGAAAAGCATCGCTGGCCGCACAAAATGCCTTCGTGGGCCACATATGGCCCACGGGCCGCGTATTAGAGACCCCTGGTTTAAACACTAAATCAGGGATCACAAACCTTTTCGAAATTGAGAGCTACTTCTTGCGTGCGAATTAATGCGAAAAGCTAACAGTTTAATACACACTTCTGACATAAAAATGTTGCTCAATTTACCTTTGATTATTTAAGATACAACAATTAAGATATTCTACAATGTGAAGACACTAATCATGCCAATGTTACTTTTAGAACAGGTCCGCGGGCAGTAACGTAGCCAGTTCAGAATTTCTTTTGAGCGCAAATATTTTGATCTGAAGCGAGCAACAGTATTTGTTTGAGACAACGCCTCTAGAAGTGGACACGGACAAGAAATTCTGGAAATTTGGGGAGCCGTGGCACCCTTCCCCCTCCCCTTGCTACGCTGATGCCCGCGTGCGACCTTCTTGGTCTGTCCGGGCAATCTGGCGCACGCATACACAACATTGGTAACCCCTGCACTAAATCTTCTCAAGATTCAGACTCCAATACAACGACAAGATTCAGAGGGCAAGTGCGATGAAGCTGATTTTGATAAATTAATGGATCAAAAAGACCATGAAGCAAGGTAAGCTATAGGAAACAGCTAACACTTCAGCTGCAATGGATAAAAGCTTAGCAAGTTTCAAGAATGACTTCTGTTATGTATTAAAGCATGTGGAAAAAACAGATAGAAAATCTATGTTTGAAGTTCAGGAACCCATAAAGCAATATTCTCAAATAGTGAAAGAGTCTGCTGAGTTGGTACCAGAGATTTCACAAGACAAGTGAGCGTTGAACGTCTGTTTTTAGCACTAAGGCTCATCAGGACGAACCAAAAGGCTGCAATGAAGGAGAAACTCTCAGAAACCATCCTGTTTTTGAGAGCAAACTATTAATGAGACAGATATTGAATGAAACATTGAACGTAATGCGAAAGAGAAATAAGAAAACGGTAGTCCCGTACAGTAGCGGACACAGGCTAATTTGGTTGGGAGGGATGCGATATTGATTTGCAATGAACCCAATGCTTCACAGGACCATATTGCGTAAATCAATCACTTTCGCATACGTACATTTACGAGGAAACAAGTCTAAGCTTGGTTTAAAAGACGCGTGACTGATAAAACTGCACCGCTACGGAACCAACAAGCAATAATGTGGCACATAACAGCGATCTGACGTATTCACTGGGCTGACGTCGGCGCAGGTACATCGAGGACTCGAGATAAACAGTTCACGTGACGACATAATATAGGGTGTTTCACAATTGTTGAAACAAAGCGGCAGCTTCTAAAACCTTTATCGGTGAGCTTATTCATTTTTCTCTTTCCAGATTGTCATAGGGAAATAGTTAACCTTTCTATATATTAAACAAAGAATAGTCTAATGATGCCTTGGTCGATGGAGCAGAAGATCTTTTGTGTAAAGACATATTACGAAACGAAGTCTTTCCAGATTGTTCAAGCAAGGTTCAGAAGGAAGTTCAGCTTCAACAAATTTCCA